>ERZ802830.379-NODE-379-length-44230-cov-26.9345_pt1 | contig 44230 bp, 61 predicted proteins | sample MGYA00345654_ERZ802830 | MGnify/ENA primary metagenome ERZ802830 (study PRJEB30503, sample SAMEA104212375) | marine metagenome | biome: Westerlies Biome; feature: [SRF] surface water layer (ENVO:00010504) within the epipelagic zone...; material: water...
ACGCAATCACTCGTATTGATAAACCAAGTCGTTTAGAACGAGCAAGAAGATTAGGCTACAAAGCAAAACAAGGTATTGTTGTTGTTAGAATGAGAGTCGGTACTGGTGGTATGAGAAAACAAAGACCAACAGGTGGTAGAAGACCAAAACATCTTGGTGTTACTCGAATCAAAGCTGATGATAACATGAAAACCGTTGCAGAAAGAAGAGTTCTAGAACGTTATCCTAACATGAAACTTTTAGGTTCATACTTTATCTATAAAGATGGAAAGCATTATTGGTTTGAAGTTATTCTTGCTGATCCATCACATCCAAGAATTGCACAAGATAAGGAATTAAACCAAAGAGTTCCTCAATCCGCATAGATTGAAAATATTAATCATACTTTCAATAGTTTTAATTTTTACAATCACCCCTGTGTATGGACAATTATTATCTGATGCAACTGGATTGATTAATCGAATTGATATTCAAACTTCAGGTTATGATTTTGAAGTTGTACTAACTTCAAATTTTGATTTAGTTGATTATAAATTTGATAAAAATAGTAAACAACTTACTCTTTATCTTGATAGTGGATTAGAAAATAATTTGGGCGAACTTGTTATTCCTTCAACTTTGTTAAACGGCGATTTTACTTTTTATCTAAATGAACAGGAATTTTTTCCAAAAATTCAATCCAGTGAAAGAATTCATTTCATTACTTTGGAGTTTACTGGTTCTGGCTCCAATGTTCTCTCAATTAGTGGAACTGAATATTTAATTGGTTTAGATGAAATTACCCCAAACCAAAATAATTCTTCAGAAAAAATTGATGGGAACTTTTTGCCTCCTGAGGGAGAATTTGACACAACTCCTTCAAATGATTATTTGATATGGCTCATGGTGGGTGGAATTATAGTTGTAATAGTTGTATTTGTTGGAGTAAAGTTTCTTAAAAAATAAAAATTAATTTAATCTTCACTAAGTAGTTGTTGAATCATTCCATCAATGTGTCCTGTTTGACCAAATGAAACATCTCTTAGAATTCCTTTTCTGTCTACTAAAATTACTGATGGTGTACCTTGAAGTGAAAAATTTTCAAATGTTTCAGCAGAATATTCTTTAGTTTTCATATGATCTTTTACTCTTTGTATAATTTGATTTCTATAGTCTTCTGGTTGTGAATCAAAGTTTGGAATTTGTGGATAGATAAACTCTAATATTTTTTCTTGACTAATTTCTCCAGAACTTTTTGTTAACTTGTCCATTCCTAATGGAAATGGAATTTTAAATGATAATTTGTCTCCTTCTTGTAATTGTCCATATTGTGATAATGCACTTTTTGTTTCACCAACTACTTCTCCAGTTTCTGCTAACATCTTCAAGTTATCTAAAGTATTTTTATCAAAATCTTCAAATGCAGTTGCAAGACCCAAAACCCTTACTCCTTCATCTTTATATTTTTCATAAATGCTGATTGCTTCTGGAATTGCATGCATAAAACATCCCGGACAATTTACTTGAAATACTTCTAGTAATACAATGTGATCTTTTTCCTGATCAAAATTTGTTGGAGCTCCTTGTACCCAATCTGAAACTCCAAAGTTAGGTGCTTTTTCACCTATTTTGACTGCCATATCATCAGGTCTGATTTTTTCGGATAAATACATACCTCTATTTTTTTTGAATTTATTTTCAAGTAGGCTAATATAGAACTCAGAAATTTTTAACTTAAATTGCAGGCAGTAACTGATGAACGATTGGCCCTTTTTGCAGAAATGGAATCAAAATATGAAAATAGTGATATTGAATATTTTGTATCTTTACTGAATCATCCTGATTATGTTGTACGAACACGGGCTACTTGCATTTTAGTAGATTTTGGTGGAGAAGATAAAATTCCACATATTGCCAAAGTTTTGAAAAATGATGATAATGAACTAGTTCGTCATGAGGCTGCTTTTTCATTAGGTCAGATGTCTTATTCTGCTGCTATTCCTCCACTGATTGATTCAACTCTGAATGATCCAAGCATGTTTGTACGTCACGAAGCAGCTATCGCTTTGGGTGTTGTGGGAAACAAGGAGGCAAAAGAGACTTTACAAAAAGCATTAAACGATCCAGACAAACCCGTAGTGGAATCTGCTGTAGTTGCTTTATCAAATATTGAATTTATGGAAACTTTAAGTAAGAATGAAAAATTTGCTAAATTAACAGGTGGATGAGATGAATCTTACATATGGTGTAATTGCAGTTGTTGGAGTTTTAATCGCAATATCTTTGTCTCTAATTGTTACTGATCCAAATGAAACACCTGCATCTCGTGAACTTGCAATTCCTGAAAATAATATTGCTCAAATTGAAGAAGACTTAACCAAACTTTCAGTTAATCCTAGTTTGTTAACTAGTACAAGTAATGTTGGTGATTCCCTAGTATTTGAAGTTGAATTTATGGATGATGATGGAAAGATTGTTGATCATGTAAATTATGATGTCTTTGCAAATCAAAATTCAAATACAATTCTTTCAGATTCTGCAGCACATCGTCACCCTGGAAAGTACCCTGTACATGAAAGTAGTGCATTAGATGATTCTATAATTGAAATTAAAGTAATTGTTCAAGGTCTGGGACACGGTGATGACATTTATGGTCCTAAAGGTATTGAAACTGCTTTTAGTTTAACTCCTGCAGTTTCCGCACAAACTGCAACTAGTACTGAAATTAAAACTGCAGATAATTCTGGTATGAGTATGGACTGTCAAGCATCATTAGACTGCTATACTCCTAGTATTGTTACAGTAAGTGTAGGTGATGTAGTAACTATGATTAATTCTGATTCAACTGCAGCCATGCATTCATTTACTGCCGGTACTGTCGATGGATTTACTCCTTCTCCAAGTGGAACATTTGATACTGGTATAATGAGTGCAAATGATACTTTTGAATGGACTCCAGAAACTTCTGGTGAAGTACCATACTATTGTTTACTCCATACTTGGATGCAAGGAACTATTATTGTAGAGTAATTTTTTACACATTTAATACTTAAAATTAATTTTATAATTCATGTCATCTGATATCCAAAAACTTCCAAAGTTTCCTTGTGTTGATTGTCATACTGATTGTTGTAAGGAATATACTATTTTTGTTAATGCTCATGATGTTTATCGACTTTCTAATGGTTTGAATTGTAAACCTGAAACTTTTTTAGAGTTAATTGGTGCTAAAGATTATTCTCTTGGAATTAAAGTGGAAGAAGGTTTAGTAGATCTTGCTTTAAAACAAAAAAATAATGCATGTAAATTTCTTGAAGAAACTGATGAAGTTTTTAGATGTACAGTTAATGATTTCAAACCAGGTGTGTGCAAATCATATCCATTTGAAATGAAAAATGGTAAATTATCTCAAATGAGTGATATCATGTGTCCTACTGATTGGGATCTTACTGGCTTTAAAGAAATGATGGTACCTCATTTACAAAAAGATGAATCTGAATGGAAGTTTTATGATCAACTTGTAAAGGAATGGAATTCAAAACATGAGGGGGAATCATTATCTATATTTCTAAAATTCATGTTAAATCAAGTCGAATTATCTCTTAAAGTGCAATAACTTTACTTCCTTCTTCTTTTGATTCAAATTTGTAAATTTGTTCAACGTTTGAATCTTCAAAAATTTCTGCATCGTGAGTGATGATTAAAAATTGCATTGGTGTTTGTGAGTTTGAAATTTCTGTTAATTGAGATAATACTCTAACCAATGATTTCTTCCTCTCAGCATCAAGATGTGTGGTTGGTTCATCAAGTATCATTAGATTTAGGTTTGATGAGCCTAGTAAACTTGCCATTCCCAATCGTAATGCTAATGCGACGCTTACTTTTTCTCCTCCACTAAGTGATTCCAATTCTAAAACCTCTGTTTTTGAATAACAGGCAATTGATACGTCTCTGGCTTTTTCTGATAATGCAATTCTTTGAATTTTTGTATTTAGAAATGATAGATATTCTGAAGCTTTAACTGAAATTGAATTTAATGCCCATGATCTTAAGCTTGTTGCAACAGAACCATCTCTGCTGAAAATATTTGTTTGAACTTTATCTAATTTTGAAACATATTTTTTTACTATTTTAAGTTCTAAAATCACTTTTTCAATTGTTTCTATTTGTCTTTTAGCTTTATCTATCTTCTCTAAAATTCCTCCTACTTGTTGATCCATTTGAGATAAACTGGTTTGTTTTTCTGATATTGTATTTTTAAGATTTAAAAATTCTTTTTCACTGAATCCTTTTGTATCCACTTCTAATTTTAAAATATTTTCAAAAATTACTTTCGAATGATCATCAATTTGTGATATTTCTTTTAAATCATTATTGTTCATCATTGGTAATTTTGCTTTTTGAATTTGAGTCTCTTTTTGAATTTCCATTAATTCTTCTTTTGTGTTTATTGAATGTGCTCTAAGAGTTGCTTCTGCATCTCTTGTTTTTTGTACTTTTTCCAAAAATTCTTTCTTCTTTTGAGTATACATATCTCGTTCTTTTTCTTTTAGTTTGATATTTTCTTGTAATTTGATTATCTCTTCTTTGATATGTTCTTCTTGAAAAAATGGATTTAATTTTTCTACAATTGAATCACACACTGGACATTTGTTATCTTTTAATTGTAATTTTGATGCAAGAATTTGTTTTTCTTTTAAAGATGCAATTTGACTTGTCATTTCTTGAATTTTTTTTAATGTGTCCTCTACTGCTTCTTCAACTTTCTGGATTTTTGACTCAAAATCAACTTTTAGTTTAATTTCCTCAAAACACCCTTCACAATCACGTATTTTACGCTCATTTTCACTAATTTTTTGCTGAATCTCTTTCATTGTTTCTTTAACATATCTTAATAGCTCATCTTTTCGTAATTCTAATTGCTTGATTTTGTCAACTTTTGGTGTTTCAATTTCTAATTCTTTTTGTAATTTTTTTAATTCTTCGTGAATCTGTTTTTGCTTTAATTCTAGTTGTTTTTTTTCAGGTTCTGCTTCTTTTATCTCCAGATGTGATCTTTCAAGATCTCGTTCTAAAATCTCAATATGTGTATCATCATATCCTAAATCTGTTTTAATTTTTTCACGAAATTCCTTTGTTACTTTTTTCATGGATTCAGATGCCACATCTAACTTGTCTATTCCAATTATGGCGTTGAGTAATTCTTTGAATTCTTTTGGTTTTGCATTAATTATTGAATTTAATTCACCTTGTTGAACAATTGATGCTATTTTTAATTTCTCAAAATCCATACCTATTGTTTTTTCTACTTGTTCTGTCATTGATTCTCCAAATTGTTTTCTCTCTCCTGCTGCGATTTCTACTCTGCCCTCCTTAGTTATTTCAGAAAATGTTGCAACTAAGCCCCCCTTACTATCAATTTTTCTTACTGTTTCATACTGTTTACCATTTATTGAAAATTCTATTTTTGAATAACCCTGGTTTGAACCTCTTTTAATCAATCCTTTGTTTGATTTTCTTGTATGTTGTCCAAATAATGAAAACGTAATTCCATCTATGATGCTTGATTTCCCTGCACCGTTTTCTCCTACAAAAATTGTTACTCCTTTTTCAAACTCTAATTTTGTTTCTGAATGTGCTAGAAAATCCCCTAATTCAATTGAAGTAATCATTGTTTTTCCTCTTTTTTGAATTTTTCATAATCGTGCAAAATTATCTCTAACGCTTCATTCATTCCATCTGTTGTCAGTGTTGGTAGGAGTTCTTTAATCGCAAAATCTGCATCTTTTTCTGAATCTAATGTTTTTGCTGAAAGTCTAAACATTTCATCTTCAATTGCACTTGGTCTATCTAGAAATACTGATGAATCTGATATTTGCTTTGTAGTAATTTTCCAAAAACATCTTAGTGATAATGCATTTAATCTGGCAATTTGCGCCTGAATTTGGTCTGTTTCTATCTCTTCGCCTTGTATTTTTACTTCAATAATTGGTTTTTTTGTAAGATTACTGATTTTTTCTATGATTTGATCAATTGTTTTTGGTAATTCTTTGTATTCTGTATCAAATGAAAATTGAGGTCTTGTGTCTAATTCAATCCATTTTGGTACTGCTTCATCTCCTGAAATATCTACCTCAAAAAACCCTTTTTTGACATCCTTAATTCCTTCACTAGTTGTTAATTCAATTGAACCTGGATATGCAATTGGACCTTTTAGATGATTGAATTGTTTGATATCTTTATCATGTAAATGCCCCATTGCATAATATGTAAAATTTTTTGGTAAATCTGTTGACTGTAATTCTCCTGCAAATTTGTTGAATTCTGTAATTCCTTGATGTAGTACCAATATTTTATGTCCAGGAAATTTTTCTACACTTTTATCTAGATTTGAAAATACTTCTTCATATTGAGACATTTCTGTTTTTCTAATTTTGTCTAATCCTGCTAACATTATTCCTTTGTATTCTATTGGGTTCCCATTACCTATGTATTTTGAAAATCCTAAATTGTGATAGATGTATGGAATAGGTGTTGTTCTAATTCTACTGATATCATGTTCACCTAAAATAAAAAATGAGTCTATGTTGTTTTCTTTTAATCTTTTTAATGCATTTCCCATTTGTACTATCGCAGTTCCATTTGGATTGGGTACATGAAAAATATCCCCTGCAAAAATTACAAAATCCACATTATCTTCAATTGATTTGTCAATTGCTTGATTAAAAACATCATACACATCTTGCTCTCTTTCATTGGAACCATACTGAACTAATCCCAAATGTGTATCTGAAATATGTGAAAATAACATTAGTCTAATAACAAATCTTTTTGAACTAATCCTTGTGTAGATTCTACTCCGACATTTTTCATTTTATCTGCCTTTATCCAAGCTTTAGTTGCACTTTGATCTGCTCCCATTTTCTTTTCTTTGACTTCTTCAACATGAACCATTGATGGTAAATTCGTCCATTGACCCACAAGAACTGCATCTCCTACGTTTAATGATGTCAATTGTGATATCAATTCACGACTGGTTGACTCTGTGGCTGAGGCTATCTGTCTCTGGTCATCTTCTTGAATGATTTTCATAATTGCAAATGAGCCCATCTGGCTGAGGATGTTTAAATCTACACTGCGTGGTCTCTGAGATACTATTGCTAAACCTACTCCAAATTTCCTTCCTTCTCTTGCAATTTTTGCAGCCCAATACTTTGCTGCAGTATCATGATCTTTTGGAATGAATACATGTGCTTCTTCAAGGATTATGAAAACTGGTTCAAAGAATTTGTAATCTTTTTGTTTCTTTGATTTTCCATGTTTTGCTATAGTTGCATTTTTTCTATCTTTTAACAATTGCTGCAAATAAAATCCCATTGCTACATTTGCTTGTTTTTCTGATAATTCTGAAATGTTAATGATGTTTGTACATCCTTCTTTAATGTAGTCCATTGGATTTCCAATTTCTGGATCCAAAATATCGTCAAATCTTCTTTGTGCATCTTCTATGATGTCTTGCACTCTGTATGCTGATGTTCTGATTTCTTTTAATTTTTTGTCTTCTGAATTTACAAGTAAATCTACTTCATATTCTAATTTTTTCCAAAACTCTCCTGCTTCTTTTACTTCTTGAGTAAATGACATCCTTAAAACTCGTTGTTGTACATCTGCATTTTCTCTAATTTCTAAAACTTCTGAAAATTGATCTGCTTCAAGTAATCTTGGATTAATTTTTGCATCAATTACATTTACGTTTGGAATATTTAGTGTTGTGTAATCGTTATGGTAATCAAAAATTATTACTGTGCCTTTTACTTCTGAAATTTTTTTTGTAATTAAGGAAACTAAATTACTTTTACCCATTCCCGTCATAGCTAGAATTCCTAAGTGTCTAGATACGATTCTGTCTAAATTTATTTTAGCTTCAATTTTTTTATTTCGCAACAAATTCCCAATTTTTAACCAGCCATCTTTTTTTGGACTAAAAATTTCTTCTAAATCTTGATTGGTTGGTTGTGTAATTTCTGTGCCTGGAATTGGTGGAATTGCAGGAATTATTGACTGACCTCTACGTAAATTTTCTAAAAATCCTAAAATTCCTATATGTGCTGTGAATGTTTTGTCTCTCTTATTGATGTCTGCAATTTCTGTACTTTCTTCTGCTTCATGAAAATTTCTGACATCCGTAAATGCTGCACTTGATACTGATGATCTTTCAACTAACCCTAAAATTTCCCCTTCATCAATACTGATTTTAATATATTCTCCAACTGATAATGATCGTGATGTAATTGCTGTTACTGATGTTGGTTTTGATTCTCCAACGACAAAACCTAAACTCATCCTAATACCTCTCTTGAACCAATTTCATTACTTAATCCTAACAAACTAACCATTTTACCAAGCTCTTTGTCTGATATTTTACAGTTATTATGTGCAAGCTTTAGTGCATATGGATATCCACCTACACTAGTCTTAAACAGTTTATTCATTATTGACTTCACTTCATCATTATCGTGTTTTCCTCCTAAAAATTCTAATTTAATAATTGGAGTTGAATCACTTAATCTTACAAATGTCGATGAAATTATTTTATCTGGTCCATAATTTTTTTCTACAAATATTTCACTAAAACCTGGACCGTTTGTTACATGATTATAATAAAAAATATCTCCTGCAAGTGATCCTAAATTCTCAAATTGTTTTTTTGTGTTTGATGTTTTTGCAATAAAAATAACATTTCTTTTTTTATTCATTGTTCTAACAACTTGTGCATCTAGTGCTGATTGTCTTGTCATAAATTGTGAATGTAGTGAACCATCCATTAAAACTAAATCTACTTCGTCAACTGTTTTTTCACATGCATCAATCTCCATTTTACTTGCAATTCTTGAAAGATCTGTATCTGAACCTAATCCTGAATCATGAAGATCAACAAGGATGTCTCCGTCAGATTTTATTGAAACTGCTGTAGTTGCCCATAATTCAATTCCTTGAAATTTAGTATTGTTGAAACTACTGTCAATACCTGCTGTGATTACTTCTTCTTTGGTAGGCGTGAAATCATTCCAATTTGATTGTGCTTTATGTAAAATTTGTTCAAATTTAGGACCTTTTAGAATTGATAACATTTTCTCTCTATTGATAATGGCATCTTTGTAAACTGTATTGAGCACAACAATACTTGGTATGTTTGAATAAAATCTTTAGGTTATGTCGATATTTGACTAAGATGATCCATTAAACAACTTTATCCAATCATGCCTTTGAAAATCACTTTTTCATCTGAATTTGATGGAGTGGTTCTATCAATGTATTTTATTTCATACCAATCTCCAATATGGATAGTTTTTCCATCAATTTGACGTGGGATTTTGATTTCTACTTCAAAGATGTTTGTATTGTGTCCTGTTTCAATCAAATAATTTGAGTTGGCATCAAATTTTGGATTTGCAAGAGTAGTTTTAATTCCTCCTTCACTTCTAAATTCTAATTGACTAATTGAAATTTTATCTTCATCTCTAGAATCTCTATTTGCATCTGGTTCATACAGTCTAAGAATAAACTCATGCCCAATTCTTGAACCTCCTCCGAAAGTCTCAATTTCAGCAAATGTTTTTGTTAATGGAATTGACTTTAGTTGAATGCTTTGTTCTCCAGATTGATTGGATTTATCTAAATATTTTATCACAACAATGTCATCTTGACTTAGTTGTTTCCCATTAATTGTTTCAGGTAATTCTAATTTTAGATAAAATTTACCTGTATCGTATCCTGTTTCAATCATTCTTTCAGGCCCTTGGATTGAAATTCCATTTATTGTAAACTCAAAAAGTCCTTCAGTAGATATTACTTCTATCCCTCGGTGTGACAAATTCAAATCATGATCTGTAATATAGAAATTCACTATGGACATACTTGATGCCGGAACTGTTGTAATTTCAAAGTCTGATTTTATTATCTTTGTATCTAGTAAAATTCCTCTTTCTTGCATTCTATCTGCAGTTTCTGGTTTTACGCATGCTGGCATTCCATTTATCCGAATAACTAACTCTAATCCCTCCCTACAGAGTATGTTTTCTGGGGAAATCCCATCTTTCATTTGCTTTATTGGAGATTCTGTTTCTGCATTTATGGGCAAAATAAATGAAAATATCAAAAAAAATGTTATTCCTAGAATTATTTTTTTATTAATTACCACTACCACAGTAATTCTATTTTTTATTTTAAACTATCATTAATTAAGAGAACTTTTCTATGCTGATCACTTGAAAAAAATTGGATTATTGGGTTGTGGTGTAATGGGTACACAGATTGCACTTGCAATTGATTCAGGTAAAATTCCTGGAATTTTAACACATGTTTATGATGATTCAAAAGATGCATCCTCTGCACTTGTTTCAAAATTAAATAACAAACCCGTGATTGTAGAAAACTCTCATTTGTTATCTTCACATTCTGTAAATATTGTAGTTGAAGCAGCTTCACAAAATGCAGTAAGAGATGATGGACTAAGCATTTTACAAAATAAACGTGATTTTATGATTATGAGTGTGGGTGCATTACTAGATGAATCTATTTATGATATTTTGTACGACGCATGTGATCATTTCAAAAAAACAATTTATCTTCCATCTGGCGCAATTGCAGGATTAGATGGTTTAAAATCAATCAAAGATGAATTAGATTCTGTATCTATTACTACAACAAAACATCCTCGTTCATTAAAGGGAGCAAAATTTTTTGAAACTTCTGAAATTAATTTAGATTCAATTAGTTCTTCAACTGTTATTTTTGAAGGAACTGCACGTGATGCTGTTTCACTATTCCCCGCAAATGTCAATGTAGCTGCACTTGTGTCCTTATCTGGAATTGGTAGTGATAAGACATCTGTGAAAATTATTGCTGATCCTAATGCTGATAAGAATACTCATCATATTGAGGCAGTAGGTAAATCTGGTAAAATGACCTTTACTATTGAAAATACTCCGGACCCACAAAATCCAAAAACTAGTAGATTAGCTATTTTATCTGCTATTGAAACTTTGAGACAATATTGTTCAGATGATATTCAAATCGGTACATAAATGGCAAAACTTGCCGCTTTTAGAGATTCTATAGAAGATTATAGACTACTTCCTATTCTTTAAATTTACACATATTCAATTTTTTGTAAATCATGCAAGTTCAAGATACTTCATTTTTAAAAAATGAAATTATGAGATTGAAAAAGGAAAAAGACGTTGTCATTTTGGCTCATAATTATGAAATTCCTGATGTACAGGATGTGGCAGATTTTACTGGTGATTCTCTTGGATTATCTCGATTGGCTGCAACTGTTCCTCAAAAAACAATACTGTTTTGCGGTGTTCATTTTATGGCAGAAACTGCTTCAATAATAAGTCCTGAAAAAAGAGTACTTTTACCTTCATTGGAAGCTGGTTGTTCATTATCTGACTCGATAACAGTTGAAGAATTAAGAAATTGGAAAAAACAACATCCAAATGCAATTTCTGTTGGTTATGTTAACACTACTGCTGAAATAAAATCTGAACTTGATTATTGTTGTACTTCATCTAATGCTGTAAATGTTGTAAAAGCAATTCCTGAAGATAAAGAAATTTTATTCTTACCTGATATGTTTCTAGGTTCTTATGTTGCAAAAATGACTGGTAGAAAAAATATGCACATTTGGGCAGGTGAATGCCATGTACATGCTGGGATCACACCTGAAGATGTTACTAAAAAATTACAATCCATGAAAGATGCAGAATTTGTTATTCATCCTGAATGTAGTTGTACAACACCAATGATGTATGATGTTGCTGATGGAAGTTATGACGATAACAAAGTTTCAATTCTTTCAACTGAGGGAATGCTAAATCATGTTAGTAAATCTAAATCAAAGAATTTTGTTGTTGCAACTGAAACTGGAATTCTGTATAGGATGAAAAAAGAAAATCCTGAGAAAACATTCATTCCAGCTTCAGAAAAGGCTGAATGTGAATATATGAAAATGATTACTCTTGAAAAAGTGTATGATGCCTTGATCAATGAAAGAAATGTGATTACTGTTCCAAAAAAAATTGCTGATAAAGCTCGTTTGGCCATTGATAGAATGCTTGAAATCAGTTAACATGTGATTATTTTGGTTGGATTATTTAGTAAAACACCTGAAGATATTGAATTTAAAAAGAACATTGACCAATTTAAGAAATTTAAAAAACTTGTTAAAAAGAAAAAATACCCTGAAGCCTTGAAATTGGGTTTAGATTATTTAGAGAAAGTACCCTACAATCATGATGCATTATTTACTATTGGAGGCATCTATTATCTGAAAAATAAACATCGTACTGCAATATCTTATTTTGACAGGGCTCTAGAGACTGGAGATACTGATGTTGAAGTTTTATTATTAAAGGCATATGCACATCAAAAATTGCAAGAAAATGAAATTTCAATTGATTGTTGCAAAAAAATTCAAAATATTGATCCTAAAAATAAATCTATGATTAATTTACTATCCGAACTAAATTCCTAGATTTCTAAACTAAAATCAATTCCTTTAACTGAATTTGTTATACTTCCAATTGAGATAATATCAACTCCTGTCTTGCCGTATTTTGAAATATTTTTAGAATTAATTCCTCCTGATGCTTCTAACAAAACATTATTTCGTAATTTTTTATTTTTTAAAACTTTGATTGTTTTGGTAATTTGATTTGGAGAAAAGTTGTCTAACATGATAATTGTTGCACCTTTTTCTGCAGCAAGAACTGCATCCTCTGTATTTTCAACTTCCACTTCAAATTTCTTATATTTTTTCTTAGTTTTGTTAATTAATGATAATAGTGATTGTTCTGCAGCTATGTGATTGTCTTTAATCATTACCATTTCGTCTAATCTTAATCTGTGTCTTTCTCCACCTCCTATCTTAACAGCTTCTTTATCGAAATATCTTAATCCTGGTGCGGTTTTTCTAGTCGCATACAATTTTGTTTTCTTTGGAATTTTTTTTACGAGTTCATTTGTCTGTGTTGCAATTCCGCTCATTCTTGTGAGTATATTTAATGCAGTTCGTTCACATGTCAAAATTTTATCTGCATTTCCTGTAATTTCAATTATATCTTGATTAGGTTTTATTTTTGTTCCATCTTTAGTTATGATTTTTGCTTTACATCCTTTAATGGCAAAAATTTCCTTGGCATATTTTGTGCCTGCAACAATGGCATTTTCTCTTGAAATTATTTTTACTACAATTTTCTTTTTTGATAATAATTGACTTGTGATATCTCCTTTGCCGATATCTTCGGCAAGAAACTGTGATAATTGCTTTTTTGGATTAAATGACAATGTTATGATTAATGTTATTATGATTTTAAAGATTTAGAATTTTTCTATGTTACTTTAATTGCATATTTGCCTTTTTGTGTTATGTTTAATGTATCTGCAATTTTTGAGTCTGTTGGATTAACTACTAGTACAACTCCATTCCAATCTGGTGTTAAGTCTGATGATTTACAAGTTGGACAAACTTTTTCTGTTGTAACACGTTTACATTTTCTGCATGCCATTTCTCGTGCCATTTTAACTAGCCTCTACTTTTTCTTCTTTTGCAGGTTCACTTGAACCTCCAGCTTTTTTAATTTCTTCTTCAATCCACTCATCTGCACCTAAGAATGGTTGTCTACAAGTAATACCAATTTTACCCATTGCAGCAGCTTTTCCTAATGACACAGCTGTAATTCTTGCACGCAATGTTGAACCAACTTTCAAAGTTCTTCCACTTTGATTTGCTAAAATTAATCCCATCTTGACATCACTCTTTAGATAATCATCCATAACTTGTGATAAGTGTAGTAATGCATCTGTTGGACCGATTCTTACAAATGCACCAAAGTCTGTAATGTCTACAATTTCACCTTGAACAATTTCTTGTAATTTTGGATAAAATGTTAAAGCTTCGAATTGTACTTTGTGGAATGTTCCTCCATCTCCTGCAATCATTTTTCCCATTTCGTCGACTTTAGCATCTAAAATCATGATGATGTAACCTAATTCGGCATTAATCATACTCTCGTATTTTTCTTTGAGAATGTTTATTGCTGCTTTTTTGAGCGTAGTTCCAAATAAGCTTGGAGGTATCCTAACGACATCAACTAGGGTAGATATAGAAAACAAATGTATTTTTTTTCTTGAATTTCAATTTATGAATCTTTGGGTGATTTGGCTTGAATTTCTAAAGATTTTGATGATTTTTGAAAAAATTTACAATTTTTTTCCATGTCCAACTTACTTTAAATATCGTATTTTGACTTTTTTATCCAATGGTTGCTATAGATCAAGTTCTTGAAAAATTAAGTACTGTAATTGATCCTGATTTGAAAAAAGATATTGTTTCTATGGGAATGATTAAAGATTTAGAGCTTAATGATGGTAATCTAAAATTCACTTTAGAATTAACTACTCCTGCATGCCCTTTCAATGTAGAAATTGAAGATGATGTAAGAAAGGCAATTGCTGAACTATCTGACTTGAAGAATTTTGATTTGAATGTAACTGCAAAGGTAATGGAAGGTCGTTCACTTGAAGCAGATACCCAAATGGCAACTGTCAAAAATATTATCGGCGTTGCCAGTGGTAAAGGTGGTGTAGGAAAGTCTACTGTATCATTAAACTTAGCTCTTGCATTATCTCAAACTGGAGCTAAAGTTGGATTACTTGATGCAGACATCTATGGACCTAGTATTCCTTTGATGTTGGGAATGAAAGATGGTTCAATGGAAGTTGAAGATAACAAACTTCAACCTGCAGATGTAAATGGATTAAAAGTAGTATCTTTTGGTTTTTTTGCAGATCAATCTAATCAAGCTGCAATTTATCGTGGTCCTATTATTTCTGGAATTTTAAAACAATTTTTAGTTGATACTAACTGGTCTGAACTAGATTATCTAATTGTTGATCTTCCGCCTGGAACTGGTGATATTCCGCTAACTCTTGCACAAACAATTCCAATTACTGGAATTCTTGTAATCACTACTCCTCAAGATGTTGCAAGTAATGTTGCAGTGAAAGCAGTTTCAATGTTTGAAAAACTTAATGTTCCAATAATAGGTGTAATTGAAAATATGAGTCATTTTATTTGTCCAAAATGTGATGACAAACATTACATATTTGGAAACGGTGGTGCTAAAAAAATTAGTGAACAATTTAAAATTCCATTTTTGGGTGAAATTCCATTAAATTATGGAATTATGTCTGGTTCAGATTCTGGAAAGCCAATTATGAATACAAATACTGATTCACCAAGTGCTGAAGCATTTCGTGCTAGTGCAAAAAATGTAGCTGCTCAATGTAGTATTATTGCATCTAATTTACAAGAAGAAATGGAATCTGAATCTGGTGAATCTGAATCATCTGATGAAGATTCTACAAATAACGGCACTTCTTAATTGAGATTCCTGTGAAATTACCTGATTCTCTTAGAGACCAATTCAAAACTCCTTTAGGTGTATTATTGCCAATTGGAGAAGATAATAAAGAAAATATTCAAAAATATCTTTCAAAAAATTCCTATGTCATAACTGTTGGAGATCAAACTACTGAAAAAATGATTAACTTTGGTTTAATTCCCTCTTTGCAAATTATTGATGGTTTTGAAAAAAGACAAAAACGTGATTTGCCAAAACTTGGAAGTGCAACTGAATTAAAAATTGATAATCCTGCAACTGAAATCACTGTAGAAAGTGTTGAGATGATCAAAAAAGCATTTTCTATGACTTCTCCTGTACGAATAACTGTATTTGGTGAAGAGGATTTGTTAGTGCTTCCTGTTTGTATTCATGCTCCTGATAACTCAATAGTGTTGTATGGTCAGCCAAATGAGGGGCTTGTTTTAGTTGAAATTACTACAGAAATTAGAAATAAAGCACAAACATTACTTGATCTAATGAACTAATGGGGTGTGATGAGACGGTGGCTGTATGATTCGTGATTACCCCACATAACCTCTGACCCTATTTATTCATAATTTTACGAAATCAAAATCAACCAATCGTCTTACAAGAATTGACATTTCAAGATAAAGATGGATTACTTTACGATAAACTATGAAACTTGATGATGATCTAAAGTTACAAATTTTAGAAAAAGTTGGAATCTATTCTCAAAGATTTTCAATTCCTGAACCTGTAATTTTATTGACTACAAAAGAAGTACTTGATGCCCCTAGAGAAAAGACTGAAGGTCGACGTACATCTGCTTACAAGTATTACGGGGTTTCTTATTTACAACATAATTTGGTTTTTCTCAATATTAGAAAAATTCCTGATGAAAAAACTCTTGAAAATACTCTAGTTCATGAATTAATTCATATGCGATTCCCTTATCTTGCACATGGAAAGAGATTCAATAAATTAGTTAGACAAGGATTGAGAGGAAAAACATTTTCCCCTTATAAAAAAAGAAGTAAAACCCCTTCTTTTTGATTAATACTTTTAAGATTGAAATAAATCAATATACTGTGGATATTTCTGAGGTTTTACCTTTCATAGCTGGTATTGCGTCTTTTCTTGTAGCTGGTGGTTTAGTTGCTTGGATTACCAAACAACCTTCTGGTAGCAAAGAAATGATGGATATCTCAAATGCTGTAAAAGAAGGAGCTTCTGCATTTTTAAGACGTGAAATGAAAATTATTGTTCCTGTTGCAATTGCACTTTCAGTCATTATTGGAGCCTTTTTACAACCGTCAAATGGAATAGCATTTGCAGTTGGTGCAGCATTATCTGCAGTTGCAGGAATTATTTCATTAAAAATTACAGTAAAAGCAGCAGTAAGAGCTGCAAATCTAAGTAGTGAAGGTCTTGGAAAAACATTTGCTATGGCATTCAGGGGTGGAGCCACCGTTGGATTAGCCGTACCTGCAATGGCACTTTTGGCAATCACTGGTTTGTATTTGATTTACCCTGATCCAATTACAATTGCAGGAGTGGGAATTGGTGCCAGTCTAATTGCATTATTCATTAGAATTGGTGGTGGTATTTTTACAAAGGCTGCTGATATGGGTGCTGATTTAGTAGGTAAAGTAGAAGCAAATATTCCTGAAGATGATCCTAGAAATCCTGCTACTATTGCCGATAATGTTGGTGATAATGTTGGCGATGCAGCTGGAATGGGTTCTGATGTTTATGAATCTTATATCGTAACAATACTTGCAGCATTACTAATTGCTGCATTAATTGGTGCACCAAACTTTTTCCTTTATCCAATTTTAATTGGTTCTTCTGGAATGATTGCATCCATTATTGGTGTTGTAATTGTTGGTTCAAAAGGTGTAACTGATGTCATGAAACCCCTCAATCGTTCATTCTATGTTTCGGCAGCAATTGCAATTGCATTAAACTATGTTTTCATTACACAATTTATTGAACAATCTTCAACTGCACTTGCTTTATTTGGCACAACTGTAATTGGTGTAATACTAGTTCCTGTAATTCAAAAAATTACTGATAATTATACTAGTTACAAAAAAGGTCCAGTTAAAGAAATTGCAGATTCTGCAAAATGGGGATATGCATCATTAACATTAATGGGAATAATCAAAGGAATGCAATCAACTGGACCATTCATGATTGCATTAGTTGTTGCAATTATCATCTCATACTCTATTGCTTCTTCTGCAGCTCCTGAAGGTGCAGATCCAGTACTTTATGGAATTTTTGGAACTTCTTTGACTGCAATGGCAATGTTGAGTCTTGCTGGAATAGTTCTAAGTATTGATGCATTTGGTCCAATTGCTGATAATGCAGGAGGAATTGTTGAAATGACTGGAATGGGTGAAGAAAATAGAAAAGTTACTGACGAAATTGATGCCGTTGGAAATACAACAAAAGCTGTCACTAAGGGATTTGCGATAGCTAGTGCTGCCCTGGCTGCATTAGCTATGATTCAAGCTTTTCAATTTGAAGCAGCCCATATTTTTGAAGGAGTTTTGGAATTAAATTATAGTTTAACAAATCCTGCAATAATTGTTGGATTGTTAGTTGGTGGTCTAATTCCATTTATTATAACTGGACAATTGATCAATGGTGTTTCAAGAGCTGCAGGTAAAATGGTAGATGAAGTTAGAAGACAATTCAAAGCTGATCCTGGTATTCTTGCAGGAACTTCAAAACCTGATTATGCAAAGTGTGTTGATATTGCAACTGTTGCTTCAATTAGAGAATTATGGAAACCTGCAATTGTTGCAATTATTTCACCTATAATTTTGGGAATTTTACTGGGTCCTACTGCAGTTGCTGGTTTGTTAATGGGTGCAGTTGTAACTGGAATTTTACTAGCATATCATTTAGCAAATACTGGTGGTGCATGGGATAATGCAAAGAAATTGGTTGAAATGAAAGGTGAGAAAGGTTCTGAAGTCCATAAAGTTGCAGTGGTTGGTGATATTATTGGTGATCCTTACAAAGATACCGCAGGACCTGCACTAAATACTGTGATTAAATTACTTAATACAATAGCAATTGTATTTGTATCTGCATTTGTAGCAATTCTTTCAATTTAAAAATTTTAATCAATACTCAAAGTCATATCTAATTCATCAACTTGTGCTTGAATGGCTTTTTGTAAAGTTTGATTATGCTTGCTACAAAATTTAAAATAATCATCTGCTGTTTGAAAACAACCACAAATCCACTCTGTTTTTTTGTCTCCTTCAATTGTGCCTTTTGAATATTTTTTATTCATAAATTATGTTGTAATTTCTTCTAAAAATATTTTTTTAAAAAAGAAAAAAATGTTTAAGGACAGCCTTCCATTTTTTGAATGAAATAACCTTTTTCCTTAATTGCCTGTTCTACAGGCTCTGGACAAGATTGTGAGTGGCAAAATGTACATTCGTTTTGTGTCATTTGTGCTTCTCCTTCTCCTATCTCTTTCAACCATTCTTTACCATACTCGATGGCTTTAGGATGATCTTTTTCACCTGTAATTACATCAAAGTGCATTGTGTGACCGTCTGCTGCTTTGACATAAGTGTCGTATACGTGAATTTCCATATTTTTTGTTAAAAAAAGGGATATTTAATCCCAAAGATGATTCTACACCCTTGAATTTTTTATTTTGTTATTTTTCTTCAATTGGAATCTCTATACTGTCTGATTCTAGAATAAATGCTTTGAAATTTTTGTTGATTCCTGAATAGATTATCCATACTACTGGATTACTTTGCATAAATTTTTTATCTGTATTTGAAGGAAATGCCTCTGAATTTGGATGTGAGTGGAATATTCCTATTACTTCAATTTTTTTGTCTTCGGCAATTTTGTATGCCTCTATCAATTGTTCATTTGAAATTGTAAAATTTATTGGCGATTCATCAATATTTTTTGTTAAAAAAACCTCTTCAATTTTGTTTTCTTTCCCAAATAATATTGCACATGCTTCGTTAGGTTTTTGGTTTTCTGAATGTTGTACAAGAATTTTTTTATCTGATTGTTTTAAAATAATTTTCTGCAAATCTATTCTACGTTAACTGTTCCAATCATCCATGGATGTAAAATACAATAGTACTCAAAGTTACCAGCTTCAGTAAATGTGAATTCATAAGTATCTCCCAAGTTTAATATCTGTGAATCAAATACTCCATCTGCACCGTCTGCTGGACTTCCAGATGTTGCAGTATGCATTGCAGCATCTTCATTAACCCATTCGATTGGTGTTCCTACTGAAATGTTAATTACTTCTGGGTCATAGTAAATTCTTCCATCTTCTGGAATTGCAGCTCCTTCTGGAATAATTATTTTAGTTGCCTCTTTTGGAGCTTCAATAACTAAAGTTGCAATCATCCATGGGTGTACAATACACAAGTATTCGTATTCGCCAACTTCTAAGTTAGTTGTATCTAAAGAATATGTTTCTCCTTCACTAATTAAACTAGAATCAAATGTCTCTCCATAATCAGATGCACTAGTAACTGTATGTGGTGCAACATCTGCGTTTGTCCATACAACTGTATGACCTTGTGTTACAATTGCTCTATCTGGATCATAATCTGGATTTCCTTCTTGTGCTGAATCTTTGAGAATTTCAATTGCAAAAATTTGTCCGGCTGGAACATCTTCCATTGCTTCTTCATCAATTAATTCTTCAGCTAACTCTGCTTCACTTTCGCTCATTGAACCAGCTGTAATCCAAATAACTAATCCGCTAGCAACTGCTAATCCTAATACTAAACCAATTGGTTTGATACTTCCTGGTTTTTTCATTGCTATCCATGCAACTCCTGCAGATGGAAGTGCAATTGCTAGTATGACAAGAATTAATGAAAATGTGTAATCTGAAGAATTCATTGTACTTAATGCATAAAGTCCAAATCCTATTGAAATAGCAACAATAACTAAAGTTGTAATTTTAGCCCTGTTACTAGTTGATACTCCACCATCCAGAATACCTGCTGCTGTGAAAATTAGTCCTACAAACATTGTTAGACCTGTTAGTGCGTGCATTCCATCGATGAATGTGTGTGCAATTCCTGCATATGATAAAATGAGACCAGCTAATCCTACGCCTGTAAGGCCCATACCTGGCATTAATAGGTCCCAATTACTCATTAAAATAAGCTGGTAAGAGTGAGATACTTATTCCTTTTGAAATATAATGGATCTACAACAAGGAATAAAACGGCTTTGAAACTGGGTAGAGTGAATTGGGAATTAATGAAATAATAGAAATATCGAAACCAAGAATAGTAGTTCTGTTAGTTATTACTGCAGTTACATCCATGTATGCTGCAAGTAAATTAGTTACAGGAGCATCTCAACTTGATTATTTGGATTATTTGCATATTATAGTTGCAGGAGCATTGGCATCAGCTGGCTCTAGTGCTCTAAATCACTATTATGATAAAGACATTGATCCTAAAATGAGTAGAACAAGTTCTAGACCTATTCCTTCTGGAAGAATGGCTGCATCACATGTTTTGTTATATGGATTAGCTGTAAGCTGTATTTCTGTAATTTACGGATTCTTTGCACTTAATGCGATATCTGCATTTTTTATTGCATTAGGAATATTCTCTTACGTTATAATTTACACAGTTTGGCTAAAACGTAGAAACACTTCCAATATTGTAATTGGTGGAATTGCTGGTAGCGCTGCAGCTTGGGCAGGATGGGCAGCTGCAACTGGTAGTATGGATTTATTGGGATTCTTAGTTGGCTTTTTAGTATTTGTTTGGACACCTTCCCACTTTTGGTGCCTTGCAATGAAAATTAAAGATGAATATGCACAGGCTGAAGTTCCAATGTTGCCTGTTGTGATTGGAATGCAAAAAACATCTAAATTCATTTTGGGTAATACTTTAATTTTAATTCCTTACTCTCTGTTACTTGTATTGATTCCAGATGGATTGGGAATTGTTTACACAGTCATTGCATCTGTATCTGGTGGTTTGATGTTGGTATATCATTACAAATTAACAAAAACCCCTACATCTGAATTTGCTTGGAAAGCATACAAAGTAACTGCACCTTATTTGACAATTATTTTTGTAGCAGTTGCATTAGATGCAGCATTTCATTTTCCTTTAATCTAATTTTTTAATTATTTATCTACGCCTGGAAAACTTGCTTCGTAATCTTTTTCCATTACTTCTTTATTCTGTTTTTCTATAGGATCCTCTTCTTTTTCAATTACTGCAACCTCTATTCTTCTTTCATCTTTAGTAAACCATGCGACTTTGATTAATCCTAATATTTCCAAATCTAAAAGTAATTTGTTAAATTTATCTTCTGGTAAATTTAAGCCGTCTTTTGTTAAACTCTTGTAAAGTTCTACATCTGTTAACGAGTTAGATTCTTTAATTTTTTCAAATATTTGATTTCTTAATGGGATTGTCATGATTAACCGTAAAATGCTTTCTCTCCTGTCTTGGGTACTACATTAGATATACTTTCTCTTATCGTATTATACCATTGATCCACTTCCTTTGTAATTGATGGTTTGATTTGTTTTAGACTAACTGCAAAATCACGACTGTTGATTTTGGATGATTTATTTCTCATTGCACAAATTGCTGCCTCCCTACATAGTGCTGCTAAATCTGCACCAGTGTAATTTTGTGTTGCTACTGCAATCTCTTGTAATTTAATATCATTTGATAATGGCATTTTTTTTGTTAAAATTTTAATGATTTCTAATCTACTTTTTTCGTCAGGAGGTGTGACATATAGAACCAGATCTAATCTCCCTGTTCGCAATAATGAATTATCAATAATGTCTGGTCTGTTTGTAATTCCAATTACTGCAACTCGAGATGAAGTACCTTCTTCAATTTCTGTTAATAGTTGACTAAGTATAGTTTCTCCTGCTCCTCCCTCACCTGATTTTGATTTTGCTAATGCATCTAATTCGTCAAAAATTATTACACATGGTGATGATGCTTTTGCTTTTCTAAAAATTTCTCTTATTGCTTTTTCTGATTCTCCAACCCATTTTGAAAGAATTTCTGGACCTCTAACTAAAATCATATTTGCACCTGTTTCTGTTGCAACTGCTCTTGCAAGTAATGTTTTTCCACATCCTGGTGGACCATAAACCAAAACTCCTTTTGGGGGTTTGATACCCATTTTTGTAAATTTACTTGGTTCTTTAACTGCTGTAATTATATTATCTGTCAAACTTTTCTTGATGTCATCCAAACCTCCAACATCATTCCACCATACTTTTGGTCTTTCAACATAAAATTCTCTCATTGCTGTAGGAACAACTTCTTGCATAGCATCGTAAAAATCCACCAATTTAATTTCCATTGATTGTAAAACTTCTGAAGAAATTTTTTCAGTTTCAAGATCAATTTCTGGTAAATATCTGCGAATTGATTTCATTGCAGCTTCTCTACATAGTGATTTGATGTCTGCACCAGTATATCCATGCAATTCTGCTGATAGTTGCTTTAAATCAATTTCTTCATTTATTGGCATTCCTCTTGTGTGAATTTGTAAAATTTCATATCTTCCATCTTCATTAGGTACACTAATCTCAAATTCTCTGTCAAATCTTCCTGGTCTTCTAAGTGCTGGATCTACACTATCTGGTCTGTTGGTTGCTCCTAAAACAATGACGTTTCCTCTGTCGTTTAACCCATCCATTAATGCAAGTAATTGTGCCACCACTCTTTTTTCCACATCTCCATACACTTCTTCTCTTTTTGGTGCTATTGCATCAATTTCATCGATGAAAATTATGCTTGGCGAATTATCTTTTGCTTCTTTAAAAATTTCTCTTAATTTAGCTTCTGTTTCACCATAGTATTTGTTCATGATTTCTGGACCATTAATTGGATACATGTTAGCTTCAGATTCACTTGCCATAACTTTTGCAAGTAATGTTTTTCCACATCCCGGTGGACCATATAGTAAAATTCCACTATGTGGTTCAATACCTAGCCTGGAAAATAATTCTGGATGTCTTAATGGTAATTCAACAATTTCTCTCATTGCTTTAGTTTTTTCTTTTAATCCACCAACTTCTTCATATGTGACTCTGACTTTTCTGTCAATTGATGTTTCTGTTGAAATATTTAATTCAGTTGTTCGGTCAATATCAATAATTCCTTTAGGTGATGTTTTTGTAATTTTAAAGTCCATAGAGTTTCCTAATATCATCACAGAAATTTCATCTCCGTGAGTTACTGGCAATCCTTTCAATCTATTTTTTACAAAATCCATGAATTCTTTATCTATTGTTACTGCATCGTTGAGTGGAGTTAGTGTAATTGTTTTTGCAATTTTTGAAATTACTTTTCTAACTTTTACTATATCGTTTAAACTTCCTCCAACATTTTTTCTTGTTTGTCCATCTACTCTAATTATGTCTGGGAATTTTTCATCCTCATCTGCAGGCCAAATAATAGCACAACTTGTCCTTGAACCCATGATTTCAATTATGTCCCCTGGTTCTGCTTTAAGAAAATCCATTGCTTTTGGACCTACTCTGGCACGTTTTTTGCCTACGTCTCTTTGTTTTGCTTCACCAATTCTCATTTGCAAAGGCTCTTCTTTGCGTACCATAAAATCAATTAATTCTTGTTATGCTAATTACTGTTATGTTAATTGCGACTCATACTAAGTACTTCGAATTCACTGACTCCTTCTACTGCTCTTACAGTATCCTCTAGTGAATCCATTTGTCCTTCTTTATCTTCTAATACAAATTGTGCCTTTAGACATTCTAATCCAAAAGCTAGTGGTTCTTTTTCATGTCGATTTAAAGTAATTCCGTCTTTTAGTGATGTTTTTACAGTTTCTGCTAATTTGTCTAAATCAACCTCCATTCCGGTTGGAAGAATTTTTGCAATTAATACAATATCAGTCATTTTGTTTAAGGTCCCGTGAAGTTACATGAAGAGCAGGTATATGATCTTGCTGCTTCTCTACAACTTTCACATCTCCAAATAAGATCACCGTCATCACAGTCAGGGCAATTGAATTTAACACATTTATCATTAGGCATAATTGCTCTATGACAACAACTGCACGTTGGTAGTGATATAGTAGATGACATGCTGAATTTTTCTGGAAACATCATTTATAGTTTCCTTAGAAATTATGTTGGGATTAACCCAATATTTTTTTCAATTCACTACTGACTAATGTTTGAGCTGTTTTCAATGAAATTTTGATTCCTAATAATTTGATAATTGAACTTGTATGAAAATCAAAATCATCTTTTTCTGAAATCTCTTTGATAATTTCTGGAGTAATTGATTCAAATAATTTATTGATCGTTTCATTATCAATTCTTTCTAAAATTTTTCTTGCTAACATTTGTTTATCAAATTCTTTACCAAATCTCTCGGTCCATTTTTTTTGGTAATTTAGAAGATCTGTTTCTTCATTTGTTTTCAAAAATTTAGATATTGCTTGTCCTGCATAAACTCCTCCCATTCCACTTGTAAAAATTCCTCCTGCAGTTGTTGGTTTTGCTTGTCCTGCTGCATCTCCTACGATAACTACTCTATCATCAACAAATTTTTTGATTGGACCCTTAATCCAGATGGGGGCAAAAATTTTCCTTATTGTTGAAAATTCACCTTTCTCTTTAAGAAATTTATCTAATGTTTCTGCTACATTGATGCCTTTTCCTGCAATTCCTACTTTGCCTTTTCCTTCATTTGATGGAATTATCCATGCAAAAAATCCTGGGTATTTTTCTTGATCAAAGATAACTTCTACTTTCCCTTTTTTTATCCAATCTGCATAAATTTCGTATTGTGCTGATGATAAAATTCCTGTTCTGTCTTTCTGAATTAATGATGAGACTCCTCTTGCATCTACAAAAATTTTGCAATCAATTTTCCCCTCATTTGTTCTAATTCCTGTTTCAGTCATTTCTTGAAAACTTGTTCTAACTTTTATCACTGCACCGTTTTTTTGAGCTTGAAATGCAACTTGTTTGTCCAACTCTCTTCTGCTTATTTCTACAACTTTTTGATTTTTTGAATTAATTGTAAAATTTTTTCCATCTGGTGATGTAATTTTTGCAGATTCAATCATATGATCAAAAGTTTTTCTAAATGGAATAATTCCTAATTCTTCTAGACCTGCAATACTTACTAATCCTCCACAATGTTCTGGTGTTCCGATTTCATAATCCTCTTCAATTACTAATACTGAAAATCCTTTAGAGGAAATTTCTCTGGCTGTTAATAATCCTGCAATACTGCCCCCGGCAACAATTACATCATAGTACACAGATTTTGGTTCTTTGTCAATTATTTAATTCCAAAGTTTTTCATTGTGCCTATTTGTGAAAATGTTATGGGTGAAATTAAACAAGTAATTGCAGTCAGAACTGATCTAGGTATGGGTAAAGGTAAGATTGCTGCGCAAGTAGGTCATGCATGTGTTATGGGTTCAGAACATGTTAGAAAGTCTCACCCAGAATGGTGGTCTGAATGGTGGGGTGGACAAGAAAAAGTCGTTGTAAAGGTTTCAGGAATTAAAGAATTACAAGAAGTAAAACGACACGCCATTGATTTGAATTTACCTTGGTCTGAAGTTTCTGATGCTGGACATACTCAATTGGAACCAGGAACCACCACATGCATATCAATTGGCCCTGCACCTGAAAATTTGATTGATAAAATCACTGGTAACTTGAAATTATTGTGATTTTCTGGGAATGAGATATTAACAGTATAATTCAAAAAAATCTGTGAAAAAGAAGACTAAGGGAATTTTAGCATTTATTTTTCTAGGTGGTCTTATGTTGACTTCTGGAGTTTTAGTTGCTATAACAGGTTATGATCCTGATGTAGATTATGCAGCTATGAATGATCCTGCAGTAACAATTACTGGTACTCCTGCAGATAACTATCCTGATGAACAAAGAACTCAATTTTGTAGTTCTGATAAAATTGCAAAATCAACAAAGTTTGTTCAAGAATTTGTTATTCCTACTGAATGTACTAATCCATTAGCTATTACTTCTGATTATGACGGTAATGTTTGGTTTGCTCAAACCAATACTGGAAACCTTGCAAAATTCAACCCTGTAACTCAAACATTTGTTGAATATGAAAATCCTACATGGCCTGATGGTGCTCGTTCAATGATGTGGGGAATAGATTATGCTCCTGATGGTTCTGTTTGGTTTACTGATGAAACTTATGATTCCGTATGGAAATTTTCTACACTTGATGAAGAATATGAGCGATTGTCTTATCCATCTGATGGAAATTCATTACCTCAAAAACTTCGAATTGATGGCTCTCAAATTATAGTTAATGATTTTACTGGAAACAAATTAACTATTCTAAATGTGAATCCTACCGATACTGAAGTAAATTATCTAAGTGTGCCATCACCTGTAGATGACTCAGTAACAGCTGATTTTGCAATCGATGGAAATGACAACATTTGGTATACAAATTGGTTATTTCAACAAGGAGGGATTTTAGTTCAATTCGATCAAAATGATTATCTTGATGATGTTACAAATTCTGGTCAACCATACTTACCATTGATTGATTACATCAATGGTTATCCTTTACCGGTGCAACTACTTACTCCAAACGGTGTAACTTTTTCTGATGATGGAACACTTTGGATAGCAGATACAACTTCTTCTTCATTCTTTAGTTTTGATCCTACAACTGAACAATTTATTCAATATGTGACTGCTGATCCTATCTTTGAAACATTTGGAAATCAAACAGGCATTGTTAAATCACCTATTTCAAGACCTTATTGGATTGAAAATAATGATCAAGGACAACTTGTGTTTAATGCACAAACAGCAAATAATATCTCTGTAATGGATCCAACAACACAAACTCTTGTAGAGTATCATGTACCTTCAAAAAATCCTAACTGGGCTGACTGTGATTCTGGCATGCAAGTAATGGAAAATTGTGGTGTTGCACAAATTTTTGATTTTGCCATATCTGGTGAAAAAATTTGGTTTACTGAATGGGTTGAAAACAAAATTGGTGTTGTAGACACTTCTGTACCATTGCCTTTTGAAATTCAACTTAAAAATAATATATTGAAACTTTCTCCAGGTGATTCTATTTCTTCTCATTTCATAGTTTCCCCACAAAATGAAAATCAATTTGTTGACATTTCTGCTATTGTGTCTACCACTCATGATTTTCTTGATGTTGAATTAACTATTGATGATGCTGTTTTTCAAAATATTGAAATTTCAGCTTCAGATGATGCTTTACCTGGAACATACAAAATTTTACTAGGTGGACAAACTTCAGATATTGCAATTAGTAAATATCTTACAGTGATTGTAGAGTGATACCTGAAATAGATTCACAAATAGGAATCTCTGTTTACACTACAAAATTTTCTGGTATTGGTGGCAAAATTAGAATTAATCCTGAAGACTTTGAAGTTTCTGAATTAATTTCTAAACGTGCCATAAATTCTATCACTGATGAGAGTGGTTATGCTGTTTACAAACTAAAAAAGAAAAAAATTGATACTAATCATGCCTTATCCGGAGTTTTTCGAAAAACTGGTGTTCGTCTAAAGTCTCTAGGCCTAAAAGATGCCTCTGCTATAACTGAACAATTTGTTGGTTCTCCTCATAAGGGTAAACCTATTGACGATTTTTCTACTGAAAAATACTCTCTTAGAAAAATTGGATTTACAAAAAAACCCTTATCAAAAAAAGATATGATTGGCAATAATTTCAAAATTCAAATTTCTGACTGCTCTGATGATCTGTCTTCATTTGCTGAACATAATCAGATTTTGAATTTTTATGGATATCAAAGATTTGGTTCCAAAAGACCTGTTACTCATTTAATTGGAAAGGCAATTTTACAAAGAGATTTTGATATGGCTGTTGATTTGATTTTATCGTTCACTTCTTCATATGATTCAGCTGAAAATACAGAAATTCGTGAAAAACTTTCTGACAAAGCAAATTATGTAAAATATTATGATAAAGTTCCATCTCAAATGGATATTGAAAAAATTGTTTTAAAAGAAATGATTGAACATGATGATTCCATTCGTGCTATACGTGCAATCCCATTATCTTTACGACGTTTTTATATTCAAGCATACGAATCGTATATTTTCAATAAATCTCTAAGTTCTGCATTTTTAGATGGTGAAAATTTATTTCAATCTCAACCTGGTGATGTCTGCTTTGATTCTAAAAGTATAATTGGAAAATTCAAAGATGGAGTTGAACAATATCTTGCATTACCGTTTGTTGGTTATTCGTATTACAAAAAAACTAGATTTGACCATTCCATTTCTAAAATTTTAATTGAAGAAGAAATTTCGCCAAAAGATTTTTTCATAAAAGAAATGCAAGAAGTCAGTAGTGAGGGTGGGTTTAGACAAGCTGCCATTCATTGTACTGATTATGTGTCTGAGAAAAATAAAGTTGAATTTTCATTATCTAGGGGTTCATTTGCAACTATTTTGTTAAGGGAAATAATGAAGCCTAGTGATCCTATTCTTGCTGGATTCTGAGAGACTTATTTTTTTAAAATTTTCAATAATGCCCCAACCCCAATAATTATTATTCCTAAAACCATTATTTGAATTCCATATGTTATCCAATCAGGGTTGGCATACATGAAAGATGATTCAGGACCAACTATGGCTTGTCCTTGTAGATCAAAAATTAACCCAAAAATGAATACTATGCTCCCAATTCCAATAACTGAATAACCTTTCCCCATGTTTATTTCATTTAATTTCCATTAAAAAGGGTAAACAGAATTGATTCATTGAGCAAATCATTTTTGGGCTGTATTTTTAATCATTTTCTTAAGATGTCATAAAATGTACAATTGGAGCGGCCAATCTGAATCTGGTGGGCACAAATACCTTGGATTGATATTATTTTGTTCATCTGCTTTGTTGGCTTTATTGCTCTTTTTGATATTTCATCCTCAAATTGATGCTATAAATCGAGAATCCCCAATTCTAATCAATTTGATGTTTATTCCTGCAATGGCTGTTGGATTTCTTTATGGAATTAAAATTACTCAACGAGCTGTAAATCCTGCTGAAATTAGAAGTCCTATCAAAAGATCAATTGTAAAAATTTTCTTGTTCTTTTTTGTAATGGGTGGTATGTTCAGTTCAGTCAATTTTGCAATAAATGGTGGTAGTGTAATGCCTGATGTGTCTATTTTTGAAGATGGTTTAATCACATGGGTTCAAACATTTGTAATGGCTAATGGAGGTGCAACTTTTCTTATTATCTCAAGTATTATGTTGATGGCAGCTGCAACAAAAAGAATTGTTGGCTTGGATTCTGGATTCTTGAATAGATTAGTTTCATCTGCTAGTACTTTTGTTTTTGTTACAGTTCTGGCTTTGAGTTTCACAAAATCAGATCCTACTTCTTCAGGTATATTTTTGTACACTTTTTATCAAGCAGGAATTGTTGGTGGTGCATTTTTTGCAATGAATAGATTAACTAAAGATAAGAATATGGTATCTGATTTTGCTAATGGCTATTGATTTCATGTTTTTTATTTCATAAACATTATTACTTTCTAGATATTTTGATTTCATAATGGGGTTACTTGATAAAATTAAAAAAAGTATTGAACTAAAACATCCTTCTCCAAGTATTTCCTTAATTGAAAAGACGGAAAAAAAAATTCTAGAATTAACAAAGAAATCTGAACTAAATCCTAAAAATTCTAAAATTTTACTTGAATTGTATACATGCTATGTTGAAACATCAAATTCAGAAAAGAAAATTGAATGCTTGGAAAAATTATCTTTTCTTTTACCTGGGGATTCTTATCCTCTTCAACAACTTGCAGATATTTATCTGAATGAATTAAATGATGATGCTAAAGCAAAATTTTATCAAAATAAGGCAAATGATGTTAAAAATAATTTCTAGTTTTTAATAGTGATTCAGAACTAGTTCTCTAGATCAACGTAAATTCCTGAAATTTCGTTATTTATTCTGTCCCAGTATATTTCACAGCCGTCTGTTTTGAAATCATTTGCTTTACACTCATTGAAATGGGCTGTATTGTTTCTGGACATATTATCTGCATACAATACGTCTTCGCCTATAACTACGCCAATTATTAAGACTGCCAACAAACTGGCTGATACTAATATCATGGAATATCCAACTTGTCTCATATTTTTGGATTTTTTCATTTACGTGAAATCGATAAGGCTTGAATTTAATCTTTTCAAGTCCTGTTATTCCCTTAGATCTTATCACTAGACTCTTTTTTCCGATAAAAAGAAAAGAAAGTACTTCAAAATACATTCAATGAGCATTCAAATCCTTCAATATGAGTTTCTAGGACCAATACCACTATCAGAATGGGGCCCTCCAATGGAAAAATTAGTTTATCTGATCTTATCTAGAAACAAAGATAAATTTGACATGGTCTATGTTGGGGATTGTCAAAAAACTGATGAAAAATCATTTTTTACATCTCATGAACAATTCAAATGTTGGCTACAGAAATCTGGCTCTGAACAATCCTTGTACCTTGCAATTTTTCCAATGTTTGAATCAAGTGACGCAAAAAGACGCAATGTAATTCAAAAGATTATTGCTCAATACAAACCTCCATGTAATAATGATGAAATTTCTGAACCAAAGCCTGATTATGTTGTAAGGGCTTCAGAGGAATCAGATAAAGATTCAGAGGAATCAGATAAAGATTCAGAGGAATCTGACAAAGATGAATGATGAATCAGACAAAGATTCAGATAAGATTCCTTGTGCGTGCTGTGGACACGAAATGAAATTAGAAAAAAAACTTCAAAAATCTAATCTATACCGTTGTAGCAGTTGTGGGATTAGTGATACTAGACTTAATTCTTAACTTTGTTTTGTACATCGAATAATTGTAAAGTTAGTAAATCTAATGCCTTTTTCATATGTTGAAATTCATTAACTGAATGCATTTGTCCTTCTACTAGTGCTCTCATTACTTTGATTGAATTTTTTTGGTAATCATCTGATGCAACAATTTCCATTGCATTTAATTTTGATAATAAATTATCCAAATCTTTAATCATCTCATCAGAAGGTTTGTGTTTATCCATAGAATTCAATTTTTTATTTCGTATATGAATTATTGCCAAGTTAATAATCAATAATCAACCTAGATGTGCATTTGTTATTTTTCATCAGTTTGAGTTTGCATAAACTCCATAGGGTTTTACCCACAAATCAAAAAGTACTTTGATTCTTGTTTTTGCATCGCCAAGTTTTCCTGCCTTTAAATTTTGTTTGAGATTCTTATCATCCATCAGACTATACATGAATTCTCTTCGCTCATTTGGAGTAACCACATTTTGGATATCTGTTGCAGTAATTCTAGGTGCATTGTGGCACAAAACAAGACCAGATGCAGAGATTTCTACAAGGTGAAATTCTCACAAATAGACCTAATAAATTGATGAAAAATGTATTTTGAAAATATTTATGTTAACGAAATTATTGAACTATAGATATGGGATTCAAAAAAGGTATTGAGAAATGTGTAGAGTGTGAGAAAAAAATGTCTGAGGATCCAGATGAGACAGGAATGTGTAGTAAATGTGGTTCTGGTGCAAGAGTTGATTCAGAAATACAAAAGGAATTAAATGATTTAGGAATAATTTAGTAGATTTACAATAAATCCTCATCAATTTCTTGAATTGGATTCATAAATTGCGCACATGTACACGTTGGAATTTTACATTTTCCTAATTTTATCATTAATTTACTTTCTTTATCTGGAATATGAGCTTCATCTGTGTGGTGGCATCTTTGACAATTCATTTTATTTTATGACCTCTAAGTATTTGGAACCAAAACTGCACGAGCATCAATTTCAGAATCTTTTAATTTTTTCAAAGCTTCATTTGCTTTTTCCATAGGAAATGTTTCATAAATTACTTCGATATCATTTTCATTGCATATTTTGATAACTTGTTCCATGTCTTTTGTTGAACCAATCAGTGTACCTCTAATTGTTTTTTCTTCAAATGCAATAAATTCTGGTCTTTCTCCTATTGTTGCAATAACAATTGTTCCTCCTTTTTTGACTGATTTTATTGCAGTATCTGTGACAATATCTGATGGGGCAAAAACAATTGCCGCATCCAATAAGCCATGTTTTTGATTTAATTTATTCAAAAATTCTTCTTGTTCTTTTGAAAATATCATTGCATCAACTGCCCCTAATCTTTTTGCAACATCTAGATGATTTTGTGATCTTGAAAATGCAATTACTTTTGTTTTCTCAATTTTTGCAAACTGTATTGCCATGTGACCTACTCCTCCAATCCCAAAAATTCCTATTTTTTTATCTAATGTTGGCTCTGCTGCTTTGACTGCTTTGTAAGCTGTAATCCCTGCACAAAATAGCGGTGCTGCATATTCTGATTTCATTTTTTCTGGAACTTTAGTTGCAAAATCTTGTTTAACTGTAATATATTCAGAGTATCCTCCTTTCAGAGTTTCGCCTGTTATTTTTGAAGATTCACAAAGGTACTCTTTTCCCTCTTCACAATATTGACATTCTTTGCATGCTTCAAGTAACGGTGTAATTCCTGCTCTTTCTCCTATTTTGAATTTAGTAACATCTTTTCCAATTTCAATTACTTTTCCAACAACTTCGTGTCCTGGAACAATTGGTAGTGTTGCTGGAATTCCAATATGCTGCCAATCTCCTTCGATTCCATGAAGTTGGGAATGACAAACACCACATGCTTCAATTTTAAGTAGAATTTCATCTGATTCCTTAATTTCATGCTTATCTATTTCAGTTGATTTCAAAGGATTAGTTTCAATTTTTGCACATTCTGAAAGCACCATTGCACGCATTTTTTCCATAAATCAAAAATTTTTTCATTGAATTTTAACATACTGTTTTAATTTTTTTCCTCATAAATTATCTCAATCAAGATAAGATTTATTTTAAAAAAAGTATCCAATATGGTATGGCTGATGTTACTTCTGAAGATCGTGAGCGAGTAAAACTACTAACCTTAATTTCCTCTTCAAAACATGAGTTTGATAAATTATCTCTAGAACAATTGGCAAGACTAGAGGAACTGCTAAAGAAAAAAGATTACAGTCATGATAAAAAAGCAGACAAATCAAAATCTAAATTTCTCAAAAGAATCAATGTCCGAATTTATGAATTAACTGAGGGTAAGGGAATCTGGTGACAATCTTCATGTCTAGGTACAAATATTCAAAACACTTTGATAAATTATGGCTGGAAATAATCTAATTCATGAAACCAGTCCTTACTTACTTCAACATGCTGATAATCCCGTTGATTGGTATGGGTGGAATGATGAAGCACTAAAAAAAGCAAAAGATGAGAACAAACCTATTTTTCTAAGTATTGGGTATAGTGCATGCCATTGGTGTCATGTAATGGCACATGAATCATTTGAAAATAATGATGTTGCTGAATTTATGAATGAACATTTTGTAAACATAAAAGTTGATCGTGAAGAACGCCCTGACATTGATGACATTTATCAAAAAGTTTGTCAAATAGCTACGGGCCAAGGTGGTTGGCCATTGAGTATTTTTCTTACACCTGATCAAAAACCATTCTATGCTGGAACATATTTTCCTGTTTTGGATTCCTATGGACGTCCTGGATTTGGAAGTATCTGTAGACAATTAGCACAAGCTTGGAAGGAGAAACCAAAAGATGTTGAAAAATCTGCAGAGAGTTTTCTTTACGCATTACAGAAAACTGAAAAAATTACAACTCCCTCAAAATTAGAACGTACTTTACTTGATGAAGCTGCAATGAATTTATTCCAATTGGGAGATCCTACTTATGGGGGATTTGGTTCTGCCCCTAAATTTCCAAATGCTGCAAATATTTCATTTCTATTTAGATATGCAAAAATGGCAAATTTATCAAAATTTAATGAATTTGCATTAAAAACTTTGAAAAAAATGGCAAAGGGTGGAATTTTTGATCAAATTGGGGGAGGATTTCATAGGTATTCAACTGATACAAAATGGTTAGTCCCTCATTTTGAAAAAATGCTCTATGATAATGCTCTCATGCCTGTAAATTATTGTGAAGCCTATCAAATTACCAAAGACCCATTTTATCTGGGTGTTTTACAAAAAACACTTGATTTTGTTTTACGTGAAATGACTTCATCAGAGGGAGGATTTTATTCTGCTTATGATGCGGATTCTGAAGGTGTAGAAGGAAAATTTTATGTTTGGACTAAACATGAGATTAAAGAAATTCTTGGTGATGACGCTGAAATATTTTGTCTTTATTTTGACGTAACTGATGGTGGAAATTGGGAAGGAAATAGTATCCTTTGTAATAATCTTAATACTTCGACAATCGCCTTTAATTTTGGAATATCTGAAGAAAAGGTCCATGAAATTATAGATTCTTGTTCAAAAAAATTATTAGAAGTAAGATCAAAAAGAGTTTCTCCTGGATTAGATGATAAAATTTTAGTTTCTTGGAATTCTTTGATGATAACTGCTTTTGCAAAAGGATATCGTGTTACAAATGACATGCGATATCTAAATGCTGCCAAAAATTGTATTTCCTTTATTGAAAAGAATTTGTTTGTTGATGATAATCTATTAAGAACTTACAAAAATGGTAATGCAAAAATTAATGGTTATCTTGAAGATTATTCTTATTTCATTAATGCTCTACTGGATGTATTTGAAATTGAACCTAATCAAAAATATCTTAAACTTGCATTGAAATTGGGTACTCATTTAATTGATCATTTCTGGGATTCCGAAAACAATAGTTTCTTTATGACTTCTGATAATCATGAAAAATTAATCATTCGTCCAAAGAGTAATTATGATTTGTCTCTTCCTTCAGGAAATTCTGTTTCATCCTTTGTAATGTTACGACTATACCATCTATCTCAAGAACAATCTTTTCTTGATATTTCAATTAAAATTATGGAATCTCAGGCACAAATGGCAGCAGAAAACCCATTTGGATTTGGATATTTGTTAAATACTCTTTCTGTATATTTGGAAAAACCTATTGAAATAACTATTATAAATTCTGAAAATTCTGAAATTTGTAATTCTCTATTTGCAACTTATTTGCCTAGTTCTTTTATCGTGACCATTGAAAATTCTGAACAATTGAATGCTCTTACTGATTATCCTTTCTTTTCTGGTAAATCCTTTGAAGATCAAACTTCTGTCTTCATTTGTAAAAATTTTTCTTGTTCTTTACCATTACATACTCTAGATGAAGTAAATTCAGAACTTTAGATTTTTTTTAAATCTACATTTATGGTGTTTCCAACTTGTGGTCTTCCCATTCCATCATATCTTGATTTTGGCATTGCAATTGTAATTTGTGTTTGTTGATATGACTTCATATTTACAGTTGGTTGAGCTTGTAAAATTGCTTCTAATAGTGGCATTACCTGTTCTTTTGTTTCTGCATCCAATTTTTTGGATACGTTTTCAATGATTAATTGTTTTTGGGAAATTGGTTCAGTTGATACATTTTCAATTAATGTTAATTGTATTATTTGTCCATTGTCTACTATCTGTGTAATTTTGAATTCATTTGTTGCGGACATAAATTATTGATTTTATCTTAATGATTTATCTCTAACGAATTGAAAAATAGAGTGCAATTACAGCTGTTGCTACTGCAGCTGTTACCCCTAGGCTAAAAATGATTTTACTACCGTCAATATTCATAATTTTATCATTTCATAATTCAAATTAAACTGTACTGCAATTTTTTACTACTTTAGTTACATTTTTAGCTATTTTTATGCCTAATTTCTTCTTATTCTGTTTTATTATTTGATTGGTTATCTGTTTTCCTTTGAGATGAAATCGCTTTTTTGATTTGTGGCGCCTTCTGTTTTATCATTTCATTAAATTCTTTGATATCTTCTAAACTTGCTGTTTGCTGCTGATTTTGATAAGCTTGAAGGAATCCTGAATATACACATCCTGTAATTATTCCAAATGCAGTATCTTGAACTGATTCTATTTCTGGACGAAATTCCTCTGCAATTTCCCTATATGACTCTGATTCACTAATGTAATATTCAATCAAACTATTGATAAATTCTTTATTTTCTTTTGCGATTGTCATAATCTTATTTTGATTCCTAGTTTATTTAATTATCTTTTTTTAATCTGATAAATTTATGTAAACCGAGATTTTATGTGTTGTATTGCTAGAAAATTTATCTCCAGAACTTCGAAAAACTTTGAGACAAATAAAGAAACAAACTTTAGCATTACAATCTATTCGTAATCTAAATAAAATTCAAAAATCTGTATGGCTAGAAATGGCTAGTCGTGAAACTGGAATCAAAGTTGATCGAATATGTTGTATCAATAAACCAGTTAATCTCACAATATTTCATGTTGGAGATTCAAAGTCTTCTGTATTGCTTTGTAACTATCATTCTAAACAAAAATATTTTTTAAAAGATATTTTTGAAATAAAACCGTTAGATGAGAATTTGGTAAATTCTCATACCATGTAATTAGAGATTTTATTTAATTAACTGAGTTCTTTAAATTGTAATCTAAAAATAGTATTAATTCTTAGTTTTGATATGGATTTGAATGAAATTCTTACTAAGGAAAGAGATTCCTTAAGGGATGAAAATATTGAACTTAGAAAGCGAATTCACCAACTTGAAATTTCGTTACAAAAAGCATTAGATATGCTAGAAAATGATGATTAAATTTTCATTTTCATGCCTGAAATCTTTTTCTAATTTTGTTTTCAAATAAAAGTTTAGTAATTAGTTTTAATTGAATATTTTTCTTGGGAAACTGGAAATTAGATTTTGAAGACGGGTATTATAGAATATTTGATTCTTCCAAATTAATTACTGGCTACTTTGATCCTGATTGTGGGGATTTATCCTCATCTGAAAATCCAGAAGATGTAATTCTATCTAAAATTAAAAATCATGACAAAATATCTGGTGGAATGATAATGATTCCTCTTGTTAAATTCAAATTATTTGATACTGATTTGAATACTAATTTATCTAATGTTCAACAAAATGTATCTAGAGTTTCAGAACATCTTCAAAAGTGGGATAATTTTTTATCTAAAATAAGTAATTCTTCTCACTTTATTGGAATTTCTCATACTGATCAGGACATGTTGACAATTACATTCCCTATAAAATTCTCTGAACTGACTCCTCTTGATAAATCTGATTTGATTAAGGAACTTTCTCCTACTTTGAAATTACTGGAAGATTCTGATTTATTATAATTAAATTTTCATTTATGGCATGTGTTCTTTTTTCCACTCTTCAGCTTTATTATTACAATTAAACCATTCAATTTCTATTTCACTAGAATCAAATTCTCCTAATTCATTTCTAAATTGATCATCACATTGTTTCTTCATTTTTTCTGAAACTTGTAAAACTTGTTGTGGTGACACTCCTTGGGGTGCCTCAAATTTTTCTCCTCCCACATAATGTTTTATTCCTACTTTTGCTGTTTGAAATTCAACCAATCCTAAATTTTGATACTCGTATGCTTCTTGAATTAAAGTATCAGAACGAATTTTGGATGCTTCGTTACCTGTTTTAATCCAATCAATAAATTGTAAATCACTTTCAAGTTGAGTTTCAGCTGACATTTTCAATAATATGACTGAACTTTGAAATAATTCTGGCGGTGTTAATTTATCATATTTTGATATAGTTTGTTGAAAATTATCTACATGCTCTTCATAAAACTTCAATAATTCTTGTTTTGAAATATCTCCTTCTGCCCATTTAGTTTTTTCAGAATAAAATTTATTTTGAATTTCTGAAAGTTCATTTTCAATTTGACTTAATTCATTTCCAAACTGTAATCCTTTTTGTTTTGTAGTATCTACTGAATAATTATAAGCAATTATTGCACCAATAATTATTACTGCAATACTGAGGATGATGATGTTTTGAATTTTCTTTTTTTTCAAAGGTAATCTACATAATTTCCATTTTCATCTAATTTTAATTCAATAGTAAATTCTGTACCGCTGATAAATGAATCATTTCTTGTTGTCCTAACTCTTGCTACAACTAACTCATAAGGCCATATTTCTACAACAATTGCTCCTACTTTTGCTTTTGGTGTTTCTGTAATTTCCATATCTTCACGTTTTACCCCGTGTCTTTCTAACATGTGAATAGAATGATCCAATAATGGTTCAGGATTATTGTAATTTAGTACCCACACTTTTCCTTCATATTCAATTTTCTGCAATTTGAAACAATCCTGATTAACTCATATAACAATTATTCCTTTACTGACCTTTTTACCATCAACAAATTCATTTTTTAGCTATTTATGATAATTTGACAAAAATTATGCCCAAGAAAAGATCTTTTTAGTATTATCTTCAATTCCAAAGAATATTCCTAATGTCACTCTATCTGAATTACCTTGAATTTTCTTTACTTCGTGAAGATAATTGGGATTAATTATTACTAAATCTCCTAATTCTGATTTGATTGTATCTGCCTCTGCATTTTTCTTTACAATTGGATTATATCCAAATTCTATTTCTCTGTGTTTTTCTAATTTTTTTTCCCATTGTTTGTTGTATATTGATAAATTTCCTCCTTTTTCTGTTTCTTGTAAGTGCAAAATACATGATAATTGATTATTGATTTTTGATACTTGATACTCTACACCTTCATAACTTACATTGTCTTTATGCAATGGAATTGATTTACCCCTTTTGTGTCGTCTAATAGTACATGATGCATAATTTCTATGATCTTCTTTAGTTTCTGAAATTTCATAATTGGGAAAAAATTTTGATATTGTTGTTTTAATTTTATTAATTGGATTTTCTACACTCAAAAAGATTTTGTTAAATATTTCATTTGCTTTTTCTGCACTGTCAAAATATTTTTCCTTTTTTGTCGTATAATTCATTAAAAATGGACCGATATGATTGAATTTTTCTGAATCTCTTTCAATATTCATAGTGGATATTTTTTCAATTATCTTTTTACAATCTTCTTTTTTTAAAAAATTTTTTATAATTATTGATGAATTTTTTCCATTAATTATTTTCTTAATATCTTCATTTTTTATTTGATTATTTGTAATTATAATGGAATTCCACACTTAATATCCCGCTGCCCCTGAATGTGATACTTTTGCAATTAAATCTCCTTCTGGTGTTTTTGAATCAATTTCACATTTTAGAAATGCATTAACAATTACACTTTGAAGATTTTCTACTGTCCAATCTGATTTGTTATCTGATAATCCTGGTAAATCAACTCCTGAAATGATTATTTTAACCGAATCTGGGTATTCATCGGAATTTCCATCTTTTCTATGAGTTACGTTGATCTGGAAACTGTCTGTAGAAATTATCTTTTCACCATTTCCCCAAATTATGTCTGTCATCTTTTAACCCATTTTACAAAAATATTTTTGATATTTATCTAAATTTTTATTTTTTTGCTAGTGCTAATTGTCTCTAGATGCTTGTTTTTTACTTAAAAAATAGTAATAATTTTAGGTGTAAAAACAGTTGATATTGTATGACTGACGATGTTGACAAAAGTTTTTTTGATGTACTTGCTCAGTTAAAGGAAATTGATCCTGATGCATATGATAAAATTCTCAAGGAATTAGAATCAAAAAATGATGAAAAAGAAACGTAGTCACTAATTTTTTGTAGAAAGATCTAAAAAGAACTTGATTAGAAATCATAGAATTGGAAGAAAAAATGGAATCCTCAAAAAAAATTAGTCCTAAAAAAGTCCCTCGTTCACTTAATAATCTCCTAAAGGTTGAGCAGGATTTGAAAAAAATGAATTTAGAATTAAAAAAAGTAGTAAAGAAAGTCAAGACATTGGAAAAAGAAAATTCTAAACTACAAAAGAAATTGAATAAAAGATGATTTTTCTTAATTAATTTTATTTTAAATCTATTTGCCTGTATCAATTACATTTAACGTCATAGTGCTGACTACTCTTGATAGTTTTCTGATAGTTGCAACTACTTTTTCAAAACCTTCTTGATCATCTGTTTCTATTTCTGCAATGACATCATATGCTCCAAAAGTCAAGTATGCATTACTGATTATGGGCATCTGTTTTAATTCGTCAACAATGTATTCTTCTGCCCCTAAATCACAATTTAATAAAATGAATCCTTTGTGCATTCTTTTACCTTAACTATTGAAAGTGGTTCTTGTCTTTAAATTTTTGTAATATTACCATCTACTACGTCCGCCGTAGCTATTTCTACCATCACCATCATTGTCTCTTCTCTTACCTCCTTTGTTATCTCTGCCGTAGCCACCGCCACCGCCTCTGCCGTAGCCACCGCCTCTGCCGTAGCCACCGCCTCTACTTCCGCCTCTTGAATAATTTGATCTTGAACCTCCGCCCCCACCATATCTTCGTGGTGATGATTGTCTTTTTAGTGGATCTGGAATTGAAATCTCAATATTCATTTCTTGATTTAGATCTCGAAGTGGTACTTTGATTTGACGTTTAATAATATTCCAATCCCCAACTGATGAATATGATACAAATGTAATTGCTTTTCCTTCTGCTCCGGCCCTGGCAGTTCTACCTATTCTGTGAAAATATGCCATCTCTTGGTTTGGCACATCATAATTTACAACTAATTCTACTTTTGGTACGTCTATTCCTCTTGATGCAACATCTGTTGCAACTAAAATGTCTGCTTTACCACTTCTAAATTTCCCCATTGATTGTTCTCTTCTACTTTGTGACATATCTCCTTCAATGGCAACTGCATTGTATTTTTGTTGGTGGAGAAATTTTGCTACATCTCTTGTTCTGTATTTTGTTGAACAAAATACAACTGATTGTCCCCTAGTTTTTTTAATGAAATCTAAAAGATATTTGAATTTGTCTCTGTCTTTAATTACTAAAAATGATTGATCTATTCCTTCACCACTTAGGTCATCTGCATCTAACAAGAATTGTTTTGGGTTATGTAGATAATCCTCAGATAATCTTAAAATTGCTGTAGGCATTGTTGCTGAAAATAAAGACATTACCCTGTCTTCTGGTGATAAATCTAAAATAAATTGAATATCATCTACAAATCCCATATCCAACATTGTGTCTGCTTCATCTAGTACAATGTGAGTGATATCTCCTAATTCAATTGAACCTCTTTTGAGATGATCTATTAATCTACCTGGTGTTGCTACGATTATTTCTACTCCTCTATGTAATGCATCTAATTGAATTCCCATTCCTTGTCCGCCATATACAGTTGCAATTTTAATTCCCGTATGCTTTCCCATTTTTTTAATTTCTGTACTAATTTGCATGGCTAATTCTCTTGTTGGTGCCATGATTAGTCCTTGAATTCCTTGTTTTGGTGTTATGTCATTTAACATTGATAATGCAAATGCTGCTGTTTTTCCAGAACCTGTATGGGCTTGACCAACTACGTCTCTACCTGATAGTAAAACTGGAATTACTGCTTCTTGAATTTCAAATGCTTCTTCAAAACCTTGATCAGTAACTCCTCTTAGTACTTCTTCTTTTAATCCTAGATCTTTAAATTTTGTCATTTTGTTTTCGTCTCTTAAGCAATGACGATAAAGCTCATTGCCCATTCGTCATTATTCCGATATTCCAGAACCTTGTTTCAGGTCTAATAAACGCTTGTTATTTTAATTTCCTAACTGACTATCAATGACTTTTTTAAAACTTTCAAATGGTTGAGCTCCTTTTAATTCGACAAATCCTATTTCCTGATTTCCTATAAAAAATCCAGGTGTACCAGTAATCCCATATGCTCTTCCGTCATTTAGATCATTTTGTATTTCTTTAACATATTTTGCAGATGATAAACATGACGTAAATTGTTCTTGTTCTAAATTGATTTGTTCTGAATATTGATTAAACAATTCAATTGCATAAACTGTTTCCAAATTGCTCCATTCATTTTGTTTTTCAAATAATATATCGTGCATTTGTTTAAATTCCCCTTGTTCATTTGCACATTCTGCAGCTACAGATGCTGGTACTGCATTAGGATGAATACTTTGAAGTGGAAAGTCTCTGAATACTAATTTTACATCACCTTTTTCAATATATTCTTCCATTATTGTTGGAAGTGTTTGTATGTGAAATCGTGCACAAAATGGACATTGAAAATCTGAAAATTCTATTATTGTAATTGGTGCATCTGGATTTCCAATTATTGGATCATCATCTGCAGATATTTCTAGTGGTATATTTGGTTGGTTGGTTGGTAATTGTTTTTCAAGAATTTTTAATTCTAATTCTGCAATTGCATTTTCTAATTCCTTTTGGGATACTTGTTCAGTATTTAAATTTGAAACAAATGTTCCTGCAAAAAATGCTGCAATTCCTGTTACAATGATTATTGCTATGATTAATGAATTAAATGTGGATTTTTTGATTACTTTATCATTTTTTTTGTAATCTTCCACAAAATAATCTTCATCCATAGCCTATTTTTCATTACAGCATACTTATTCGTATTGTAAATTTACTCCTTATTTTTTTGAAAATTAAAAGCCACTGACGGGATCTGAACCCATGACCTACTGATTACAAATCAGTTGCTCTACCAGGCTGAGCTACAGTGGCACGAAGTAAAATGAACTTTATGAAGGTTTAAAGTGTTACCTGAGCCAAACCCTGTATTTTTTTAAAATAATCTCTACACCTTTCAATTTATAACATTGACTTTTTGATATTTGTTATGAGATACATTGAACCAACTCGAGTTAAGGTTCTAATGATGATGTTCTTTGTAACAGGACTTGTTGGTATTCTAATTGGATTATCAGCTATTACTCCTCCAAATCTCAAAATGATGATTACCTTTATGGGCTTGATTAATGTTGGATTGGGTGCATTTTTCACATTCATCTTTCTTACTCAAATTAAGTCTGAACCTGACAAACGTAAGAAAAAGAAAAAATCCAAATCTGATTAGTAATTTTTCCTCTTTAGAATTAAAGTATAAATAATAATTCTCTATCAAGAATTCAGAAATGTTAGATTTAGTTGCCAAAGAATTGTTTCTCACAAAAGGTAAGGGTGTTCATGAAGATAGACTCACTAGTTTTGAATATGCTTTAAGAGATGCTGGTATTGCTGGAACTAATCTTGTATTGATTTCTAGTATTTTCCCTCCACAAGCAAAATTAATCAGTCGTAAAGAAGGTTTGAAAAAAATCAAAGCTGGACAGATTTTATTTACAATATATTCAAAAAATCAAACCAAAGAACCTCATCGAGTTTGTTCAGCATCAGTAGGAATTGCACAACCTAAAGATACTGAAAGGTATGGTTATCTCTCTGAGTATGAATCATTTGGCCAAAATGAAATTCAAGCTGGTGATTATGCAGAAGATATTGCAGCTCAGATGTTGGCCTCCTCATTAGGTATTCCTTTTGATGCTGACAAAGATTGGGATGAAAAAAGACAACAATGGTCCATTTCTGGTGAAATTTACAATACACATAATGTTACCCAAGCTACAAAAGGTGATAAAGATGGAAAATGGACAACTGTTTTTGCTGCTGCAGTTCTTCTAGTTTGATTATTTTTTATATCCTTTAAGATAAAAAATTGCCGCACCAATTGAAACTATTGCAATAATTCCTACAACTATAATTGATTCATCTGTTTCTGGTTCTTCATATTTGATATTGTCTCCGCCAAGTGAAAATTGTAATTCTTCTTCATTTATTGAATCACGTTCTCCAAAAATAAATTT
>ERZ802830.380-NODE-380-length-44220-cov-19.0519_pt1 | contig 44220 bp, 44 predicted proteins | sample MGYA00345654_ERZ802830 | MGnify/ENA primary metagenome ERZ802830 (study PRJEB30503, sample SAMEA104212375) | marine metagenome | biome: Westerlies Biome; feature: [SRF] surface water layer (ENVO:00010504) within the epipelagic zone...; material: water...
GGGCGGCTGAAGAAAGAGTAACTCTCCAGTCCAGCGCCCATCTTTTAACCCGCGACTGTGAAATCACTCACAGTCAGTAAACACAGCCCTCACGAATGCGCCATAGACCGGCATACTCAATCGCTTCATGCGGCGCGTGGCTTGGCCCTGCCCGCAATCACTTCATGCTCCAACGAGTAAGACAGCGTGACCAAACAATGGATATCCAGTGGTTCGGCGTTTGAAGACAACATCGGTTATTCCCGCGCCGTTGTAGACGGCGACTACGTCTACGTTTCGGGCACCACAGGTTATGACTACGACACCATGACGATTTCGCCTGATCCGATGGTGCAGGCGGAGCAGTGCTTTCAAAACATTGCAACGGCGCTGCAAGCAGCGGGCAGTAGCGTGGATGACATCGTCAGAGTGCGCTACATCTTTCCTAACAAGCTCGATTTCGAACCGTGCTGGCCGGTATTTAAGAAATACCTCGCCATCGCGAAACCCGCGGCGACGATGATCGTTGCTGGCTTGTTGGACGATGCAATGAAGCTAGAGGTTGCGGTGACGGCGCGGCTCACATCATGACGCCGAACCCTGTGACCTACTTTGAAATACCCGTTACCTATATGGGCAGGGTCATCGAGTTCTACGAGGCTGTGTTTGCTGTTGCGCTCGAACGTGTACAGATCGACGGTCACGATATGGCGCTGTTTGCGTTTGATGAGAAACACCCAGGTATTTCTGGCGCGCTGGCTAAAGGCGAGAGCTACGTACCCTCAAGAGGTGGCCCGCGCGTTTATTTCTCGGTTCAGAGCATTGATCAAACTCTGACAAGAATTCGCTCGTTAGGCGCAGAGATTGCCTATCCGAAAACTCTGGTAGGAAACTTTTGGATCGCTGAATTTATCAACAGCGAAGGCAATCAGATCGCTATCTCGGCTGACGGCGAATAAGTGTGAGGAGAGTGCGTGTTATCCAACAAGAGTGAAGTGCGATGAGATACGTATTCTGGCTAGTTGCAGGAGAACTCTGCGGGAGACCTGGCCCCAACCAGCAGCCGTGGAATTTGCAAGAAATGCGCGATGCAGGCATCGGTGGGATTCTGTCCGTAAATCGGGCCGACAGTGTGTGCGAAGACGAATTAGCGGCTGCAGACATCAAACACGCCTGTATTCCTCTCGCTGCCAACGCTCCGGCAATCGCAGGAGATTTAGAACTTTGCTTGGAACGTTTACCAAGAGCCTATGAATTCGCCAGGGCACATGTCGAGCGCGGCTCGAGCGTTTTGGTGCACTGCAGGCACGGCAAAGATCGAACGGGTCTCTTTATGGCTTATTACCTTCTGAGGCGCGACAAGCTCAGCGTCGAAGAAGCCATTGGGCAAGTGAAAGCGGTTCGCCCGATAGCGATGACAGCGCAAGGGTGGGACGAATTCGTTCCTAAGGTCCTTGTTGCAAGTTTAAGGCAGCTTGAAGCACCGGGTGTTGGTGTTGATTAGCCCACAACCTGAGCTTGTTAGGTACGCAAGTGTTTTTCCTTGATCCTACAATAAAGGCTGATCCTGCTTTACGCTGGAATTTGTCGGACCGAATCTTTTTTACCCATGGCGCCTGTCACGTCCTTGCAGGCGTTTTCCTGAACACAGTTGAAGCCGACGGGTTAAAGGCCCGCTGGATAAAACCTGTAGGCGGCCAAGCGGGGAATCACATATTTGTTACTAACGGGGTCTGGGCTTTTGACGCTCGTGGTTTTTCTGCAGTGCACCGTTTGATTGATCATTTCAGCAGAGGTTGGCGTTCTCGGTACTCCGACTGGTTGGCAGAGGTGGTGGACATAGACTTCGATTTACTGAATACCGAAGCACTTAACCGCCGTGGAATGCGTGGCCCTGAGCAATATTTGCTCGACCCAATTCCTCGGGCAGAGAAGTTCATAGCAAAGAAATTCAAAATCGATAACCCAATAACTCAATTACATAGTCCATCACCCTTTTGTTAAACGATAAAAATACAAAAGTTAAGTCGTTATGGAGATATCCGGTTAAGTCTTTGCTCGGAGAGGAACTCCAGGAAATAAGGGTTGATTTGCGCGGGTTTGAAGGAGACAGAGAGTTTGCGGTGGTGAATACCCAGGGCAGGCTAGGTAGTGGAAAAAACACTCGAAGGTTCGTGCAGATCGACAACCTGCTCTCGTTGTCCTCAAGAAAACAGGGTAACCAGTTCGTTGTTGAGCTTCCGTCGGGAGGCAGCCTACCTGTTTTGTCTAGGCCGCTCGACGATCAGCTTTCGGAATACCTAGGCCAAAAGGTCACGGTAGAAAGAGAGAGCAAAGTCCCACATTTCGACGATGGATCGGTGCACATCATTACTACGGGAGGTCTGTCATCTCTCGAAAAAATGATCCCTAAAGGCCAAGTGGACGAACGGCGATTTCGTCCTAATATCGTTTTAGATGCGGACTTCGATGATAACCAGTTGCTAGGAAAAACCATTGAGGTAGGTAGTGTCCGCCTTGAGGTGACCGACAAAATGCGTCGTTGCCGCATGGTGACGCTGGAGCAAAGGGAATTATTGCATGCGCCTGAAATACTCAAGGCCATCACCATAACGGGTGCGGTCAACTTCGGTGTTTATGCAAGGGTGATCAGCCCCGGCGTAATGTCTTGTCAATCCAAAATACGCATACTAGAAGGGGGTAGATAGTGGGCGAGCCTGAGTCTAGCTCTAGCAAACGTTGGGTTCGAACCAGAAAGAACGAGCAACTGCCTCATCGCCTCGCTGCCAACATCGCCACACCCGCCACTATCAACAAAACCACCGTCAACAATGTCAGCACCGTATTCACCTCAAACCACAAGATGAAATAGAACGAGGTCATCAGCGTGCCGATGGCGCTGCCTAGGGTTGAAACGAAATACAGTGTTCCAGCGACTTGCCCGCTTTCCTCTACCTTCGTCACCAGCAGCCTTACCGAGTAAGGCGAGATCATGCCCAGTATCACCGTTGGCAAAATGAATAAAAACGCTGACGCCATCAGCGATCCGTAGCGTGGGTCTTCTATGCGCAGAAAGATAAATTCCATGACCGGTTCTGCGAACAGTATCAGCGGGTAGAGTAGTACCGCGCCCAGCGCGAATATCGCGGCGAAGCGCTGTAGCGACGGGTTGTTGACCGATAGCCTGCCGCCCAGCAGGTAGCCCAGCGACAGCGAGAGCATGAACACCGTAATGATACTGCCCCATACGTATACGCCGCTGCCGAAGTAGGGGGCGAGGATGCGTCCGCCGAGCAACTCCATAGACATAATGACGAAGCCGCCGCAGAAGGCGAGTATGTGAATCAGCAGTACCATGACTACTCCAATGGGGCGCTGGCTGTTGAAATCTTGGTTAGCCCTCGCAGTTTGCTACGGCTAACCAATGTCTGGTGGGTGAGTGCCCTAGCGACGCTTCGGCTCTACTGTTTCGGTGTCTGCGCCGCTGTCTTTCCAGCCTCGGTAGCCATCGCCTATATGACAGACCCGCTCTAAGCCCATGTCCTGCACCGTCTTAGTGGCCAGCGCCGAACGCCAGCCGCTTTGGCAGTAAAACACCAGCCGTTTGCCCGAGGCGAAAACGTCTTTGTGGTAGGGCGACGATGGGTCGACCCAGAATTCCAACATGCCGCGCGGCGCGTGGAATGCGTTGGGCACTTTGCCTTCGCGTTCGAGTTCGCGCGGGTCGCGTAGGTCGACAAAGACCGTGTCGTCGTCCGCCAGTAGCGCTACGGCGTCGTCTACGTCCAGCGTTTCAACCTCGGCGAGTGCGCGGTCAATTAAGTCTCTGTGGGTTACTTTCAACATGGTTTTTCCCTCTTTTTGCCTGCAGCCGAATCAGGCTGTGGGCTATTTGCCCTGCCAGTTGGGTGCGCGCTTCTCGGCGAAGGCCTTGGGGCCTTCGATGAAGTCTTCGCTGCTGACCATGGCTTTGACTGAATCGTATTTGCCTTCCATGGCGTCTTGCAGTGAAGCGCTGTCGAGGCTTTTGTACACCACGTCTTTGCTCGCGCGTATCGACAGCGGTGCGCAGGCGCAGATTTGCTTCGCCCAGTCCATGGCGGCATCCATTAGCTGATCATGGGGGACTACGTCGTTTACAAAGCCCAGTTCCTTGCCTTCTTCTGGGCTCACGTGGCGACCGGTCATAATCATACCCAGGGCGCGTTTCGGGCCAATTTGACGCGGTAGTCGGTTCAACCCGCCCGCCAGTGCCGCAAGGCCAACCTTGGGCTCTGGTAGTGCGAACTTGGCGTTTTCAGACGCGATGATCAGGTCGCATGCCAGCGCAATCTCGAAGCCGCCACCCATGGCAACACCGTTTACCGCTGCGATCACGGGCTTAGTCATATCAAAGCGCGAAGTGAGGCCACCGAAGCCGCGGGGTGTGGGTACACGTTCGCCACCTTCGGCTTGATAGCGTAAGTCGTTACCGGCGCTGAAACCGCGGCCTTCGCCGGTGATGATGGCAACCCACATGTCATCGTCTGCTGCAAAATCATCGAATACTTGGCCTAACTCGGCGTTGGCCAGTGGATGTAAGGCGTTCAATCGATCGGGTCGATTGATACGCACCGTCATGATGTGATCGGCTTTTTCTACAATAGAATACTCACCCATTTGCGTTCTCCTCCCATGCGCAACTGTGTTCTTGGTTTGCTCTGACTTTAACTGAAGGGCAGTCGGTGTGCATAACTGTTGAAATCAATCAGCTGCGCTGGCCCGCCGTCTTCGCCCAATCGCAACTGGGTCAAGCTGCAATTGGCAAATTGGTAGCGCGCCCACTCTGTGGGGTGGCCGTGTACCAGTTCGCCTAGTGCAACCGCCATGGCCGCGCCGTGGCTGACCACTAAGATCGTCTCGTCATCGCCGTGGGCGGCGCTGATGCCTTCAAGGCTTTCGCGCATGCGCGCCGCAACCGTGGCTAGACCTTCACCGTTAGGCGGTGCCCAGTGGATGTCTTGGTTGAATCGCTCGATCAAGTTGCGTTCGCGGTTCAGATCTTCAAAGCGTTCGTCTTCCCAATCGCCAATGGACATTTCTGCCAGGCCGTTTACCACCGTGTGGCTCGCCTTGGATGCCGGTGCCGCCAGTGCTGCGGTATGGCGGCAGCGCTGTAAGGGACTGGTGTAAACCGCAGCGAACGTCTCGTTTTTGCTCAGATAACGGCCGGTGCGCCAAGCCTGCCAGCGACCGCGCAGAGTCAGCGGGCTGTCCGTGGAGCCATGCCAGCGGCCAACGCGATTGGCGGTGATTTGTCCGTGTCTGAGCAGTAACAGCCGTGGTGCCATAGCAGTGCCTTGTGAGAATTTAAAAGTCTTGTTGTTGAGTGGCTGGTTTATGAGGCGAATCGTTTGGCGACCAAGCAGCCGACTAAATCACCTTCCACGTTAACCGCGGTTCTAAAGGTGTCCAGTGGTCGCTCGATCAGCAGCAGCAGGCCAATGGCTTCCAGCGGTATGCCCACCGCCAGCAGCACCATTTGCATGCCCGCCATCGAGCCGGAGGGTATGCCCGGCGCGCCGACAGACGACAGCATGGCCACTAAGAAAATGGCGATGACGCCAGTGGTGCCCAGATCAATGCCGAACATGTAGGCCAAGAATACCGCGGCGATGCCTTCAAAGAGCGCGGTACCGTCCATGTTCGCAGTTGCTCCCAAGGGCAGTACGAAGGCGCTGCGGGCCTGGTCAACGCCCAGTTTGTCTTGAGCCGTTTGCATCGATAGTGGCAGGGTGGCGGCGCTAGATGAGGTAAACAGTGCGGTCACCATGGGCTGGCTGACCGCGCGCAGAAACTGCAGCGGGTTTTTACCAGACACCAACCACGCGATGGCTGGCAGTACGACCAGCCCGTGAAACAGGGTGGCTCCGAACACGACGCCAGCAAGCTGACCAAGAGCGGCGAGTGTGGAGAAGTCGATTTTCTGGGCCAGTTGGAATGTTATCGCGAACAATCCAATGGGCAGCGTTGTAAGTACCCAGCCTGCCAGTTTGTAGGTGACTTGGGCCAGTTCATCGAAGATTTTCGGCAGCGCAGAATCTGTGGGTAGGGTGATCGCAGCGGCAAGACCGAGCAGGATGGCGCCCACCAAAATGCCGAGCACATTCATTTCGGCCAGGGCGTCAAATGGGTTTATGAGCATGCGCTGCACTAGGTTATTGAGCAGGCTGAAGGTCGAGCCGTCACCGGGATCTATCAGTCGGGCCGATTGCGCGGTGACATCGCCGAGCACGCTGGGGTCTTCAACCAATGGCGGAAATGCCGTCCAAGGGTGGTAGAAAAGTACGATGATCAGGCCAATCAGCACCGCGATGCCAGTGGTGGTGAGGTAGTAGGCGATGGTAACGCCGCCCAGTCGACCCATCTGGCTAGAGGCGCGAAGCTGCATCACACCGGCGATTAAAGAAAAGAAAATCAGCGGCGCGATGACCATTTTCAGCGCTGAGAAAAAGACCGTGCGCAGCAGTTGAGTAAGTTGATCCAGCCACAGCACATCAGGCAGCGCCATGGCGGTCAGCCAGCCAAGAATGGCGGACGCAAAGATCAGCGGTGCAAACCAACGTGAATTCATGTCTGTCCTATGATGCTGTGAAAGGTTGCGGTTAGCGGGTGCAGATGAGTGAACCGCTACGCCCAGAGCCCCTCAAGGCGTGTCGTACTCTCGCAGCGGGAAATGGTGCCTTTTGCCGACCGAATTAGCAAAAGTACAGCCGCTGTCGCGAAGAACGCGCGACCACGGCAACGATAGCAATCTGATTTGGCGGCCAAGCGCGTTAAGCTTTGGCCATGAGATTCGGGCGAGCGCACATGGACAGTCGAGTATCCGGTGTTGGGGGATGGCTAACACTGCTGATGTCGGTGGTATTTCTCGCCGCCTGTGGCAGCGAGGCCGACAAGGACCCAGCACCGAGTTATCGCAATGTTGAGGGCGCCACCATGGGCACCTACTACCGCGTGCAGTATCGCGAGGGGCAAACCTGCGCGACCAGCCAACAAACCTTAGATGAACTGCTGATGGCCTTTAACCAAAGCCTGTCGACCTACATACCCGATTCCGAAATCAGTGAGTTCAATCGTGCGAACGCTCAATCGTGGCAATCTTTGTCGCCGCGTTTTTCTGCCGTACTGCAGGCGGCGCTGCAGGTGTGGCGGCAAAGTGAGGGCGCCTTTGATGTGACCATTGGCCCCTTGGTGAACTTGTGGGGTTTTGGGCCTGAAGACATGGTTGAGTTGCCCTCGCCGGAGGCGCAGCGGTTGACCTCACGCTGGGTCGGTATGGATCAACTGCAGCTCGATGCAGCCAACAGTGCAGCGCAGAAAAACGCTGACGAGGTCTATGTCGATTTGTCGGCACTGGCCAAGGGCTTGGGGGTGGATGAACTCGCCGAGCATATGGCAGCCAAAGGCTGTACCGACTTTATGGTGGATATCGGCGGCGAAATGCGCACCCGTGGGTCGAGTCCCGCCAATCGGCCTTGGCGCATTGGCATCGAGAAGCCCGTGCCCGGTGCGCGCAGCTCCATTCAGCGTGTGCTCAGCGTGTCAGGGCAGGGCGTGGCGACCTCTGGCGACTATCGCAATTTTCGTGAGGTGGACGGTATTCGCGTGGATCATGTGATCGATCCACGCAGCGGGCAGCCTGCAGACAATCAGGTCGCCTCGGTGACGGTGATTCATCCTCAGGCAATGTACGCCGACGCTTACGCCACGACCATTATGGTGCTTGGGGGTGATGCGGGTTTGGCCTTCGCCGAGCGCCTAAACCTCGCCGTGCTGATTATTGAGAAAAGCACTGATGGCGCATTTGTTGAGCGCTATACTCCGCCCATGCTCGCCTATTTTGTTGCGCCGGCTTCTTAGTCCTCTTGGCTTTCGGAGTAAGTTATGGAAACCATTATCGTTGCATTCTTTGTCATGTTGGCTCTGGTGGCCGCCATGGCCGTTGGCGTGATGTTCGGTCGCCAACCCATTGCCGGTAGCTGCGGCGGTATGAAAGCACTTGGCATGGAAATGGAGTGTGAGGTCTGCGGCGGCGACCCGCAGATGTGCGAAAAATCCCCCTTTCTCAAATCTCCAGCGGCTGAGTCAGCGCAGCCTTCCGCCGACGACCTTGCGCAACGGATCGGCAAATAGACGGTAATCTCTAGCGAACCTGAACGGTGAGCTATGCCGGTTAAACTGCTACTCGATATGGCATTTCGCTATGCCCTAGGCCGGTTCGGCTCCGCCCGGCGCAGTGGTGGGAATGCCACTGGGGCTTCATTTGTGGGTACCCTGGCACTGGCGGGGCTGGTGGTTAGCATCGCCGTGCTGGTATTTGTCATTTCGGTGGTCAATGGCTTTGAGCGCGAAATGCGCGAACGCTTGTTGAATGTGCTGCCCCATATCACCGCCACGTCAACCCAAGGCATACCACTAGCTGATATTGCCAATCTGCCTGCACCAGATGTTCGCTCCGGTTTGACCGGGCTTGCTCCTGTTACGCAAAGCAGCGGACTGCTTGCTGCCAATGGCCAGGTGCGCCCGGCGCAAATTACCGGTGTGGATGACAGCTACAGCAAGGTCAGCGCGGTTGCAGAATTTGCCATTGATGGTGCCTTTGCGGACCTACAGCGAACGGCCTTCGGCATCGCTCTTGGGGGACGTCTGGCTGATCAACTTAAGGTTGGGGTAGGCGATGACCTGGTGGTGTTGCTACCGGATCAGCGCATTAGCATTGCCGGTGCGCTACCACGGCAAAAGCGTTTTACCGTGGTGAGTGTGTTTCGCAGCCAATCTCAACTGGACACTAGCGGTGCGTTCATTGCTCTTGCTGACGCCCAACGACTGCTGCGGATGCCAGGCCGCGCTCATGGTGTGCAGGGCCGATTGACTGAGCTGTTTAATAGCTACGGGGCGAGCCAATTTCTATACAGTCACTTGGCCACCAGTACGCCGCGGGTGCGCTCGTGGATGACAGAATTTGGCACGCTTTATCAGGCGATATCGGTGCAAAAGGCTACGTTGTTTCTGCTGTTCTCGCTGCTGATTGCGGTGGCGGCTTTTAACTTGGTGTCGGGCTTGATCATGATTGTTGAGCAGCGCCGCAGCGATATCGCCATTTTGCGCAGCATGGGCACCAGCCGAGTGCGTGTGCTTGGCCTGTTTTGTTTGGTGGGCACGGTGCTGGGTGTGGTGGGTACCGTGGTGGGCATTACCGTTGGTCTGTTGCTGGGTTTGGGTGTTCCGCCCTTGGTGAATGCGGTCACCGCGTCGCTGCAATACGATTTGATGTCGCAGTACTTTATTGGCTATCTGCCGGTGCAGGTGTTGTTCGAGGACCTGCTATTCATTGCCGGTCTGTCTGTAGGTGCGGCGCTGCTTGCCAGTCTTTATCCGGCGTGGCGGGCCATGGGATTGATGCCCAGTCGAGTACTTGCCAATGAGTGACCCAACCCAGGTGTTAACAGCCAACGGCATAGTCAAAGCCTTCGCCCAGGGCAGTAATGCCATCAGCGTGCTGCAGGGCATCAGTTTGCACGTCGCCGCCGGTGAGCGAGTCGCCATCGTCGGACGTTCGGGTTCTGGCAAAAGCACCTTGCTGCATTTGCTCGCAGGTTTGGATGAGGCGGATGCTGGCCGCATAACCATCTCTGGCGAGACCATGACTCCGGCCAGTAACGAGGCGCGAACCACATTGCGCCGCCAATACATGGGCTTTGTGTACCAACAACATCATTTGTTGCCAGAGTTTACGGCGCTTGAAAATGTGGCCCTGCCGCTGCGTTTAAACGGTGCCAGCCAGCATGATGCGCAGGCCCAGAGCGCCGATCTGTTGGAGCGCGTAGGTTTGGGTCATCGGCTGCGCCACATACCCGGCGAGCTATCAGGCGGCGAACGGCAGCGCGTGGCAGTGGCTCGGGCGCTGATTCACGCGCCAAAGCTGGTGCTGGCGGACGAACCTACGGGTAATTTGGATGCCACCAGCGCCGCGGAACTGATGTCGTTGATGGTCGAGCTGAGCGAATCGCGCAGCGTGGCATTTTTGGTGGTCACCCACGACGCCTCCATGCTGCATCAATTTGACCGAGTACTGACGCTAACGGATGGCGCGCTGAGCGAGGCGGATTCGCTTGGTTAGCCAAGGTGCCGAGCCGGCGCAAACGTCAACGGGCCAGGGCCTGCTGAGACAGATGGCCGCGCGTATGTTGCTGCAGGGCGCTAACGGGTTCGCGCGCTTCGTTACTTGGGTATCGTTGCTTGGACTGGTGCTTGGCGTTGGCGTGCTGACCTTGGTGGTCAATGTGATGAACGGCTTTGACCACGAACTGCGTCAGCGTTTGCTTGGCAGTATTGCGCATATTGCGATTCATCAGCCGACGCTATCCCAGCCCATGCAACAGGCATTGGCCGAGCGCGCCGATGTGCGCAGCGTAGCCAAGTATTTTCAAGGTTTCGGCATGGTCGGGGGCAGTGGTCGGCCCCAGGCGGTAAATATCATTGGCTTTGCGGGGGATGACCTCGCGCAGATGACCGAGCTGACCGAAGCCATGCAACAGGGGAGTCTCAGCCACCTTGAGAATTTCGCCGACGCCGTTGTCATGGGCGAACCCTTGGCGCGCTACCTCGGCCTATCGCTTGGCGATGCGGTGATGATCGCGCTCACGGTAAGCCAAGGCGACAGCGTGGGTCTGCGGTGGCTGCGACTGAATTTGGTGGGTACCTTCGAGCTGCAAGCGGAACCTGACTACAGCATGGTGTTAGTCAATCTAGATCATCGTGACGATGCGGCTTGGCAGGCGCTAGGCCAGCTTGGCACGCGGGTCATGTTGGCGGACCCCATGCAGGCATCGAAGGTTGGGGCACTGCTGGCCCGCCAAGATGCCAGCAGTGATTTGGAAACTTGGGAAGAGGTTTATGGCGAGCTGTTTCAAGCTGTGCGTATGGAGAAGTCCATGATGTTCGTGCTGCTGTTACTGGTGGTGGCCATTGCTGGATTCAACATCGTCGCGGGGCAGTCGATGATGGTTCACGACAAACGCGCACAAATTGCCATGCTTCGCACCTTGGGGGCAGATCGGCGTTTCGTGCTGTCGCTGTTTTTGTCGCAAGGTGCGCTAATCGCCTTGGTGGGTACCTTGGGCGGCATGGGTTTGGGCATGCTGATGACGGTCTTCGTGAACGAATTGGTGGACTTGGTCGGCGCGCTCAGCGGCCAGCATTTACTCGATGGATCGTATTTTGCGCTGGTGCCGACGAAGTTGGTGGGTGTTGATCTTGTGATTATCGCGGGTATCAGCGCGGTGATTGCCCTGCTCGCCGCGTGGATACCGGCGCGCCGCGCCAGCCAGCTCAACCCCGCCCAGTTTTTACACTAGTCATCGCTGTTCTTCAGCGCGTAGGCGGCGACGCTTGCGCCATTGGCGCATGACTCGATTGCGCCAAAGGAAGTGGCTGGCGGTGAAGCCAATGCTGCCTGCGACCAGACCGCAAATCACCGAACCAACGAACAGTGGCTTACCAATGGCCATAAAATTCGCTAGCACCCAATCCAGCGACAGTTCTACCTGTAGCTCGGCAACATCAATGCCCAGCACCCAGGCACCGACGCGATAAGAGCCATAAATCATCGGCGGAATGGTGATGGGATTGGTGATCCACACCAGTGCCACGGATATGGGCAGGTTCACACGGACGTAGATCGCAATGATGGCCGCCAGCAGCATTTGCGAGGGCACAGGGATAAAGGCCGAAAAGAGCCCGACAAATGCCGCTCCAGACACCCCTCGCCGGTTGAGGTGCCAAAGCTCCGGGCGATTGAGCAAATGAGCTACAGGGCGAAGGGCTGAAAACTCACGCAACTTGTCGCGGCTGGGAATTAATTTGCGCAGGCGGTCTTTCATGATGATCGGCTACCGAATACCCGTGTTGCTCGTCAAAAATCACTCAAAAGTTGTTGCCGCAAAAATGCCCAAACCCTTCCGAATCACGCTCTCGCTGTACTGCGCGCCAACGCGCCGCGGTTTTTTCTCTCAACCTGTGCGCCTCGAACACTGCTTTGCCGGTGGCCCCCGTCCTTTGTGAAAGCGCAGGTTTGGTGGCTATTGCTGCTGAGTCTCGTTGCGCTTGGCGTGATTACTGCGTGGCGCTCTGCAGGCCAGCGCATCATACCCCAATGTGCCGAGGGGATTGATCACAGGATAGTTGCACAAGTGCTGGCCGCAGCACCTAAAACGGCTTCCGCTGACGCCAAGGCGACAAAAGTCGTTGGGGGTTCTTCAATCTTTGTTTGGTCCTTAGATCTCAACGTGCTGACGAGCCCGCAACTCCCAGACCGAAGCCAGCAGGCGTCTGACGAGAATTGTCATCTACAGCCTGGCCAACGTCTGCTGGTGCGGTGGCAGCGAACCGAAGCTGTTGTCGTTGGTTCGCAACTGGAGGTGACGGTAAGGCTGCGTCGACCTTGGGGTGCGTCAAACCCACATGGTTTTGATTTCGAGCGCTGGTTGATCGCCAGTGGCTATGCAGCCACTGGGTATGTGCGCAGCGGTCGGGTGCGAGAAGCACCGGGCGTGACGCCTGTGCGTGCCCAATGGATAAGTGCTGTAAATGCCTTGCTGGCGGCAGAAGGTTTGGTGCATCACGGCACGCTTATGGCGCTGGTCACCGGTGATGGTGGCGCGGTGCCAGCGCAAACTTGGGAGCGGTATCGACGCACCGGTGCGATACACCTGTTGGTGGTATCGGGCTTACATGTGTCGGTTTTGGCGGTGCTGCTGTATGCGCTGATCAGTTATCCGTTGCGGCTGGTTACCATCGCCCAGCACAGAGCGTTTGCACCCTTAGTAGGTGCTGGCTTGGTATGCCTCTGCGCCATCGCGCTGGCGTGGTTTACCGGTCTTGGGTCACCGGTGATGCGGGTCGCGCTGATGCTCATAGGTCTTTGGCTGCTTCAGTTGCTGCCGCGTCGAGCGTCGATCTGGCGTATTTGGCTGCTGGCGGCCTTGGTGTCTGCTCTGCTCATGCCCCTGCAGATTTTTCATTCTGGGTTTTGGCTGTCCTATGGTGCAGTGGCCGTGTTAATCGCGTTTTTTGCCCCTCGCAGTCCTGCGTCCGGGTCTGTGGCCTCCGTGATACAGGCCCAGGGCGCGCTTTGGTTGGGCCTGACACCCTTGGTGATTTTGTTGCTCGCAGAGAGTTCCCTGTTGGTGGTGCCAGCTAACTTGCTCACTGTACCGATCATGACGCTGGTGACGGTACCGACGCTGTTCGTAGGCCTAGGCATTGGGTTTATGCAGAGCATCTTCCCAGAAGCAGAGGGCCTCGGGTGGCTTTGCACCGTTGCGCTGCGCGTAGCCGATTTCAGTTTGGCGCTGATCGATGCGTTGCTCAATGCGCTTCTCAACACGCTACCCCAGCGCAGTTCGAGTATTGGTTACGTCAGTGTTGCTACAGCCGTTGTCGCACTGCTTGGCGGATTGATGTTGCTGCTGCCACTGTCTTTGTATTTTCGTGCTGGTGCGATCTGTGCTTGGTTGCCCCTGCTGATGGGGGTGCAATCGAATGTGCCGCCGGGGGAATTCTGCGTGCGGGTTGTCGATGTGGGGCAGGGCAGTGCCGCGGTCGTAGACACCGCTAGCTATCGTTTGCTAGTGGATACTGGGCCGCGTTTTGCTAATCGAGACGTAGGTCGCTCCAACGTATTACCGGTGCTGCGCTCCACCGGGCCCCACCACTTGAACTTACTGCTCTTGAGTCACACAGACATAGACCATGCCGGTGGCCTATCGTTCTTCCGCGCCTATTTTGATGTTCTGCCTGAGATCGGACCGCGCGATTGCACACATGGCATGTCATGGCAGCAAGATGGCGTGCGTTTTACAACGCTGCAGGCTAAGGGTTTGACGTCGGACAACGATCTGTCTTGCACCCTGTTGCTTGCAAGCGACGAGCAAACGGCCTATCTCAGTGGCGACATTTCTGCCCGTGCTGAACGGCGGTTGCTAGAGGATTTACCCGAGCACATATCGCTGTTGCTGGCGCCCCATCACGGTAGCAAGACGTCATCGTCGATGCCCTTCGTGCGGCATTTGTCCCCCGATATCGTTGTGTTCAGCGCAGGTAGAGCCAATCGTTACGGGCACCCCCACAAGCATGTCGTGCGCCGATTTACCTGGGAGCAGTCGCGACAGTTCAACACGGCGACAAGTGGTGCGATTCAGTGGTGTTCTCATCGGCCCGATCGTGTGAGGCAGAATCGGTCCTGAGATTTAGGCAAGCAGCGCGAATCGCAAGCGATGGCGATCCGCGTTCTAGGCGTGTCTCACCATGGCGGCATCGGCGCGGCGCACCATGTCATACAGAGATTCGATCAGTTCCTCTTTTTCTGGAGAGGTGAGAAAGGCGCCAATCTCGAAACTATCGCCGCGATGCACCAGTTCGACAGTTTTTCGGTACCACGGATGAATGGCTTGAGTGACGTGAATCTTGGTGAAAAAGCGTTCCCAAATTTCCGTTTGATCCGGCGCGTCGATACCGGTTTCTAGCCGAACCTCTTGGGCACTGAAGGTGATGACTTCTTGCAGGCTGCCGCGTCGCAAACATAGCCACAGGCAGTAGCTGAGCACGCCCATCTCCAAGCCGGTGAACGGCAGTACCAGCCAGTAACCGAAGAACATGAAGGTAATAGCGATGCCGAAGGACAAGATCATCATAAAGGCGAGGAAATACTTGAGCGCCCGCCAACTCATGGAGTGATTCGGCTGCAACACGATTTGCCCAACAGTTTGGTTGGTCTGGCTAGCGTCGTCGGCTTTAGCGTCAAAGTACTCACAGCGAATCATTTGTGGGTTGAGCCTCGAGGGGAACTTGAAAAACGGTATAGCAACCGCCATTGACTAGGCCAGAGCGTAAGTGAAAGACACGTCAATCAAGGCTCGCAGTGAGCTTTTGTTTAGCTTTGAGCAGTCGTGTTTGGCTATTTGGAGGTTAGGCAATGACATCGATGCAATTTACTCAACGGGTAGAGCAGGCCTTTGCTCAGGCACATGCGCTGGCGAGTGCAAAGCGTAACCCAAGCCTTGAGCCGGCGCACATTGCCTTGGCAATGATCCATGATGCACAAAGCTTGTTAACCACGCTGGCGCAATCGGCGGATGACAATGCATCGACCATGGCGAGCGCATTGGTGCGCGTCGTTGATGCGCTGCCTGCGTTGGGTAATCCCTCTGCAGATGTGTCCGGCAGCCCAGCACTGCAAAAGATGCTGCAGCGAGCACAGGCGCTGGCCGCGCAGGCCGGTGATGCCTACGTGCCCGAGGAATGGGTCGTACTGGCGCTGTTGCAAGACGCGCAGGTCGGCAAGGTACTTAAGTCGAGTGGTTTGACCGAGCAAAACGTTAACGAATTCATCGAGTCGCAAAGACAGGGTAGAACAGTGGAAAGCAAAAACGACGAAGAAACACGCAATGCGCTGGAGAAATTTACTCAAGACCTCACCGCGCTGGCAGAGCAGGGCAAGCTCGACCCAGTCATCGGACGCGATGAGGAAATCCGGCGCACGGTGCAGGTCTTGCAGCGTCGAACCAAGAATAACCCGGTACTCATTGGTGAGCCTGGTGTAGGTAAGACCGCCATTGTCGAAGGTTTGGCTCAGCGCATCGTCAATGGCGAGGTAGCCGACAGCCTGAAGAACAAGCGCGTGCTGTCATTGGATTTGGGTGCGCTTATTGCTGGCGCCAAGTATCGCGGCGAGTTCGAGGAGCGCCTCAAGGCGGTGCTAAGTGATCTGGCCAAACAAGAGGGCAACATCATTTTATTTATTGATGAGCTGCACACCATGGTGGGCGCTGGCAAGGCGGATGGCGCCATGGATGCTGGCAACATGCTTAAGCCTGCCCTTGCTCGCGGTGAACTGCACTGCGTAGGCGCAACGACCCTTGATGAATATCGGCAGTACATTGAAAAAGACGCGGCGTTAGAGAGGCGCTTCCAAAAGGTGCAGGTAGATCAACCAGACCTGCAGGACACCGTTGCAATCTTGCGTGGTTTGAAAGAACGCTATGAAGTACACCATGGCGTGGATATCACCGATCCGGCCATTGTTGCCGCAGCAAATCTGTCGCATCGCTACATCACCGACCGGCAGCTACCGGATAAGGCCATCGATCTGATTGACGAAGCGGCTAGCCGCATCCGCATGGAAATGGATTCCAAGCCAGAGAGCATGGATGTGCTGGACCGTCGTTTGATGCAGTTAAAGATGGAAGTCGAAGCGTTAAAAAAGGAAGACGACGAGGCGAGCAAAAAGCGGTTGCAGGAACTGCGTGAACAGGTGAGTTCTATTGAGGCGGAATATGCCGAATTGGAGGCTGTTTGGGAGGCGGAAAAGAGCGCGCTTAAGGGATCTCAAGACACCAAGGAAGAACTCGAAGCCGCACGTTTGCAGTTTGAGGCAGCGCGTAGGGAAAGCGATCTGACTCGCATGTCGGAACTGCAGTATGGGGTGATTCCCGAGTTAGAGCGCCGTCTGCAGGCGCAAACAACCAGTCAAGATGCCGAGACGGTAGACGAGTCAGCCCAGCCAAGGCTGCTGCGCAACAAAGTAACCGCCGAAGAGATTGCCGAGGTGGTGGGTAAATGGACGGGCATACCCGTTGCACGACTTCTGTCTCAGGAAAAAGAACGTCTGTTGCATTTAGAGCAGTCGCTGGGCGAGCGCGTTATAGGCCAAGCCGAGCCGATTGCTGCAGTCAGCCAAGCGGTGCGACGCGCCCGTGCAGGCTTGTCGGATCCTAGCAAGCCTAATGGTTCCTTTATGTTCTTGGGGCCTACGGGCGTGGGTAAAACTGAACTGTGCAAGGCCCTCGCTGAGGTTCTCTTTGACAGCGCCGAAGCGATGATTCGGGTCGACATGTCGGAGTTCATGGAAAAACATTCGGTGGCTCGGCTGATTGGCGCCCCTCCCGGCTATGTCGGTTACGAAGAAGGTGGCTACCTCACCGAAGCCGTGCGTCGGAAGCCTTACTCGCTGATCTTGCTCGACGAAATCGAAAAAGCGCACAACGATGTATTCAACATACTGCTGCAAGTGCTGGACGACGGGCGGCTCACAGATGGCCATGGCCGCACTGTCGACTTTAGCAACTGCGTGCTGGTGATGACGTCGAATTTGGGTTCTGAGGCGATTCAGGCGTTCACGCAGGATGCGGTGAATGCCAGCGATACCGTCGCACAAGCCAATCCGCTGGATGCTAACGAGCGACTGAATGCCATGGTCATGGGCATTGTGGCGCAACACTTTCGACCAGAGTTCATCAACCGGGTTGATGATGTGGTGGTGTTTAGACCGCTGGATGCGTCGGCGATCAAACGTATCGCTTCACTGCAGCTGGCGTTGCTCAATAGCCGTCTAGCGGAGCAAGATTTGAAGCTAAGCCTAAGCAGTGCGGCGATGGATGCGATATGCGAGGCAGGCTATGACCCTGTTTACGGTGCTCGGCCGCTGAAGCGCGCCATGGTGCGACTGGTTGAAAACCCGCTGGCGGAGGCCATGCTTGGTGACGGCTTCGCTGCTGGCAGCGCGCTCTGTGGTGACTGGCAGGGTGATCGATTGGTCATTAGCAGCGAAAAAAATATCGCCTAGAGTGGTTGTATAAATATACAGTAGTTGGTATTTATACAGTATGAACGAGCAAAAGAGAGATCATCGTCAAAAGCAGGCCATGCAGGCTCCCGTCCAGCTAGCGTTAAACGTGCTCGCTGAGGTGGATTCTGGCAAGGCACAGGCGCAGGCAAAGACAAAGACGTCGCAACCTGAATTTGTCGAAGCGCCAAGCATCGAAGCGCCAAGTACTCGAGCGCCAAGTGGGGAAAGTCGCGAGCACGCCCTGTTGCGTGACGCTCAGGCACATTGGCAGGCGGTGGATCGACTGACTCGAAACCTGCGTAAACGCGCGCGTGTGTCAAAACGCCCGTCGGCGAGCCGATGGGCCAAACCTGCAAACACACAAACCTCGGCACAAAAAACGCTCTGGGTGTCGGTTGAGTCTAATGATGGCTCTGGTCTTAGCTCGGACTTTGGCCCTGGCTCTGATCGTGGAAAAGGCCATCAAATCCGCTCGGATAACAGCGCTGCTCGTAATGGCACCATGGTGAGTTCAGATCCGGGTTTGGAGATATGTCGCCACTTAGTGGCTGCGCTGCGACTGCAGCATGAACAGGACCAACTCAGGCAGGCAAATCTCGACGAGAAGCAGTCCGCCTGACAGAGCTTACTGCCTTCTAGATGCTGCTATTCGGCATCTATCCCCGCTATGATGACGCCGTCACCTCGGCGTTTTTTGAGATAGGGGAAGGATGTGTCCGCAGCAGTAGAAATGGCGTTGAAAGCCGTCACCTCGCGTCCCGTTGAGCCAGTCATGCTCAGCGAGCCGATGCGCCCTGATCAGCTACCTACCCCCGCCTTGATACTCGATCGGCCCACCATGGACTCGAACATACAGGCTATGTCCGACCATTTGGGGCGCTACGCCAAGGGGTTTCGTCCCCACTCTAAAACCCATAAGTGTCCCGAAATCGCCAAACAGCAAATGGCCGCTGGGGCTGTCGGCATTTGTACCGCTAAGGTCAGCGAAGCCGCGGTTATGGCTAGTGCTGGCATTGATTCGATCTTGATCACGTCGCCGATTTCAACGCGATACAAAGCTCAGGTAGTTAACGCCATTATCACCGAGCAGCTGACGCTGCTGTTAGTCGTAGATTCTATTGAGGGTTTGTCAGCGCTGCAGGCTGAGATAGATGACGACAAGCGTGTTGGTTTACTGCTGGATTTGGACGCTTCTACCGGCAGAACGGGTTTGCGCGACAACGATCTTTTGCTGCGCTTGCTCGACACTATGCAAAACGATGCGCGATTCTATTTCGCCGGCGTCCAGCACTATGCCGGGCACGTGATGCACGTGCCTGAATTTGAGAAACGGCGCGACAAATCCATGCGTGCTTGGGAGCGGCTAGCCGACAAATTCGCGCTGCTGGAGCAACAGGGCATGCAACCTGACATTGTGACCGGTGGTGGCACGGGAACATTTGATATCGACGTAACTCTGGAACATCTGACCGACATCCAGGTGGGCAGCTATATTTTTATGGATGAAGAATACCGCCAAGTCGCAGGCGCCAATTCAGACCGGTTTCAGGGTTTTGATCTGGCACTTACCGTCGCTTGTACAGCTATTAGCCAGCCACAGCCGAGCACAATTACCGTAGATGGCGGCTATAAGGCGTTTGCCTCTGACAGCGTGAACCCAGTGTGCGACGCGTTGCCTGATGTGTCTTTTCGGTTCGCTGGAGACGAGCACGGCGTGTTGATTTTGCCTACTGCAGATATTGCTCGCGGGGAAAATGAAGCCCCACCGGTGACACTGGGACAGGTGCTGGAATTTGCGGTTCCCCATTGCGACCCCACGGTGAATCTGCACGATCAGTACTGGATTCGTGAGGCTGATGGTCTGATTCACAGTAGCTGGCCAATATCAGCACGGGGTTGTTCTTGGTGAGGCAGGTGCGACTGTACAGTCCAGTTCACCCGCTGGGTTGTTGTTCATGCTAGATCTGTTTCAGGCTGGTGGAATCCTTATGCTGCCTATCGCGTTTTGCAGCGTGATCGCCATGGCGATTTGTCTTGAAAGATGGTGGTCGCTGCGTCGTGCTCAGGTGCTACCTGAGCCACTGCTGGAGCGTATGAACGATACACGCGGATGGCCCGCTAATTCCGCAGCTCTGGACGAATTGGGCAATACGTCTGAGCTTGGCTATTTGCTCGCGGTAGGGCTTGCGAATCGCACAGTCTCCCGCGATGAGTTTGCTCAAGCCATGCAGGGAGCCCTAGATGTCACGGCCCACAATTTGGAGCGCCACTTAACAGGTCTGGGTGTGGTGGCGTCTATCTGCCCGCTGCTGGGAATTCTTGGCACCGTGGTAGGGCTGATCGATGTATTCGATCAGTTGTTTGCCGCAGGGCAGGCCGACGCGCAGCTGCTGGCCGGCGGTATATCCACCGCCTTGATTACCACAGCCGCCGGGCTTGGCATCGCCATACCTGCGCTGATCTGCCATCGGGCATTGCTGCGTCATGTGGATGGATTGCTGATCGAAATGGAGGCAGTGAGTAACCGCTTTTTTGAACAGATTAGGCAGGTGGCATAGATGCCTCGGGTAAGTGCAGCTAGGCGCGAAGCAGGCATTGAGATTACACCGCTCATTGACGTTGTCTTTTTGTTGCTGATCTTCTTTATGGTGTCGTCAAACTTTGTACAAAAGCAGGTGGTTTCGGTAACGCTTCCGGAGTCTGGGGCTGCGGTTGCAAGCGTAAGTGATGCCGTGGAGATTTCGCTCGATGCCGCAGGTATGTATTTCGTTGCCGGACGGCCCGTCGGGCGCGAACGTGATCAACTGTTGGCGGCAGTGCAGTCAGCTGTAGGGAACCTCGATGCCCAATCGTTGGCCCAGCAGCCGGTTGAAATTCGCGCTGATGCCAATGCCACTCACCAATCGGTGGTTCGTGCGCTGGATGTTTGCGCCTCATTGGGTTTGGTACGAGTGAGTTTGGCGACCATGCCGATAGCAAAGTCAGCGGAGTCTTTGACCAATGCACAGTGATGGATCCTCGGTAAGTGACAGCACTGTAGGTAAATCTGATTGGGTCATTTATCGACGATTGTTGTCCTACGTGGGGCGTTACTGGGTCTTGTTGATTTTCGCCTTTGTTGGTTTCGTTACCGCTGCCGCAGCGGAAGGCTACTTCGTCACACTCTTTGGCAACCTGATTGATAATTGGGACGATGCACAGGTGCGCGCCGCGGCGACCATACCCTTGATGATGGCGTTGGTGACCGTTGCGCGCGCAGTTGGCGCGATCGTCGGTGAAGCGGCGATGTCGCGCGTGTCGTTTGGCGTCGTGTATGACCTGCGAGAACAGCTGTTCGGTCATATATTGAAGTCGCCAAGCAGTTACTTTGATAAAGCGAATCAGGGCCATATCGTTTCCCAGATTACGTTCACGGTGACGCAACTGCGCGATACTGGCACTGACGCCTTGCGCGCATTGATCCAAGACGGGCTTAAGGTGATTGCCTACTTGGTATTCCTATTTTTGATCGATTGGCGACTAACGCTGCTTTTTATCGCCATGGCGCCTGTGCTGGGCCTGATCGTCGTGTTTGCCAGTAATCGCTTTCGTCGTATCAGCCGCCGCATTCAACATTCCATGGGCGATGTCACCCATGTGGTATCCGAGGTCGCCAATGGGTATCGCGAAGTCAAGATATTCGGTGGCCAGCAGCAGGAGGAAGACCGCTTCTTGCGGGCCAGCAAGGTGAATCGCCAGCAAAATATGAAGATGGTGATCACCAAGGTTTTCAGTTCGCAGACGAACGAGACCATTATCGCGTTGGGCTTATGCGGTCTGATTGTCGTTCTTTACAGTCCAGAGTTCGGCGTGCAGCTCTCCAGCGGCAAGGCGGTCGAGTTCTTGGTGCTGGCTGGCATGCTTGGACGCCCCATAAGAAAACTGTCAGAAATCAACGCGAAACTGCAGCGCGGATTCGCGGCAGCGGAAGATATTTTTCAGCAGCTGGATTCTGGCATTGAGAGCAACGAGGGCGAGTTTGTGCTTGAGCGTGCGCAAGGCCAGGTCGCGATTGAAGATGTCAGCTATTGCTACACCCCGGATGGGCCTGACGTGCTGAGGAATGTTCAGCTCAATATCGCCCCCGGCCAAACCGTAGCCTTAGTAGGGCGCTCGGGTAGTGGCAAATCTACGTTGGCCAGCTTGCTGCCGCGTTTTTACGATGTACAACGAGGGCGTATCACGCTGGATGGCACAGATATCCAAGCCTATGAGCTTTCGAATCTACGCCAACACATCTCCTTTGTGAGCCAACAGGTGACGCTGTTTAACGATTCGCTGCGCAACAATATTGCCTATGGTGATATGTCACAGGTTAGCGATGAAGCGATACGGCAAGCGCTGCGTCGTTCCTACGCTGACGAATTCGTAAATCAACTCCCGGATGGTTTGGACACGCTGGTGGGCGACGACGGTGTGCTGTTGTCCGGTGGGCAGCGTCAACGCATTGCCATTGCGCGGGCTTTGTTAAAAGACGCGCCTGTGTTGATTATGGATGAAGCGACGTCGGCGCTGGATAACGAGTCCGAAAAGTACATTCAAGCTGCCCTTCAAGAGGTGATGATCGGTCGTACTACCTTGGTGATAGCCCATCGACTCTCAACCGTTGAATCCGCCGATACAATCGTGGTGATGGATAAGGGGCAGATAGTCGAGCAGGGGACGCATCGCGAATTACTGGAAAGACAGGGACTGTATGCAGATTTGTACAACGCACAGTTTCAAGATGAACCGGAGCAAAGCGAGGAACTAGCCCCGGCCAAGGCTGTCATGTCAGGCGTCGGTCTTCCTGCACAGATACGTCCGGGGAATTTTTTGGGCCAATCGGCCAGTGCCTTTACCCGGGCTTGGTACAGCGGGGCGTTCTGGGTTAAGACACTGCTGCCGCTGTCGTGGCTTTATGGCTGGCTAAGTCGTCGGCGCGCACAGGCACAAAGGCGAGCAAATCAATTTTCTGAGGATACCGACAAGGCACGGTTGCCGGTGCTGGTGGTTGGCAACATAACCGTTGGGGGCACGGGTAAAACACCCGTCGTCGCCGCCATGGTGACCTTTTTGCGCAATCAAGGTTTCAACCCCGGCGTAGTCTCACGAGGCTACAAAGGCGGTTTGAGCCGCCAAGGCGCGCTGATCCCAATGGGTGGATCTGCTGCACTGTATTCCGACGAGGGAGTCATGTTGCGGCAGAAATTACAGTGTCCTGTGGCCATTGCCGCTGAGCGTCTGCGGGGGATCGATCTGCTGCAGCAAGCCGGGTGCGACATTGTTGTGGCCGATGATGGTCTGCAGCACTACGCCATGGAACGCGATGTAGAAATTGCCGTGGTCGATGCTGCCCGTGGCATAGGTAATGGGCTGTTACTGCCTGCAGGCCCCCTTCGAGAACCGCTGGCTCGGTTGCAGGAGGTGGATTTCGTCATCAGCAATGGTGGTGCAGCAGGACTGGTTGCCAAGGAATATGTTTCGGCAAATCGGCTCGTCGAGTTCAGACGGTTGAGTGACGATCAATGTATTCCGGTAGCAACGTTTTATGAGCAATATCCGTGGGTCCGTGCCCTTTGTGGGATCGGCAATCCAGATCGGTTCTTACGCAGCCTAACGGATCTTGGTGTGTCGGTAGAGCCGCACATCTATCCTGACCATCATGGCTATACAGGAGACGAACTGAACTTTGCCGACGGCTCGCCCATCGTGTGCACGGAGAAAGATGCGGTGAAGCTCTCCGCCCTCGATATTGATTTGACCCATGTATGGGCCTTGGACATTGCAACGCAGTTCGATGACGATTTTCAGCAGGATCTCCAGCAACGGTTGGAGAGTCTCAACATACGGCCCAAGTCCATTTTGGCATCTGGGGCGCCTGTAGAGCCTGTGGAGTCTATGGAGCAGGGTGCCTAATGTCAGTCCATATTGTGATACCCGCTCGATATGCATCCAGTCGCCTGCCGGGCAAGCCACTCGCGGACATTGCAGGTCTGCCCATGGTGGTGAGAGTTGCGCAACAGGCGGCGAAGGCTGCAGTCGATAGCGTCGTGGTGGCTGTAGACGATGATCGCGTGGCCGAAGTTGTGGGCGCAGCGGGTATTGCTGTGCAAATGACACGCGCAGATCATATTTCGGGTTCTGATCGCGTGATGGAGGTCGCCGAACTTCGTGGCTGGTCCGATGATGATGTTGTGATCAACGTCCAAGGCGACGAACCCTTGGTGCCTCCGGCAGTCATCAATCAGCTCAGTGAGAGCATGCGCGAGCATGCAGACGTGCCCATGGCCACGCTGTCTGAGGCGCTTCATTCTGAGAGCGAATTTCTCGATCCCAATGTGGTGAAGGTTGTTTGCAATGATCAAGGGCTGGCCATGCTGTTTTCTAGGGCACCCATTCCCTATCCGCGCGATTCACAAGGGCAGCGCGTGCCCGAATCCGCGGCTAAGCATGTGGGCATATACGCGTTCAGAGTGAGGGCGCTGCGTCGCTTTATCGCCTTGGGGGCGTCGACCTTGGAGCAGGTAGAAATGCTGGAGCAGATGCGATGGCTACAAGCGGGGTATCCGCTCTTGGTTATTCAAGCCATGGAGAGGGTGCCCGGTGGCGTGGACACGCCTGATGATTTAGCCAGAGTTCAGGCGCACTTCAGCGCCTGAGCTCTAAGTTCTAAGTTCCGTGCACCCTTACTTGGGTGCCATACGAATACCACCATCAAGGCGAATGGTTTCGCCGTTTAAATAGGGGTTCTCAACGATTTGCTTGCTCAAGGATGCAAACTCAGGCGGTAGCCCAAGACGCTTAGGGTATTGAACCATGTCGATGAGCGGATCACGCACTTGGTCTGGAGCGCCTGCCATCATCGGTGTGTTGAAAATACCCGGTGCGATGGTACAGATACGTACACCCTGACGAGATAGATCACGAGCGATAGGCAGCGTCATGCCGGAGACACCGGCCTTACTGGCAGAGTAGGCGGCTTGGCCGATTTGACCGTCGAATGCGGCAACGGATGCGGTATTAATGACGACGCCGCGTTCCAATGCTTCACCTTCAGGTTCGTTGACCTGCATGATGGCCGCGCATTTGCTCAGTACCGAGAAGGTACCGATGAGATTCACTTGAACGATGAAGTTGAACTTGGCGATATCTAGAGCCCCTTCGCGGCCAACGGTACGTGATGCCGCCCCAATGCCTGCGCAGTTCACATTAATATGGATGGCGCCAAAGTCTTCAGCAATTTGGTTGACGGCGCTGCTCACAGATTCGTCATCGGTAACGTTGACCTGATAGGCCTTGGCCTCACCGAGCTCGCTGGCCGTGGCCTTTGCCAGATCTTCATTAAGGTCAAGAATCGCGACCTTACCTCCGTTTGCGATGATCATCTCAGCGGTAGATCGACCGAGGCCCGATGCACCGCCAGTAATAACCGCTACTTTTCCCTCAATGTTCACTAGCTTCCCTTCCATTGGTTGTGAAAATCCGCCTAGTATACCCTAGCGCCTCCCCGGATTCGGGCACTTTTGGATTCATGAATGCGATTCATCGAAGATTTTTTGTCGCCTATACAGGCCAGCGACTGGCTGCATAAATTCGAGCGTGCTGACTGGTTTCGCTGGCAGCGCGAGACCTTTTCGATCTATGGTCGTCAGGTAGAGGCTCCACGATCTATCGCGTGGTTTGGCGATGCAAATCTGAACTACCGCTATACCGGCATCGACCATACCACCGAGGGTTGGCCCGAGCCTTTGCAGGGTCTGCGGCGGGACGTTGAGTCCGCAGTCGGGCAACCATTCAACTTTTTACTCATGAATCGATACGCCAACGGTGCTGAACATATGGGCTGGCATCGCGATGACGAGCAAGGATGCTCGGCGTTAATTGCATCTGTAAGTCTGGGTGCGCCGCGCAGATTCTGCGTTGAACACGACGCCGTGGCGGATGATTCGCAACGCGAGCCGACGGATTCACCAAAATCGCGAACAACACTCGAGCTTGGTGAGGGCTCTTTGTTGTTGTTTGACGGTCGTCAACGCCATTGTCTGCGCCCTACTAAAAAGCCCTGCGGTCCAAGAATTAACCTGACGTTTCGGCAAATCGCAGCATGATTACTGAGCCTCGTCAGCTGCCCAATACCTTAAGACTGCCTGCCAACACGCAGACCGCCATTGACCTATCGTCGCAAGCGGATGCCATAGAAGCGGTGGCTTACGCAAGCAAGGCCAAGTGCGGTTTGCGCTGTCTGGGTGAGGGTTCCAATGTTGTGCTGATGCCAGAGGTGCAGGGCCTGGTCTGCTACATCAAAGACACGTCGATTCGGGTGCTGTCGTTGGACGAGAACTTCGTCACGATAGCGGTTGGCGCGGGCAAGAATTGGCACGAGTTGGTGGAAGAGACACTCGCGCAGGGCTGGTTTGGACTAGAAAACTTAGCGCTCATACCCGGTTCGGTTGGTGCCGCACCAATTCAGAACATTGGTGCCTATGGTGTTGAGGTCGCGCAGTTCATCGAATCGGTAAACGTCATTGATCCGGATCAAAACGTGCGCGACATACCGGCTAGCGCTTGCGGCTTCGCCTATAGAGACAGTGTCTTTAAGGCGCGGTTAGCGGCTGCCGACAACGCACTGATTATACTCAGCGTGACGTTGCGCCTGCAGCGTCGTCCCAAGGTAAATCTATCCTACGCCGAGTTGGCCGAGGCTCTTGAGTTCGATGCCGGCAAGGGAGCGATGGCAGGTAAGCCAAGTGGGCAGGCAAGGAACGCGCCGACGCCGACTCAGGTTGCAGCAGCTGTGATGGCCATTCGCCGCAACAAACTGCCGGATCCTAATGAGCACCCTAACGCTGGCAGCTTTTTTAAGAATCCTGTGATTGATGACAAGACCGCCCGGCGGCTTGAAACGCTGGCGATCAAACCTTATCCATTCGCTGAAGGTTATAAAGTATCAGCCGCGCAGTTAATTGATTCGGCGGGCTGGAAGGGTACACGTAGCGGCGATGTAGGCTGCTGGCCTAATCAGCCGCTGGTGCTGGTGAACTACGGCCAGGCTTCTGCGCAGGATCTCTTGGGTTTTGCCCAAGAGATACAGCGTAGTGTCGCTGAGCGATTCGAAATTCAGCTAGAACTGGAACCGTCGGTCGTATCCTGATCGTCTGCGCTGCTGGCGATTGATACACCTTGGGCTCGCAGCGCTGCTTCTCGCTCGCGCCGTTTTACCTCTCTCGGATCGTTTGACGCTCTGGATGTTCGCGCGGGCTTCGCCGCGGCCGCTGAGGTTTCGCGAGCTGAATCGCTGAGCGGATCCACATCGGTTTCTTCAGTTGGCTCCTCTGCGGGCTCCACCTCAGGTTCAACGACGCTGTTTTGCGTAGATGTATCTTCTGCAGATGGAGCATCATCATTGTCAGCCACTGGCTCTTGTTTGGACGCTGAGGGCTCTTGATCAGGCGCTGAGGGCTCTTCTTCGGACGCTGAAGGCTCTTCTTCGGGCGCTGAAGGCTCTTGTTCAGACGCTGAAGGCTCCTGTTCGGACGCTGAGGGCTGTTGTTCAGACGCTGAAGGCTCCTCTTGCATCGTGCTCTCACTGACTGGCTCATCTGCATTGCTCGTCGGCATTTCTACAGGCGGCGCAGCATTTGCACCGTTCTCCTCCACAGTCTCCACCGACTCCGCTTCGTCAGTGGCCATTGCTTTATTTCGGTTGCGCGGATCGTTGCCCGCACGTGCTGGTCGCGGCGCGGTTTCTGCAACCACGGCCGGTTTACGCGGCGCTTCTTCAACCACGACTGCGGCTGAGTTCTCAGCGCGCGTTGGACTGGGGTCCCTCGGCGCAGATTTTCGCGGTGCATTGCGGTCGCGCTTGGGTTGCCGTTTGCTGCTGGCAAGTTCTTGCTCAGAAGGCTGGCGCTCAAGCGGGTCAACCACCTCGAAGTTGTCATCGCCTTGGTCTATCCGGCTGATGCTTTGGGACCCGCGGCTGGACTCGCCTTCGTTGCGCGGTTTTTTGTCATCGCGTTTTCTATCGTCTCTGCGTCTGTCCTCGCGTCGGGGTTTACGGCGGCCAGTTCTTTCCTCGGCGTCGCCGGAAGAGGCATCGGGTTGACTGTTGCTTTGCTCATCTACCTGTCGAGTGCCTTGATCGCGGTCTTTTTCTCTGCCCTTGCGTTCGGCGTTTCTGCCGTTGCGGCTGCGTGATCGCTCGCTGCCTTGTTCGGCGCCATTGTCTTTGTCTTCACGTGACCGATCTGAGTTTCTGCCTCGGCGCCGACCTCTGTTTTCATCGTCTCGTTTGCCTCGCGCATGACGTGGCTTATCTCGATTGCCCTTGTCGGTCTCTTCTACTACGGGCTTGTCAGAAAATAAGGCAGTGGCAAGTCGAGCAAGCAGGCCTGGTTTGTCGGCAGCGGTTTCTTTGGGCGCGGGAGCAACAGGCGCGGCTGGTGCGGAAGAAGCCGCAGGTGCAGGGGGTGCGGAGGTAAATTGTGGCTTTACTGCCGCCTCTTTCCGAACCGGTGCCTGGGACTCAACCGGCAGCTCTTGCTGCTGAGATTGGTTCGCTAGCTCTGAGAGAGTATGGCTTGGAATCTCGCCTTCACTTTCTGCTTGATCGCTGCGAAGCCTCTCAACCAGATAGTGCGGGGTTTCCAAGTTCATGTTTGGAATGATCACCATTTGAGTCCCGGTACGGCTCTCAATGTCGGCTAGGTCGTTACGCTTTTCGTTCAGCAGATATGCGCCAATGGATAAAGGCACCTGCACGCGAATGATGAAGCTGCCTTCCTTGAGCGCCTCTTCTTCGATGACACGCAATATCGCCAAGGCCAGTGAGCGGGTATCACGAATACGGCCTTGGCCATTGCATCGTGGGCAGAGACCGGTGCTGATTTCCTCAAGAGATGGACGTAGGCGCTGGCGGCTCATTTCCATCAAGCCGAAACGAGAAATTCGACCGGTCTGAATGCGTGCACGGTCTGATTCCAGCGCGTTACGCATGCGGGTTTCAACAGCCCGCTGGTTGGACGGGTTGATCATGTCAATAAAGTCTATGACCACCAATCCACCAATGTCGCGAATGCGCAGCTGACGTGCGATCTCGTCCGCAGCTTCCAAATTCGTATTGGTAGCGGTTTCCTCAATATCGTGACCCTTGGTAGCCCGCGCCGAGTTGATATCGATGGAAACTAGGGCCTCGGTGGGGTCGATGACGATGCTGCCCCCGGAAGGAAGCTTGACCGTATGCTCAAAGGCGGTCTCGATTTGACTCTCGATCTGATAACGACTGAAAAGGGGGATTGGGTCGCTATACGCCTTAATTTTTGACGAGTAGTTCGGCATGACCTGTGCGACGAAGGCCGATGCCTCCGCAAAGGCTTCTTCGCCTTCAACCAACACCTCGCCGACGTCTGCTCTCAGGTTGTCGCGGATAGTTCGCAGAACCGCACTATTTTCTTGGTAAAGCAGCGCGGGTGTCGGCTCTTCTTGTTCCGCATTTTGAATGGCTTGCCATACTTGCAGCAGGTAGTTGAGGTCCCATTCCAGTTCCTCGGCGCTTCTGCCCACACCAGCGGTTCTGACGATGACACCCATGCCTTCGGGAATTTCGAGTTTCGACATCGCGTTGCGCAACTGATCGCGCTCTTCACCCTCGATTCGGCGCGAGATACCACCGGCTCGGGGGTTGTTGGGCATAAGAACCATGTAGCGGCCGGCGAGGCTCAAGAATGTCGTCAGAGCGGCACCTTTGTTACCACGCTCTTCTTTCTCGACCTGCACCAAGATTTCTTGGCCTTCTTTGACAAGCTCTTGAATGGGGGCGCGTTGGCTTGCACCCTTTTTGAAGTAAGTTTTGGAGATTTCCTTAAGTGGCAGAAAGCCATGACGTTCTGAGCCGAAGTCGACGAAAGCCGCTTCTAAACTGGGCTCCACGCGGGTCACCTTGGCTTTGTAAATACTCGCCTTTTTTTGTTCTCGAGCCGCGTTCTCAATATCCAAGTCATAGAGCTTTTGACCGTCGACAAGGGCAATCCGAACTTCCTCGGATTGGGTCGCGTTTATCAGCATTCTTTTCATATTTCGTCCTAAGACATCGATCCGGCCGATAAGGCATGCCAAGGATCGTGTCGTTACTGGACGCACGGGGGATAAAACGTGAGAAGTCAGTATCAGGACGGGCCGAAGAACGCATCCATAAACCACTACAGGGCACATGCGCGTCGGCGCGCTTGCTTTGCGTTGGTTTTTGCTCTCGCTATACAGACAATGCCTTGCCCAAAAGGGCGGTAACAGGCCTTATAGCGTCAAGCGAGGGATGATTACGTTCGTGCTTCCTTTTTCTTGTCCTGTTTCTTGTCGGTTGCATGGCAATATGCGCAGCGCCGACGTTCAAATGCCTAACTTAATCCCGCTCAATGCGGTACAAGTCGTGGCCACTGAAATCTCAATGCGGTGTTAACCGTCATTTCAAGAGATCGAAGAATTTGTAGGGGTTCTGGTTCCGTTACCAGTTTTGGGCCCTTGCAACAAAGATTCTTCAGTCTTTTCGTTTTGTCTGTCTTCGGGCGTTGGCAAATGTGCCCGAATTCGCCCCTTGAGCGTCAAATTAAAATTTCTTCGTTTGTAAATCGGCTGTCTGCACAACGTGCTTGGCCGATTTAGCTGCTAGGTAACTGGGTTGATCCAATTTCCCGCAAAAAATGAACGGCAAATTGTGTCTGCTGTTCAGCGTTGGTCGCACATTACGGGGTCAGTTCCGGCCTTGGCCAAGACTCAATTAGTGAAGAATCTCGTCAACAAACCTTGGCCGCAAACTATGACGCCTCTTTGAGAAAGTGCGTGAGCAGTTTGTTTTTCGCTCTTTTTTGAACTGCGATGTGTTTCTAAACTTCTGCCGCTTTGTTGGCGGCATCACATATCGGCGATTTACGTATCTGCTGCTTCAGTCGTCATTTGTTGAACAGGTCACACTCGCGCTCAGATACTGTTCAATAAGATGTCCAACTTACACTTTCTCGGTGCTATTTATACTTCTGTTGCTATCTCTATCCCTGTCTCTATTCCTTCCCCGCGGGCTGTCGGACATTGTTCGCCAGCCCAGAACTTTTATCTTTCGGATCCCTGCTCTTTTTTGACTAGGTGATCTCTGGGTACTGAAAACCCGATTCGACTAGATGGGCTTAGCCCACAGGCGACGTGTTTCGAGTACCATGCGCGCTTGCGGTTTTAGTGCAGTGATGACTGCATTTGCCGCCAAACACGGAGCGGGATGTTAACAGTGAATGCTAAGCCCTTCAAACCTTTGATTTTTTCTGATCACGTCAGCTTTCGGTGAGCGTAACCTTCGTCGACATTGTTGATGAAAATGATGTCGGTCAACGCATCGACAACTTTCTGATGCGGCGTTTCAAGGGTGTGCCCAAACAAAAAATCTACGCCATATTGCGCAAGGGCGAGGTTCGCGTGAACAGTTCGAGGGTGAAACAAACCTACCGGCTGCAGTTAGCTGATCGAATCAGAATTCCGCCCTTGGTTAGCAAAGCACAAGCACCCACCCAGCTTGATGATCGTACCCAAGCGCTGCTCGAGTCTTGCATCTTGTTCGAGGATGACGACTTTATTGTGATCAACAAGCCCCCCGGTTTTGCTGTGCATGGCGGCAGTTCCATCGCAGCGGGTGTAGTTGAGTTGCTTCGTGTGATGCGTAATCAGCCACGTATCGAGCTTGCTCATCGTCTAGATCGGGACACGTCTGGGTGTCTGCTGCTGTGTAAGAAGCGCGGTGTCTTAAAGGAAGTGCAGGCGGCGTTTCGTGCCCGAACGGTGAAAAAGAACTACGCCCTAATTGTTGACGATGTCTGGCCGAAAAAGGCGCGCACAGTCCAGCACCGACTGCTGCGATATGTGACCGATTGGGGTGAACGGCGAGTTCGCGTCGACCCGCAGGGGCAGGTGGCCCGGACGGACTTCCAGATTACCGACACCGCACCAACCGCAACCTTGCTACAGGCGACCCTGCACACTGGGCGCACGCATCAGATACGCGTGCATGCACAACATCAGGGTCATTCGATCCTGGGTGATACCAAGTACGGTCAGAAGCAACGAGGGCATGCAAGTCATCAGATCGAGCGACTTTGCCTTCACGCGGCTCGTTTGGTGGTGCCCGTGGGCAGTGATCGGCTCGATGTGTCGGCACCCATGGAAGCCACGATGGATGAGATTTGGGCGCGCTTAAAAGCCACGCGTGTTTAGCGGGACATCAAGCGACTGTTTCAAATCCCAGGTTGCCCAAGTCGCTCATGCTTTGGCGCGTAACGGATCGACACCAAAAGATTGCAACTGCCGCGTCAACGCGATTAGCGGTAATCCAATCAATGCACTCGGGTCATCGGCGCGGATGTAGTCGAATAGCGCGATACCAAGACTTTCGGCTTTGAATGCGCCGGCCACATCAACCGGATGGTCATACTCGACATAGCGCGTCACTTGTTCGTCTGTAAGTAATCGAAATTTAAGTTCGGTTTTGCAGACATCCAATCTGGTGTGCAACGTTCCTGCGAGATCTTGACGGGCGCAAACGAGGCCAGTGTAGAACGTTGCGGTGTGACCAGCGTTTTGCCGCAAAGCCGCGATGGCATTGGCCTTGCTGCCCGGTTTGCTTAAGAGCCGGCCGGAACAAAATCCCACTTGGTCGCTGCCGATGACGATGGCTCCCGCATGTTGCTGGGCAATGCCAACGGCCTTGGTTTCTGCCAAACGAGCGGCCAAGGCTTTAGGGGACTCATTTGAACGCGGTGTTTCATCGACATTTGGCGAGATTTGCGTAAACACCAAACCGAGGGAGCGCAACGCTTGTGCGCGATAAGGGGAGGAAGATCCAAGGATCAGTGGGTCACTCATCGGTTTACTCGTATCGGTTGTTTGTGACCTTTATGCACGCAGTTGCTGGCCGCAGGCGTTGGTTCACACAAACTTGCGTAAAATCAGCGCCTTGGATGTTTGGTACCTACAAGATCGCCGGCCCAGCTACTTTACACCCTGCATCGAGGTACCTATAGTTGCGCCGCCATGAAATCCAACGCTTCAGGCTCGTCAACTTATCGCTCGTTAGCTCAACAGCGGGCAGTGGTGGCGCAAGAGCTTGAGGTGGCTTCGCTGCCTCGTTTTGGGAATGTTTGCGAGGCGGTTCAAGACATCGCTGCAGAATTGAATTTTGACCATGACGGACAAGCTAGGGTCAAAGTCAGTGGGCGGGTGCACTGCAAAGCGCAGCTCGCCTGCCATCGCTGTGACGAAAACGTTTGGCGTGACGTTGACTGTAGCTTCGCGAGTGTAATCGCGTTCGACGAAGAGCAGGCCGATGCGTGGAGCGGGCTGGACCCGAGTTTGGATATTCTGGTGGTAGCTGGTGTCAATCTAGACATGGTGGAACTGGTCGAAGATGAGCTGCTATTGGCTTTGCCAGATCGGGTTTGCACAGACGACGATTGCGCACATATGCCAGTGATGCGTTACGGAGAAACGGCTGGCGACGATGCAGAGTCGCAGGGCAGCGAGGAAGCGTCGAGACGTTTTCCCTTCGCAGGGTTGAAAGAGGCAATACAGGCCAGCGATAAAGAACAGGATTAGGCACTTCGCGTACAAACCCGCGTGAGTGCGAAGTACAGCAGCAGTCTAAGGCAGAATAAATCGTCTTTTCGGCTGCGAGCGAATAAGACGAAAGCACAACGAAAGTAACAGTTAAGGACAGTCGAAATGGCAGTACAAAAAAGCAAGGTGACGCGATCACGTCGCGGCCAGCGTCGCTCCCACGATTCACTCAGCGCTCCAACGCTGTCGGTTGAAACCACGTCAGGCGAAACCCATCGTCGGCATCATGTTAGCGCTGATGGTTTTTACCGTGGCAAGCAGGTAATGCCTGATAAGAGCTAACACCTCTCAGCCGGCTGACTGGCGCCAGCAACACGCGGCATATCGCGAGTTTTTAGCCTTTGTAAACAGCTAGCCGGTTGATCACACAGCTCCAAGTGCCATTCGCCAACGCCCTGATGCCATGAAGATTGCTATCGACCTTATGGGTGGCGAGGGCTGTGGCGAGCAGAATCTCGAAGGCTGCCTAGCCTATCCATATCCAGAAGAACTGATCGTCATTGGCGATCTGGCTCGACTTGACCAGCAAAAGATCAATTCACTGGTCGAGAGAGGCACGCAACTGCGACCCTGCGCCGCCGCGTTAACAGGTAACGAAAGCCCAAGAGCCGTACTCAAGCGCTCTCATGACACCTCCCTTGCCATCGGTATGCAGATGCTGGCAGACAGAAAGACGGATGCCCTTGTGAGTTCAGCCGATACGAAGGCGATGATGGTACTGGGGCGTAGCGTTCTGGGTACGGTGGCTGGACTGTATCGGCCAGCGATTGCTAAGGCTTTTCAAGGTCCGCGCGGACAGTTTTATATGCTGGATTTGGGCGCCAATGTGCATTGCTCGCCGCACTTGTTGCGACAATTTGGCCGACTTGGCAGCGCACTGCAGTCGACGCACCAGCTACCTGCCGCAGCAGCGACAGAAGATATTGGGGCGGGCCCGGATGCGACGCCCCGCGTGGGTTTGCTGAACATCGGCGTAGAACGCGGTAAGGGTACTGGCGACATTAATCGAGCAATCAGCCTGTTCGAGCAGGACAACTGCATAAACTGTATCGGTTTTATCGAGCCCAGCGAGTTATTTTCTGGTCGAGCCGATGTCATTGTTTGTGACGGCTACACTGGCAATCTGGTTCTCAAAACGATTGAGAGCATGGCGGGTTTTTTGCGCGGCCAGTTAACCGACTTGGCCAATGAAACAGACTATGGAGAGCTTTCGGCTCAGATCGATGCAGACCGGTACAATGGTGCCCTATTCGCGGGGTTGAACGGCGTTGTTGTGAAGAGCCACGGCAGCGCCTCCAAGCGCGGCTTTGCCCACGCTATCCTGCAAGGGCGAGAATATGTCGCAAGTCAGTTGCCTATGGCCTGTGAGCAGATGCTGGCTCGCGAGTAATCGGACCTGCACGCAGATAGAAAATGTTGTGCTCAAGTTGTGGCGATGGAGAACAGACGGTGAGGAGAGGTTGATATGAGTAGTAGTGGAACCATTGCGGCAATTTTTCCCGGGCAGGGGGCACAAAGTGTCGGCATGCTCGGTGATTTGGCAGCAGAGCACCCGTCAATTGAATCTCGGTTCGCCGAAGCGTCTGAGGTGCTGGGCTTCGATCTCTGGGCGATGACGCAAGAGGGACCTGCTGAACAGCTCGGTCAAACAGAGAATACTCAGCCTGCACTGCTGGTTGCTAGCGTCGCGCTTTGGGATTTGTGGCCCAATGCCCAAGAGAAAATAAGCGTCATGTCTGGTCACAGCCTTGGCGAGTACTCCGCACTGGTTTGTGCTGGCGCTATGAGCTTTACCGATGGCGTTGCCCTAGTGCGCAAACGTGGTGAACTGATGCAGGCGGCGGTGCCGAATGGCGAGGGTTCTATGGCCGCGGTGCTGGGTCTGGATGATGAAGCGATTGCGCAGTGCTGCGAAGGGATAGACGGCGAGGTAAGTGCGGCGAATTTCAATGCGCCGGGCCAAGTCGTCATTGCCGGAGAGTCTGCAGCGGTGAATGCCGCAATAGATGCCTGTAAGGCTGCAGGCGCTAAACGCGCGGTGCCACTGGATGTGAGCGGGCCTTTTCATTCACGACTGATGCAGGCGGCGGCGGCAGACTTTGCCAGTGCCTTGGCGGCCATTGAGTTGACCATGCCTCGTGTGCCTGTAATTCAAAACGTCCACGCCAGCGCAGCAAGCTCTGTGGATGAAATACGCACATTACTGGTAGAGCAACTGTATTCGCCTGTGCGTTGGACAGCTTGTGTAAACAGCATGGTAGACAGCGGGGTGGAACAATTCGTTGAATGTGGCCCGGGCAGTGTGCTGACCGGCCTAGTCAAACGCATTTCTCGTGCTACGCCCACCATAGGCTTATCCAGCGCATCCGGTGTGGAAGCCGCCCAACAGCTATAGCGGGCGATACCTAACATACGAGGTTGATATGTCAGAAAAAATAACGGCACTGGTCACTGGCGCTAGCCGAGGAATTGGCGCGGCTATCGCTGGACAGCTCGCCGAGGACGGTTTTTTTGTGGTGGGTACAGCAACGTCACAAATGGGTGCTGAAGCGATTACTGAGCATCTGGCAGGCAGGGGTGCGGGTATTCGGCTGGATGTTGCAGACCCCGACTCGGTTGCCAGCGCTGTCGGGCAAGTGAACGAAATGGGTTCGGTGCCCTTGGTTCTGGTGAACAATGCGGGCATCACTAAGGATAATCTGCTCATGCGTATGTCAGATGCGGAGTGGTCCCAGGTGATCGATACAAACTTGTCTGGGTCATTTCGTGTAACCAAACCGCTGCTTCGCGGGATGCTGAAAGCCCGCTGGGGCAGGGTGATCAACGTCGGCAGTGTCGTCGGCCGGTTGGGCAATCCCGGGCAAGGCAATTATGTCGCCAGTAAGGCCGGATTAGAGGGCTTTACGCGTTCTCTGGCCATGGAGGTCGCCTCTCGCGGTATTACGGTGAATGCGGTAGCACCAGGATTTATTGAAACCGACATGACCGAGGCGCTGTCAGACGAACAAAGTGCCGCTATGTTGGAACGCATACCCTTGGGCCGAATGGGATCAACGAAAGAAATCGCCGCCACAGTGAGTTTTCTGTGTTCGCAGCAGGCGGGATACATCACCGGGCAGACTCTGCAGGTCAATGGCGGCCTATTTTTTGGCTAAAAGCGCACAGCATTTTCAGACAGCGCCGCAGACTTTATGAACGGGCTGCGATAGGTGCTTTGCAAATCCCGTGGTTGGCTTCAAGCATTGAGAAAATGGCGAGAAATCAATGAGATATTGTGAAGAGCATCGCAGAAAATGCCTGTATTTCCGGCGCGATAGTTTGCTTGAATTGGCTATAGCGCATCTATAGAATGCGCACGCTTCGCGCCCAACACTACTGAGGGAGTATCTAGACGCATGAGCAATATTGAAGAACGAGTTAAGAAGCTGATTTGCGAGCAGCTGGGAGTAAAGGAAGAGGAAGTGCAGAGTGACGCTTCCTTCGTCGAGGACCTAGGCGCAGATTCGCTAGACACGGTCGAGTTGGTCATGGCTCTTGAGGAAGAGTTTGAGACCGAAATTCCCGATGAAGAAGCGGAAAAAATTACGACGGTCAAGGAAGCAATCGACTACATCCTTGCGCATCAGTAAACCGACATTGCAGCAACCGGGGTCTGCGAGGCGATAACAGCCTTAGCCCGATGATTCTGCTAGCCAACCCAAACTGATCAAAAAACCGAAAAAAAGGGCGCCTGCGCCCCTTTTTTTTGCCCGCTTGTTGCATCATCAGTGCGCTAATTTCATCATCCGAGCATTGCAGCGAACCATCGACCTGGATAATTGAAAATGACCAAACGCAGAGTAGTCGTCACCGGCATGGGAATGATTAGCCCAATTGGCCATACCGTCGAGGAGTCATGGCAGGCTGCAGTAGCCGGCCGCAGCGGCATTGGATTGAACGAGTCCTTTGATACAACAGATTACTCGGTGAAGATCTGCGGCAGTGTTCGGGATTTTGATATTTCGGCCTACATGAACCCCAAGGAAGCGCGGCGCATTGATGACTTTATCCAGCTGGGCATTGCTGCCGCTGGGCAAGCGATTAAAGACGCTGGATTGGCGTCCCATCCCAGCGATGCTGATCGTATCGGCGTAGCCATTGGTTCAGGTATCGGCGGCATCAATACTATTGAGTCAACTCATGACACGCTGCTCAAAAGCGGTCCTAGAAGGGTCTCACCGTTTTTCGTTCCCGGCGTCGTCATCAACATGATCTCCGGCAACGTCTCCATCGAGTACGGTTTCAAGGGGCCAAATATCGCCGTGGTCACAGCCTGTACCACGGGCACTCATAACATCGGTTTTGGTGCCCGCATGATCCAGTACGGTGATGCAGACGTCATGGTGGTCGGCGGCGCCGAAGCTGCCACATCACCCATAACGGTGGCAGGTTTTGCTTCCATGCGCGCGTTGTCGAGCCGCAATGATGAGCCAGAAAAAGCCAGTCGCCCCTGGGATGAGGATCGCGACGGATTCGTACTGGGTGAGGGTGCCGGTGTGCTAGTGCTGGAAGAATATGAGCGCGCCAAGTCACGAGGTGCACAGATTTATGGTGAGGTTTTGGGCTTTGGTATGAGCGCTGACGCATTTCATATCACCGGGCCAGCAGAAAACGGCGAGGGTGGTGCTACCGCCATGCGCAATGCGCTTAAGGATGCTGAACTTAACCCGGATGAGTTGGGCTACCTGAATGCCCACGGTACCTCAACACCCTTGGGTGATGTGGCTGAGACCAAGGGTGTGAAAAGCGTTTTTGGTGATGACACTAAGCTGATGGTGAGTTCAACCAAATCCATGATCGGCCACTTGCTGGGAGCCGCGGGTTCTGTAGAGGCCATTTTCACGCTGAAATCTCTGCAAGAACAGGTGGTTGCACCGACGATTAACCTCGACAATCCCGGAGAGGGCTGCGATCTGGACTACGTACCGAACCAGGCGCGCGACGTCGACATAACGTCTGCAGCGAGCAATTCCTTCGGATTTGGTGGTACTAACGGAACCTTGGTCTTCGGTAAAATTTAGCCCTAGTGGGTGCGGGTGTGGTCAAACCTGTCAACACGCGGTGGTTACGGGCTTTGGCTGCTCTGGCGCTGCTTGTCTTGGCTTCTCCGGTCTTTTATTTCCTGCAGATTTGGCCTGAGCAAAAGTCCGACCACCAAGCGGTGGTGTTTAACATCGCTCAAGGGGCCTCACTCACTCAGGTGGCCGACGAGCTAACTGCCCTTGGCTTGACCGATAGCCCCGTTCTGTTTCGTCTTTATGCTTCGCTCTCTGGCTCTGATCGCGAATTGCGCGCAGGTACCTATGAGGTGCCGAGCCGACAGAATGCTCGAGAATTGCTCGCATTGTTTTCCAGCGGCAAGGTTCAGCAACACGCCATACGTCTACCCGAGGGTATGAATTTGCGCGTAGTTTCGTCGCTGCTGGCCGAGCAGGCGGTACTCGAGCATCGCTCTACTGGCTGGCAACACCTACAAGACGAGCTGGACCTAGAGCTTCCCTTTGCTGAAGGAGCCTTCTTCCCAGATACATATTTTGTCTCCGCAGGGGCCTCGGATTTGAGTGTGCTGCAGCGAGCTCACAAAGCGATGCTGGCGCAGCTGCGAAGCGCGTGGAATGCCCGAGCGGACAATCTGGCGGTGCAGACACCGGCGCAGGCGCTGATATTGGCGTCGATCATCGAAAAAGAAAGCGACGCACCCCAGGACAGGCGTCAGATCAGCCAAGTTTTTCACTTGCGGCTGAAGAAAAATATGAAACTGCAAACAGATCCTACGGTGATCTATGCCCTTGGTGAGGCTTTTGATGGCGATATTCGCCGCCGCGATCTTCGGGTTGATTCACCCTTCAACACCTATCGGTATAAGGGGTTGCCACCCACCCCGATCGCGCTACCCTCTCGAGCCTCCATCGAAGCGGCAGTAAATCCCGCGGATGGCGATTACCTGTATTTTGTGGCGCGAGGCGATGGCACTAGCCAGTTCTCGCGCACACTAGAGGAGCACAATGCGGCCGTGCGTCGATATCAACTGTCCAGAGGTGGCCCATGAGGGGGCAATTCATCACGCTTGAAGGCTCCGAGGGGGCTGGCAAGTCCACCAATGTCGATTCCGTTTGTGCAACCCTCGATAACGCTGGGATTCGTTATCTGCGCACCCGAGAACCCGGGGGGACACCGATGGCTGAAGCTCTTCGCGAGTCCATGTTGCATAAGTGGGAGGAGCAAGTAGATGCGCTTGCGGAACTGCTGCTGGTGTTTGCTGCACGGGCCCAGCATTTGACCAATGTCATTGAGCCCGCCTTGGATCGCGGTCAATGGGTGGTTTGTGACCGTTTCACCGACGCCTCGTTCGCCTATCAAGGATACGGTCGGCAACTCGACTTGGAAAAGCTAGAAACTCTGGAGTCTTGGGTACATGGCAGTTTGCAGCCAGATCTGTCTCTTTACTTAGATCTGGAGCCAGATATTGCCGAGGCGCGCATCGCTGAACGCGAAAAAGATCGGATGGAAGAAGAGCAACGAGCGTTCTTTATCCGGGTTCGCGAGGGATATTTGGCACGGGCTAAGCAGTTTGAGCGCATCGTGACGATCAACGCGGGGCAACCCTTAGCTGCAGTGCAGGCGGATGTATGCACCGCGATCAACCGTTTCATCGAAGATTCAACCGTCCGAGCTGGACGCGATGTCTGAACCATATCCGTGGCACGGCGAGGTACTGCACGCGATCGCCCAGCGATTGCAGCAGGGTGCGCTGCCTGCGGCCATCGGGCTCTCCTGCGCTGAGGGCTGGGGCGGTCGTGCCTTATTGTCTGCGGCCACACTACTGTTATTGGAATTGCCCGCAGACAAAGACCCCGAAGAACTTGCACACCCGGATTTTCGCTGGGTCGCGCCAGAGGGCGCGGCGATCAAGATCGATCAAATCCGTGCGTTGAATGCTTTTGCGGTACAAACGTCACAAATCGCGCCCCGTAAGGTAGTCGCTGTGCTCGATGCTCATTTGATGAACGTTAATGCGGCAAACACCTTACTCAAAACCCTGGAAGAACCGCCGCCGAACACCCACATACTGCTGTGCACACCATACTGGAACCGCTTGCTCCCCACCATTCGTAGCCGCTGCCAGTCTTATCAGGTGCAAGCCGGGGTAGGGCAAGCCGAAGCTTGGTTGCAGCAGCAGGCAGTGCCTTTTTCTCCCCAGCGTTTTGCCCAAGCAGGTTACGCCCCCCTGACGATGCGAGATCAATTTGCCGAGCTAGACGTAGATGCGTGGATCAACAAAGTAGCCACTGCCTCGCAGTTTGGCGAGTTAGTTAATGACGCAATTGAAACAGGCGCCCCGCTGCTACTAGCGGCTTGGTACCGAGTGCTGATCCAGCAGCAGAGTAAGCAGCCTAATCGCGTGCTGCTCGCCTTTGCGGAAGAACTGATCGACACCCGCCGTATGATTGAAACGTCCAACTCAACGAATATTCGCCTCGCTCTGGAGCGCCTATTTCATCTATGGCAGCAGGTCAGCAAACGTTTGCCGCGCCAGGCCGGCTGAGCCATCAATAAGAACCCAAGAAGGATCCAAGAAGAATCTTGCCATGTTGATTGATTCCCACTGCCACCTAAATTATCTCGACGATCCAGACGGCGCGATAGAGCGCGCTAGGCAAAGTGGCGTGACCACCTGTTTGTGTATCAGCGTCGATGAAGACGGCTATGCCGGTGTAAAAGCCCTCGCCGACACCCATGAAGATGTTTGGGCAACCGCCGGTGTTCACCCAGATGCTGCCGAGGGCAACCTTGATTGGATTGAGGCAGAGCTAAGTCAGCCGCGTGTGGTAGCGGTTGGCGAAACGGGACTGGATTATTTTCACGCTGAAGATCCAGCCGTGCAGGCACGGCAGCGAGAGGCGTTTGCTCATCAGTTGGACCTAGGGGCGAAACACGCCTTACCGGTAATCGTCCATACCCGGCAGGCCGAGGTGGATACGCTAGATTTGCTGCGGGCTCATGCGGGGGCGCATGGCGTCCTGCACTGCTTTACCGAGTCTTGGTCGATGGCAAAGCAGGCATTAGACATGGGGTTTTTTATTTCGATCTCCGGCATCGTGACGTTCAAAAATGCAGACAATGTGCGTGAGGTTGCCGCCCAGGTTCCTGCGGATCGATTGCTGATTGAAACCGACGCGCCGTTTCTTGCGCCAGTACCCAAACGCGGCAAGACAAATGAGCCTGCCTTCGTCGCGCATACAGCGGCATTTCTCGCCGAGTTGCGCGGGGTTGATGTTGCAGACCTGTGCGAGCAAACCGGTCAGAACTTCGTGCAGTTATTTGGCTGTGGCCAGTGAGTGTGCCCGTTACAGTGATCGGTTGAAGAAGCTCAAAATCGTATTGAATCGGTGGATCGAAACATGGGTTTCTTGCATGGAATGCTTCGCACCAGGGTAGGTCATAAGTTCAAAGGATTTGCCGAGCTTTTGCAGTTCTGACATGAGCATGGTGCTGTGGGTAAACAATACGTTGTCATCGGCCATGCCGTGCATCAGTAGCAATGGGCGTTCGAGCTTTGGCAGATGCGCAATGACACTGCTGGTAGCGTAAGCCTCAGCAGCCTCCTCAGGAAGACCCATAAAACGCTCAGTATAATGAGAATCGTAAAGCTGCCAATCGGCAACCGGGGCTACGGCAACCCCTGCTGCGAAGTGTTCGCCTGCCTGACATAGGCACATCAAACTCATATAGCCGCCATAGCTGTGGCCAAAGACACCAACGCGCTTAAGGTCAGCCCACGACTCGTTGGCCAGCACACTCAAGCCTGACAGTTGATCGTCTACCTCGATGCTACCCATGCGCTTGTAGAGGCCTGCCTCGAACAGCCGACCTCGATTCGTCGACCCTCGGTTGTCGAGCTCCAGCACACCGTATCCTTGCTGAGCGAACATCTGAACCAGCAGCGTACCCCAGTCGCGGCGCACTTTTTGCGCACCGGGTCCGCCATAGACATACACGATGGTAGGGTGCTTGCCGTTGGGTGCTGCGGGTGGGGTTAGGCGGTAGTGCAGGGCATGCCCATTCGCCTCGATGACGCCAAAACGCGGCATAACATGGTTTGCTGCGAACGGCGCGTAGCGATGATCTTTGTCGATGAGTTCTTGGTACAGAATGTGCTCGCTGGGCGAGTCGGTCTGTGTTTCTGGCGCATGCGCCACATCCAAGGTCATTGTGTTAACGGAGATTCTTGCCGGCACCGTCGGGCTGCAGAAACGATCAATGAACAGTCTTTTGCTCTTGTGCACGGTAACTTCGTGCACACCGTCGTCATGGGTTAGTTGGCCGTAGCCTGAACCGTCGAGGGCCAGCCAAAACAGATGATTGTCGATAGGTGAGGCGTCCCAGCCAGAGACGTAGGCAAAGTTATCGTCGCTGCAGTGAATCTGATTAATATGCGATGGCCCCAGCAGCCGGCGGACTGCAGCATCAACGCCGATGACGATGACGATGGCCTGCCGTTGCCCTTGATCTTCGGTGGAAAACAGCAGATCCCCACAACTTAGCTGTTGCAGATCATCGGTCAGGTTGATCCACGTGGTCGAAGTCTCGCGATAAAGCTCTTGCCATTTGCGCTGCGCAAAGTTGAATGACGAGAGCACCAGTGTTTGCTGCAAGCGATCTTGGGTAAGAATGCACAAACCGTCCTGCACGGGTAGCACGCGCGCCAAATAAGCATCGTGTGTTACCAATCCGTTCTGCCAGATTCTCTGCGACTCACCGCTATGCGTGTCGAGGACATGCAAGGACACGTCTGGGTTAGTCTCTCCTGCATAGGGATAACGTTGGGCAATGGTGCGACTGCCGTTGCCGTCGATCTCCATGCGGTGGCTGACGCGCACTGGAGAATCATCATTACGACAGTAGATTAAGTAGCGCTCACACGCCGACCACCAGGCACCAGCGAAACGGTGCATCTCCTCTGCCGCCAAGAAATCTGGCAGGCCGTAAGTTATACATTCATCCGCGTCATGGCTCACTTGAACTTCGGCGCCCGCACTTTGCAGGTCTTGGTAAAACAGATTGCCGCTGCGTACATAGCTGATCAGCGTGCCGCTGGAGCTTGGGTTAAAACCGCTGTAGCGGTTCTCATTCGATGTGATCTGGGTGATCGACTCGCTGCCAAAATCATGTTTCAGATATGCCTGACCATCCGCATAGAGCGCGATTGAGCCCGATTCGCCGATCCATTGATAGTGCGTAATGCCGAAGGTGAATTGGCGTTTGCGCTCGCGCTCGGCGCGTTCAACGTCACTTAACTCGGTAACACTCTCGTCGGCTTGGGCATCAAGTTGTAGGGCTAAAGCAATCGGTACCTCGGCTTCGCTTTGTCGGTCGAAACACCACAGGTCCAAGGTCGTTGGCGCAGCCTCGGAGCCGCGCAAATAGCTGATATATCTGCCGCAAGGTGAAAACTTGTGTTGGCTGGGTAGTGAAGGTCTGAGGCCCGGCGGCGTGAAGAGATCTGTAGGCGTTAGCCGCGATATCGACTCTTGCATCATGTTGCTGCGGCTTCAGAAATCTTGGCGAAGGCATCTCGCGTCAAATTTTCCACGCCTGCACCCGCGGGCAGGATTCGGACATTATCTTCAATACGGATACCACCAAATGGAGTAAGCAAGTTGACTAACGACCAATCTATGGGGGCGCCGTCGACCTGTTTTTTCTCAAGCAACATAGGAATGAAATACAAACCCGGTTCGACAGTGATCACCATGTCCTGTGCCAGCGGACGCGTAAGTCGAAGCGACGCATAGGGTTCCGGTGGGGGTTGGGTATGACCGTCGATGTCGAGTTGCTGGCCGCCAACATCGTGCACCTGGATG
>ERZ802830.382-NODE-382-length-44174-cov-8.08767_pt1 | contig 44174 bp, 42 predicted proteins | sample MGYA00345654_ERZ802830 | MGnify/ENA primary metagenome ERZ802830 (study PRJEB30503, sample SAMEA104212375) | marine metagenome | biome: Westerlies Biome; feature: [SRF] surface water layer (ENVO:00010504) within the epipelagic zone...; material: water...
GTAAGGTGTCACGACACTGTTGGGGAAAGTAGGTACCAAGGGTTACATCGAGCGCGCGTAAAGGCCGACGGGGATGAAACCTTGAGCGTGATGAGCCGCTCTGCCGACGGCAAAGACATGATTTTGCGCGCGAGTAGCGACACGAATCCGGGCAGCATTTTCATCTTCAACACCGAAGCAAAGCGCGCCGAGTTCTTCTGGGCCAATCGCTCATGGATGGACCCTAACCAGATGCGTCCCATGCAAATTGACGAAGTGATTTCGAAAGATGGGTTTTCGATTCCTGTTCGGTTGACGCTCCCGGCTACCGATGAGCCCGCTCCCTTAATTATTAACCCTCACGGTGGTCCTCACGGCATCTCGGATGACTGGGCGTTTAACTACGAGACACAGTTGCTGGCGAGCCGCGGCTACGCGGTGCTTCAGGTGAACTTCAGAGGCAGCGGTGGCTTCGGGAAGGAATTCGAAGACGCAGGCCATATGGAGTGGGGCGGAAAGATGATCGAAGACCTTGCGGAGGCCTCTCGTTGGGCTATGTCCAGGGATGATATCGATCAGGAACGTGTCTGTGCCTATGGCGGGAGCTACGGTGCCTATGCCTCTTATATGTTGGCGGTGCGCGAGCCCGAGATGCTGCGCTGTGTGATTGGCTATGTCGGTGTTTACGATCTCAACATCATGTACAGCACGGGAGACATACCGAAGTCATGGGGAGGTGCTGGCTATCTCGAGCGAGTGATTGGCCGCGAGAAGGCCGCGCTCGATGAGTTCAGTCCAACCACGCACGCCGCTCGCATTAAGGCAACGCCTATGTTGATTCATGGTGAGGACGATATAAGAGCTCCGATTGATCATGCCTACGCCATGCGCGATGCGCTTGAGGCGGTGGGCAAAGATCCTAAGTGGCTGAAGATCGACAACAGTGGACACGGTGCTGGGAGCCTCAAAAATCGACTCGAGCTGTACGAGGGTTTGCTCGGCTTTCTCGATAGCAACTTAATGTGAGACTGGCAGGTAGAGAGGGCTCTTTTTAAATGGAAGTCTTCGTATTCATGGGACTCGCGGTTGCTCTTGTTCTCGGATTAATCGGTTTTTTCGGGCGATGCCGCGCCTGTGGTAGCTGGGGTCACGCCTTCAATCCTGGGCATGCCGCGGATATCGCTGATGGCAAGGCGTACATTGTGTGTAAGCGCTGCGGTGATCGACAGCACAAGGGGGAGGTGTCGTCAGACGGGTCGGTTGTATGGATGAGCGGTGGCAGTGGTCAGTTTTCCGAGGACGGGTCCTACACAGGTGACTCAGGAACCTTCGCTGACGGTGGTGGAGATGGTGGCGGAGCAGGGGGTGAGTGACGAACTGCAGTAAGTTAGTTTCGCGACCCGCGAACTCTAGGTATATCTGCAGGCAAACGCAAAGTGGGGGCTATTTGTGGCTTCGACTTATGTTGCGATCTATTTCCCGCGTCTGAAACTCTCACTAGCGAGTAAAAAGCTTATTATTGCTCCGAGCAATGGTATCCCCAGTTCACTAGATGAAACTGAATTCATCACCAAAAAAAATACGCCGAGCGCAGAGAAGAAAATGAATTGGTATTTTTTCATGTGGCATCATGACAAGTTATGAGCGTGTTAATTTAACGTAAAAGCAGCTGTTTAATGTTGCTTTACATTGCATTACAGTCTGTAATTGCAATTTGAAGCCGCAATGTTGACAGCAAGAACGACTGGATCGCTATGGTAAATACAGTTTACAACGCAGCAATATCTGGCCTACAGGCAGCTTCCCTGAAGCTAAAAGTTAGCGCCAATAACGTTGCCAACGCAAACACTGACGGATATCAAAAGCAGCAAGTAACGACACAAACCGGTACCTATGGCGTTGAAGTCAAGGTTGAAAAGGTTAGTTCGGTTGAGTCTCCAAATAATATCCAGACCGGCGGCGAACCAAGACCAGACGCCCCCTCAAATGTTGATGTTGCAGAAGAACTTCTTGAGATGAAGGCCGCTCAGAATCTCTTCGAAGCAAATCTTAAAACTCTCAACACGAATGACAACATGCTCGGTAGGATCTTGGACATTGAGGCTTGAGCTAATTTGTTGACCTCACTGGGAAGTTCCTAGAGCAGTGGTGTTTTGGTCTGCCGATACTGATCCCAACATCCCTATTAAGGATTCTGATTGGGCCCCAGGTTGGTGTACCGCGTAGTAACGAGAAGTCGGTTCGATTCAATCGTCTTACGGATCCAGCTGCGCGTACAACTCATTACATCCCCTGCGCTGTTGCCTCGCGAAGGTGCGCACCTCACCCTCTAACGAGGTAGTCCCAACGGGTTGGCGTTCGAAGGCCTCGCGGATCATCTTCTTAACCAAATTGAAGACGTGCGGGGGATACTGGTCTTTTAGATTAGCATTTGCATAGTCAAGAACGCCGGTGGCTTCTTGTTCCTGCTGGCGTATCTGAATTACCGTTGCCGCAAGTTCCGCAAAGCTGTTACACGCTAAACGCTTATCTTGAGCTCTCGCGACATCAGCGAGCGCCATGGAAAGAAAAAGAATGCACAAGTGTCTGATTTTCATGTTCGGGTTTACTCCCAGGTTCCGAGGTCAGATGACACAGCACGATTCATGCCTTGGACATTGTTTATACAAAAATCAGATTGTTAGGGGACTTTAGGCTAAGTAAATCAGGATAACCTGCGCCGTTAAATGGCGCGCTGCCTTGCATATGCACCAAATTAGCGCAGGCTGATTGCGGCAGCTGACGGGTATTTTTTCCGTTCAGAGGACTTTTTTGGGCTTAAAAAAACTGGGATCTGAACTCAATTCTGGAGTCACGCCTCGAAAACTAGGTGTTTATTGTTTAAGGTGGAGATAGACGAGATGGGGAGGTCTTACTAATGCGGCTTGGCATTTTGCTCATAGTGATATTTTTCGCCGGCTGTTCATTGCTACCGAATTCCCATCACAATTTTCCGTTAGTTCTCTCGCAAAAGTCCGACACAAGCCCTGAAATGATCTACAGCTGCGTTGGTGCCTGGCTGCAGTATCAAGATCAAATGATCCTTACCTACAAGAGCAGTCGCGTTTACGGATGGAATGGTGATAAGAACCACATATTCTCGGTGCACGCAGATGGGAAGAAAGCGAATCTGTTTGTCGCTATAACGACTAACTCAACGAATGGAAAGTTGCAGCAGATGGTGATTTCGTGTGCTGATGACGCCGAATCTATACCTCCGAGCAATAACTTTTGGTCTCCGTACTATCAGCTTCAATCTAAGAATTAGCATTATCAGTAGCACCTGTTTGAGGTCATGATTCCTGGCAGATTACATGCCTGTGTCTCATGGTAGGTGTGTAGTGTGCCGAGGAGCTCTTTTTGCGAATCACTCGGGCTCAGGTTATTGCACCACTGTGGTGCTTCGATCCGAATTCCGGTCTCTACTTACACAAATGGGTTGGAAGACTCGAGGATGGCCGAATTGCGACACGATAGAGGGATTAGAGTCGATGGATATGCAGGACAATGGTGCCCAGGGACGGAATCGAACCGCCGACACGGGGATTTTCAATCCCCTGCTCTACCAACTGAGCTACCTGGGCAAATCTGAAGTAAGTACTCCGGAAAGGCCGCGTATTAAACCGTCGAGACCTTAAGCCGTCAAGTAAACTAGGCTATTGCCGGCTGATTATCTGTTTGAGGGTCGGGCTCACTGACAGAAACGTCTTTGGTCATGTCTCGGTTCGAGGCAATGACGGCATAAACCGCGGGCAAAATGACCAGCGTAAACAAGGTGCCTATGAGCATACCGAAGACCAGGACGGCACCAATGCTGTTTCTCGCCTCTGCACCTGCGCCTGTCACCAGAACCAGCGGGAAATGACCCAGCACGGTGGCGCCAGTAGTCATCAAGACCGGGCGCAAGCGCGCAATGGCACCGTTACGTATGGCATCAAACTTCGCGACGCCGGCCATACGCTCGCGGTTAGCAAAATCCACTATGAGAATCGCATTCTTCGTGACTAGCCCAACCAGTGTGACCAGCCCCACCTGCGAGAAGATATTGATGGTGCTGAAGTTCAAGAAGGTGATCGTCAGGGCGGCGAACAGTGCAAGCGGTATGGAGCCGAGCAGGATAATCAGCGGATCCCGGAAGCTATTGAACTGAACGGCCAATACGAAGAATACGAGTACTGTCGCAATGCCGAGGACGCCAGTCATTGTGTTGCCTTCGCTTCGCAGTTCCCGAGATTCACCGAGGTAGTCCAGTACATAGCCTTCTGGCAGCGTTCGCTCTGCAATGTCTTCAATCAAGCTGAGCCCTTGGTCTTTGGTTGTACCTGGCAATATGGCGCCGTAGATCTTGAAGCCGTCTTTTTGTTGGAAGCGCGTCAACGCCCGGGGCTCGGTTGATCGCGTCAGGGTCACCAGCGATCCAAACGGAACGAGTTCTCCATTGGGGATTCTGATTGGGATGTCGAGTAGCGCTGCCGGTGAATCACGTTGTTCACTCTCTAGCATAGGGATAACGCGGTAAGCACGGCCACGCTCGTCAAAGCGCGTCACGTAGGCGGGGGAGACCATGAGCCCCATCTGCGCCGACAAATCGCCAAGACTCATACCTAAATCTGCAAGGCGCTCCTTATCGATATCAAATTGCGCTTCAACGCGATCGATCTTGATGTCCGTTTCGACAAACAAGAAGTTACCTGATGTCTGTGCTTCATCAACAATACTGCGGGCAAACTTGAGCATATTTTCGCTGCTGTCGGAGGAGGTAATGACAACCTCAACGTCGAAGCGGCCGGCCGATGGCAGTGAGGCCTCCTCGAATGGAATGGCGGACACAATTGGAGACTCTTTGATGCTCTGGTAGATCTCAAACACCATGTCTTTGACTGTTCGATCGCGCTGATCAGGGGGGACGAACTCCTGACCACCAAAGCCACCAGCGGGAGTGACGATCTGCCACATGTACGAGGGCTCTGGCTTATCTTCCAGCGTTTGCACTACCTGATAGAAGCCTTCATAGGTCTCTTCCAATGACGACTCAGGCGCGGACTCGAATACAAGACCGAGGCTGCTTTGATCTTCAACAGGTGACAGCTCCTTCAGGGAAAATAGATACAGCGGTGCGGATAGCAGCGAGAAGAAAATGCCGGCGCCAATTAGCTGGTATCGCCATCTAAGCGAGAAGTCGACAACCCGTGCATAGGCCTCGGTGGTCGTATCAAATCGCTGATTGACCCACCGCGTGGTGGCTGACTCATGTCCTTTGTCAGGGCAGACCCAGGCGCTCAGAATGGGCGACAGTGTCATGGCGACAAACCCAGAAATTAAGACGGCGACCGCCAACGCAAAGGCAAATTCTCTGAACAGAACACCTGAAAGCCCTGATAAAAATCCAATCGGTGCATACACGACAGCCAGCGTCGCGGTCATGGCCATAATTGGCCCGAGTAACCGGCGGGAGCTGGTGATGGCTGCCTCGTAACGACTCATGCCCGACCTGAGATTACGGGCGACATTCTCAACGACAACAATGGCGTCATCCACCACAAGTCCTACTGACAGGACGATGGCAAGCACGGTGAGTAGATTGAAAGAAAAGCCGATGACCGACATGGCTGCGACTGCACCGAGCAAGGAAATAGGGATGGTCATCAGTGGGACCAAGGCTGTGCGGAAGGAGCCCATCAGCGCGACGACGACAAAGCCCACAAGTAAGATCGTTTCACCCAGTGTCATCACGATCTCGCGCAGTGAGTCACGCATGTAGTTCGAAATATCGAAGGCCATGATGAGTTCTAGGTCAGCGGGTAGGATCTTATTGATCTCGTCAATCCGCTCATAAAGCGCATCGGCAACGGCAATTTCACTTGCGCCTGGCGCCGCGTATATCGGCAGGAAGACCACCAAGTCCTGATCGTAGCGACTGCGCATTTGTGCTTCTTCCATGCCCAATTCAATCCGTGCGACATCACCCAACCTGATCTCAGCGCCATCTTGTGCGCGAATGATCATGGAGCGGAAGTCGTCAGCGGTCCGTGCTGTGGAGTCCGTTTTCAGAGTAATGCGCTGGGTAGCGCTCTCGCTGGCACCCAGGGCTCCAATGACATTGTTACTCTGCAGTGTATTTTTGATGTCGTGCGCAGTAACGTTGAGCGCCGCCATTTTCCATGCGTTAAGCCAAACGCGCATGGCCGGTTTTACGCCACTGTTCTCAACGCGCTGTACGTTGGGCACCGAGGTGAGCTGCGGCACAATATCGCGCTGAACGATGTCGGTGACCTCACCCAGAGGTCGCTCCTGTGGGACCCGCACGGCAAGGTAGAAACTGGCATAAGGACTGTCAGCACGGCTAACCTGAATGAACGGATCTTCCGCGCCATCAGGGAGCTCCAGGCGGATCTGGCTAAGGCCAGAGGAGAGCTCTGCCAGCGCATCGGTACTGTCCTCGTTGAGTTGCATCCACGCCGTGACAATGCTCTCTCCGGAGGTCGTAGTGGACTCTACGTAGTCAACGCCGGGAATGGCATTTGCCACCCGCTCGATGGGCTCGGTGACAAAGCCTTGCACCGACTCTGCCGTCGCGCCGGGGTAGGGCGTGATGATTTGAATTGACGAGCTCTTAATGACTGGAAACTGCAGCACCGGTATGTCAATCGCAGCGCGTATCCCTGCGAGAAGTAATAGCAACGAAACAACCACCGCAATGACAGGTCGTTTGACGAAAATATCGTTCCAGCGCGGTCGATCTTGATAACCAGCCATACTCAGTTTGTCCTGTCGCCCAGCTGAGCCAACACACCCTCTTTTAGCTTGAAGGACCCAGTTGTTGCGAATAGTCCTGTTTCGTCGAGTGCGGCCGTGAATAGGGCGGCCTCTGCGGTCTCATCAACCAGGTCTATTCGTTGAATCTTTGCTCGGTAAGGTCGCTGCGCACCAGGCTCTGCATCGACAAGTTGATAGATGTAAGTCCCATCGGTGTCCCATCGCACGCTCGAGGGCGGAAGTTCATACACCACCATTGATGCGCCACTTGCGACTTCTACCTGCACGAGTTCACCGTGTTTGAGATCAATGTCGATTGCGCTTGCTCTCACGTTGAACGTGCGTGTAGTAGCGTCAATAGAGTCGGAGACAACAATGATGGTTGCGATGCCTAAGAATGTGCCGTCGAGGTCATAAAGACGCGCCTCATCACCCGCTGAAATTTTCGCGAGGCCTTGAGGTACTTTGAAGTCGATCCATCGCTCGTCACCTAATCCAGTGAACGCAGCAATGACCTCTCCCGAATCCAGCATGTCGCCCACGACGTGAGTATAGATACCCATGCGTCCGGTAAATGGGGCTCTAACCGTCAAGCGTGTCAACTGCGCATCGATGGCTTTTATTTGAGCATTGAGTGCGCTCAGTCGAGCCTCTTGCACGTCAATGTCGCCCTGAGCGATCAAGGCCTGCTCTTTAAGCGTCCGACTTCGGCCCAATTGAGTGATGACCAGATTGCGATCGGCTCTTAGCGCTTCCTGTTGCGCTAATAGATCGGCTGAGAAGAGCTCTAAGATGGCTTCGCCCTTCTCAACCACGGCGCCCGCAGAAAACGGAAGGCTAACGATTCGTCCCCCAACTTCAGAGCTGAGCTCTACGAATTCAGGTCTTCTAATCGTGCCGCCCAGTCGACGAACTGGGGTGTGGGTGAGGGTTTGTACCTGGTCTGCGCTGACAACTTCATAGGTCTCAGGAAAGGACGCTCCAAAAGCAATCGCAGCCGTAATTTGCTGGTACTTCACTGCCGCAAGTGCACCGGTTACCAAAAAGCAGCCAACCAATGTGATCAGCCAGGGTAAAATTTTTCGCATCGTTTAAATCTCGATAACCGACGTTACTCGCTGGTTTGTGATGGGGGCACATAGCCCTCAGCGTGATCGTGCTCTCCGCCACTCAGGAACAGATCCATCTGCTCAGAAAGATACTTTCTTGCATCCAGATCCATCATGTTGAGGTGCTTTTCGTTAATCAGCATGGTTTGTAGCGCTTGCCAGTCACCCCATGCCTTCTTTGATACGGACTCATAGATGTCTTGGCCTTTTGCACCGGGAAGGGGCGGCCTGTCCAGTCCTTCTAGTTCTTCTTGGTAGCGGCGGCAATGAACGGTTCGCATGAGCTGTCTCGTCAGTCTTTAGCAGTGAGTGTGTTAAGCATTTTGAGCACTGGCGCGGGCAACCCTAGCGCCAACGCCTCCGCTATTGTAAACCAGCGGTGATCATCGCGTTCACTTATTCTGGACGATGCGGTCTTCACAGGGCACATGATGGGCGTGATATCGAGCTTGAAGTGACTGAATGTGTGACTGTGATGGGGCTGTTCGGTCCCATCTCCGGTCGGCCTTAATCCGTGATCTGAGAGCCAGTTGGCTACTTCTGCTTTCTCTTCTACTTCTGGAAAGGACCACAGTCCACCCCAAATCCCGGTTGGGGGTCGTCGCTCGAGTAGAATGCGGCCCTCACGATCGAGGCACTGCAGAAATACAGTCGACCGAACGGGGACTGCTTTCTTGGGTTTTTTACCCGGAAAGTCGGCTGGTCGATTTTCGATGCGTGCTTGGCAGTCATCCGACATGGGGCAGTAGAGGCAGCCAGGATTTGATTTGGTGCATAAAGTTGCACCTAAATCCATGATGCCTTGAGTGTATTCGCCAGTGCGCGTCCTCGGTGTATGTGACTCCGATGCTGCCCAAAGCGCTGTCAGCACATCCGCTTTGCCGGGCCAGCCTTCGATGGCATGAAAACGAGCCAATACGCGCTTAACATTGCCATCCAAAATAGGTGCCCAACCGCCATGTCCAAGCGTCACAATGGCGCCCGCTGTCGAGCGGCCGATGCCTGGTAGTGTCTCTAGGGCTTCCACAGAGCTCGGAAATTCTCCGTCAAAATCGCTGACAACAATTTGCGCCGCGCGGTGCATGTTGCGTGCGCGTGCGTAGTAACCGAGCCCGGTCCAGAGGCTTAAGACACCATCGAGAGGCGCCTCAGCGAGGTCCGTTACGTACGGATAGACCGACATGAATCGGGTGTAGTACGGAATGACGGTCGAGACCTGTGTCTGCTGCAACATGATCTCGGAGACCCAGACGCGATAGGGTGTTTTGTTTGCCTGCCAAGGAAGAGAGGTGCGACCGTATTCGTCAAACCAGGCCAAAAGTCGCTCTGAAAATGTAGGAAGCTGAGTCATAAGATGAGCTGTTAGGCGCTTTGCTATACAATTCGCGGCCTAGTGTAGCGTCTCGGCGCGAAAGCCGACCCAAGTTTAGGAAAAACAGATGGACAACGCTCAAACATCCCTGCGTGAAGCCACCGTCTCACGGGACACGCTTGAGACTCAAATCACCGTATCGGTCTGTCTCGATGGTTCGGGAAAAGCCGAGTTTGATACGGGATTACCCTTTCTTGAGCACATGCTCGATCAGATAGCGCGTCACGGGATGATTGACCTTAATATCAAGGCCAACGGGGACTTGCACATCGATGCTCACCACACGGTAGAAGACATCGGTATTACACTTGGGCAGGCTCTCGCAAAAGCCGTAGGCGATCGTCGTGGCATTCTCCGCTACGGGCATGCCTACGTCCCGCTCGATGAGGCATTGTCTCGTGTGGTTATCGATTTTTCCGGTCGCCCTAGTCTTCACTACGATGTGCCGTTCACCCGCGCCTCGGTAGGCGATTTCGATGTCGATTTATTCGCTGAGTTCTTCCACGGACTGGTCAATCACGCACATCTGACCTTGCACATCGACAACCTCAAGGGTGAGAACAGTCACCACCAAGCCGAGACCGTATTCAAGGCATTTGGGAGAGCACTGCGTATGGCAGTTTCTGCTGACGAGCGTGCGCCTTCGGCAATGCCATCAACCAAAGGCGTTCTGTAACGCCATGACGCAAACGGTTGCCGTTATCGATTACGGCATGGGTAATCTTCACTCTGTTGAAAGCGCACTGCGAGAGGCGGGCGCCAGCGATGTTGTGGTGACATCAGATGCCGCAGCTATTTTAGCGGTTGATCGCATCGTCTTTCCCGGCGTTGGTGCCATTCGCGACTGTTTGGCGGAATTTCGCCGATTGGGCTGTGAAGAACCGCTTCACCTAGCTGTCGAACGTGGCACACCCGTATTGGGAATCTGCGTTGGCATGCAGTCGCTTATGGCGCGATCTGAAGAAAATGGCGGCGTCGATTGCCTGGCCTTTTTCGATGGAACGGTCACCCGTTTCCCCCACAAGCACAGCGACGCCGATGGAGCAAAGCTGAAGGTTCCTCATATGGGCTGGAATCAGGTGACGCAAACCCAGCGCCACCCACTCTGGGACGGAATTGCGAACAATGCCTATTTCTACTTCGTACACAGCTTTTTCTTGCCTGCGACGGGGTCTGACTGTGTGGCAGGGTCCTTCGACTACGGTCTCAAGGGAAGTGCAGCCATCGCCAAGGGCAACGTGTTTGCAACCCAGTTTCACCCCGAGAAAAGCCATGACAACGGCTTGAAATTGCTTGCTAACTTTTTGACATGGGACGGCACATGTTAGTTATACCTGCAATCGACCTCAAAGATGGCCAATGTGTTCGCTTGCGGCAGGGCGATATGGGAGACAGCACGGTCTTCTCTGACGATCCGGTCGCCACGGCAGAGCGTTGGGCAGAAGCGACGGCCCGCAGGCTGCACCTGGTTGACCTCAATGGCGCGTTTGCGGGTAGACCAAAAAATGCTGAGGCTGTGAGGGCGATTACCCAAGCGCTTCCGAGCTTGCCCGTCCAAATCGGTGGTGGTATCCGTGATTGTGCGACCATTGAGAGCTACCTGAATGCCGGCGTGAGCTACGTTATTATCGGAACAGCCGCTGTCAAAAACCCCGAGTTTGTTCGAGAAGCCTGCGAGAGGTTTCCGGGGCACATCATCGTAGGTATTGATGCAAAAGCCGGATTTGTCGCGACCGATGGTTGGGCCGAGACCAGTACTGTATTAGCCGTGGACTTGGCGCGTGACTTTTGCGAAGCCGGCGTAGAGGCCATTGTTTATACAGATATTGAGCGCGACGGTATGATGCAGGGTGTCAACGTCAGTGCCACGATCAATCTGGCCAAGGAAGGCGGACTGCCGGTGATTGCCTCTGGCGGCGTAACCAACATTGAAGATATTCGTGTGCTTTCTGAAGTGGCTCACAACGGTATTGTGGGAGCTATCACGGGTCGCGCTATCTATGAAGGGACCTTAGACGTTGCAGAGGCGCAGGCGCTTGCAGACCAAGTGAGTGCGATGCAGTGAGCCTGGCGAAGCGCATTATTCCCTGCCTCGACGTCGATCAGGGGCGTGTTGTCAAAGGCGTTAACTTCGTGGGCATTCGCGATGCAGGCGATCCTATTGAGATCGCTCGTCGTTACAATGACGCGGGTGCGGACGAAATCACATTCCTCGATATCACGGCGAGTCACGAGCAGCGTGATACGACATACAGAACCGTTGAGCAGATCGCGTCTCAGGTGTTTATCCCTCTGACGGTTGGCGGCGGCGTTCGAGCCGCTACCGACATTCGCCGCTTGTTGAACGCAGGTGCCGACAAAGTCAGTATCAACACCGCGGCTATCTTTAACCCCGATCTCGTTCGCGAGTCAGCTGAGCGATTTGGCTCGCAGTGTATTGTCGTCGCCATGGACGTAAAAGCACTGGATGATGGTTCAGGACGCTACGAGTTGTTTACCCACGGTGGTCGCAAAGCGACGGGCATAGAAGCCATCACATGGGCTCAAAAAATGGCTGAGTTTGGTGCTGGGGAAATTCTGTTGACCAGCATGGATCGTGATGGAACCAAGGACGGCTACGACTTACCGATTACCCGAGCTATCTCCGATGCAGTGGACATTCCGGTTATCGCATCTGGGGGGGTTGGTACGCTAGATCATCTTGTGGCGGGTTTTACTGAAGGTGGTGCAGATGCGGTCCTGGCGGCAAGCATTTTCCATTTCGGCACCTACACTGTTGCCGAAGCAAAAGCGCATCTAGCACAATCAGGAATCGCTATTAGACGATAGTAAGTGCTTGCTTACTGATCGCCTTTAGATTCCTTGTCGGGATATGTATCAACATTCGTGTTGGGTGTTAAACCTAAACTTTGGTAGACATTAATGCCCTTGAGCAAGGTGAAGGCTTCATAGACTTGGTTGTCGTCTTCTCGCAAGGTGGCGACGGCCTCGGTTTCAGTTTCAACCGTTGACCCTGCGTTCTCAATGCTCCGGTTGAGGTCAGCTTCTCGGAGTCGATTGCCCTGTTCCAGACTGGTTAATTGCGCTCGTTCAACCACCACATCGGGCACGATGCCTTCGGCCTGGATCGATCGTCCACTGGGTGTGTAATAGAGCGAGGTCGTCAATTTGAGCGCCTTCGTTTCAGAGACGGGAAGTACGGTTTGTACTGAGCCTTTACCAAAACTCTGAGTGCCCATGATGACAGCTCGACCACGATCTTGAAGTGCGCCCGCAATAATCTCGGAGGCACTTGCGGAACCACCATTGATCAAAACCACGACGGGCACGCCCGGTAGCAACTCCCCGGGCTCGGCGTTGAAGGAATTTGTGGACTCGGGGTGACGCCCTTTGGTGTAGACCACCAAGCCACCGTCAAGGAAATTGCTGGCCATCTCAACACTGGCGTTCATGACGCCGCCGGGATTGTTGCGAACGTCCAGAATGACGCCTTTGATTTCGCCTTGCTCGAGCGCTGATTCAATCGCACTGGCGCCCTCGGTCCCCGAGCCCCTCTGGAATCTCGATATCCGAATGAGCCAATAGCCATCATCAATTTCGCGTGATCGCACACTGGGCACATCGATGACGCCTCGAGTGACAACAACATCAAAGGGTTGGCTTTCACCGGCTCTACCAATCTCAAGCGTTACCGTGGTTCCCTCCGGGCCGCGCATGTAAGTAGAGGATTCAATCGTCGACATGCCCTGCGTCGAGGTGCCATCAATTTTGAGAATTACATCACCGGCCTGTAGTCCGGCCTCGATCGCTGGTGAGCCATCAATAGGTGTAACAATGGCAATGAAGCCACCCCGGTAGCCAATTTCAATACCCAGGCCAGTGAACTGACCTTCTGTTGATTCTTGAAGGTTCTCGTAGTCATCGTCGGTAAGATAGGCGGAGTGCGGGTCTAGGCTGGTCAGCATGCCTTTCACCGCCATTTCAAACAGCTCAGCATCAGTGACGTCCTCGACATAGCCTCGTCGAATGGCATCAAACGTGTCTGCAAAGAGCTGAAGCTCCTCAAACGAGGTGCTGACGACAGGTGGGCTGTCCTCGGTGGGCGGATTCGTTTGCGCATCAGTGATGTTCGGCAAGCCAAGCGCTAGTAGCACTGTAAGCAGGTATCCAAAGTTGCCGTTCAGGCAACGTTGCCCACACCTAAAACCGATCGTTTTCATGCGTATCTGCTACCTAATCCAATTTACCGGGTTAACCGGGGTGCCATCTGAGCGTATTTCAAAGTATAGGGCGGGTTCAGTAGCCCCACCGCTAGAACCTACACGAGCGATGACCTCTCCGGGCGCAACCCACTCACCTGTCTCTTTAAGAAGGCTCTCATTATGACCGTACAGGCTCATCCACCCATCACCGTGGTCAACGATGGTAAGCAAACCCTGGCCTCGTAGCCAGTCCGCGTATATGACTCGCCCGAAATACACCGATCGAACCGATGATCCTCGGTCTGCCGGGATCAACCAGCCTTGCCACCTCAGGTCACCTCGCCCTCGCTTTTGTCCAAACCGTGTTTTGCTGGCACCATCTAGCGGCGCTCTTAGCTTGCCTTTGAGCGACGAGAAATCATCGTATTCTCCATCTAGCGAGAGACTCGCTAGCCGCTCGAGAAGTTCGGCGAGTAGCGTATTCAAACGAGCTGAATCCGCGCGCAGTGCGGTGACCTGTTCGCCATCGCGAGCGAGCGATGCTGATAACTGGTTAATGACCGTTTTTTGCTCCGCGCGCTGACTCACCAAACTTGCCCGTGTCTGGCTGAACGTCGCTCGGTCGTCTTCCTGTTCCGCCTGTGCGGCGGCCAGTAGCGCCCTGTTGGCGTCAAGCTCGCTAATCACCGTTTTGAACTCATCGATTGTCTCGAATTGCTGCTCTAGAAGCAGATTGAAGTAGGCGAGGTTTCGCTCCGTGTCCTGTGGCGTGCTGTCCCCAAACAAGATCTTCAGATCACCCCCCTGCTTCAATACCGAGAACACGCCAATACTTGTCTCTATGGTTTGCTGTAGATCATTTATGCGGCGCTCTAGACGCAGTCCATCTGACTCGAGCTCATTGATTTGTCGCTGACGTTGATTGAGGCTGGCTTGCGTCTTCCGCAGGGCTTCATTGGCTCGACCAATCGCCACATCCATGTCGCGCAGCCTAGCTTGGAGTTCATCTCGTTCCTTTGACTGTGAGGTAATCAGCTGCTCGAGGGCCGCAATCTCGTCATTAACGGCCTTGATGGCTGCGCGGGCCTCTGCCTCGGTTGTGAGAGCGCTACTCTGCGCTAAGGCGTCATACGCGCTCAGGCACACGCTGACACCTGCGGTTGCGACAGCGTGGATCCAAAGCCGAGAGAAAGTCATTTTGGTGGTTAAGCAGAGAGCAGTGACTCACCGGTCATTGCGCTGGGTTTTGGAATAGCCATGAGATCCAAGATGGTGGGTGCGATATCGGCCAATACGCCGGGCGCCTCTCTAAACTGCCGCCCTTGACGTCCAATATAAAACAACGGCACGGGCTCCGTTGTGTGTTGTGTGTGAGGTTGCGATGTGTCGTGATCATGCATTTGCTCACAGTTGCCGTGGTCTGCCGTCACCAACGCTTGACCGTCTGCCGCGAGCACGGCTTTTTCTACGCGCGCTATACAGGCATCCAGTGTCTCTACAGCCTTTACGGCCGCCTCAAAATTACCCGTATGTCCCACCATGTCGCCATTGGCAAAGTTGACGATGATGAGCTCGTGCGACCGGTTTTCGATGCTATGAATAACGGCGTCGGTTACTTCTACCGCTGACATTTCGGGCTTCAGGTCATAGGTGGCGACATCGGATGAAGGGATAAGCACTCTCTCTTCGCCCGCAAAAGTTGCCTCGCGGCCACCGCTGAAGAAAAAGGTGACATGCGCATACTTTTCGGTTTCCGCGATTCGCGCTTGGCGCAGCCCGTGCGAGGCGACGACTGCACCGAGTGTGTGCTCGATAATGTCTGGTCCAAACGCAACGCTCGCGTTGATGCCCTCAAAGTATTCAGTGGTTGCAACGAAGTGGACCTCTGGCAGGTGTTTGCGCTCAAACTCCGCAAATGCGGGCTCCGTCAGCGCCTGCGTCAACTGCCGGGCACGATCCGCACGGAAGTTCATGAAGAGGATACTGTCACCGTCATTAATCTTTACGGCATCACCTATTCGGCTCGGCGTGACAAATTCATCGTTTTCATCTCTTGCGTAGGCGGCAGTGAGCGCCTCACTTGTGGAGCTGTATTCGTATTCAGTAAGTCCTTGAGTCAGGAGATCGTATGCGGGCTCTACTCTTGACCAGCGCTTATCACGATCCATCGCGAAATAGCGACCTTGGACGGTGGCCACTTTGCCAACACCTATTTCCTTGAAAACGTCGTCTGCACGGGACAATGATGCCGCCGCGCTTCGGGGTGGCATATCTCTTCCATCGAGGAAAGCGTGCAGGAATATCTGTTCTGCACCACGCGCTCTCGCCAAGCGAAGGGCCGCAAATATATGCTCTTCATGACTATGAACGCCACCAGGAGACAGAAGTCCAAACACGTGTACGGCGGACTGATTAGCGACTGCTGCATCAATAGCATTCGTAAAGGCCGGATTAGTCTCAAAGGTACCTTCTTCAATGGCTTTGTCGATTCGGGTAATGCTCTGATAAATAATGCGGCCGGACCCTAGGCTCATATGCCCGACTTCCGAATTGCCCATTTGGCCAGCAGGTAATCCAACATCAAGTCCTGATCCCGAAACAAGCGTTGACTCACCAGTCTTCCACAAGCGGTCGAAAGTCGGTGTTTGGGCATGGAAAATCGCGTTATTTTCTGGCGCTTGCCGATAACCGAATCCATCCAATATGACGAGGACAGTGGGCGAAAATGTGTTTGTATTGGATGACATGGTTCTTCCTCAGGATTACCACACCGATGTTAGCTTGATGAATGTTACAGATCATCCTGTTAGACGGTGATTCTGCTACTGGAGAGCCCTTGTTGAAGCACGTATACTCTCCGCTTTTCGCGAATGCCTCGTTGGGTATCGCCTAAGTCAGAGAGCCTAACAGTGTCCTTTAGCCAGTTTCTAATTTTTGTCTCCGAGCAGTGGCTGCTAGTTTTTGCGCTCTTACTATCGCTGAATTTGTTGTTATTTACAGAGTCTCGAAAGGCTGGTCCTGCGCTCAGCCCTCAGCAAGCCATTAACCTGACGAACAAGAGCGGCGGGATCTTTCTCGACGTTCGAGATTCAAAGGAGTTCAAGCTTGCTCATATCAACAAGGCAATCAACATCCCATCAGCCAACTTACCCGGCAGAATGGGGGAGCTCGAGGCGTATAAAAGCAAGCCTGTGATCGTGGTGTGCCGGATGGGCAGCAGCGCGTCTGCAGCCGTTAAACAACTCCGCGCGAATGGCTTTGATAACGCACACCGCATGGCGGGCGGCATGATGAGTTGGGACGAGCAGCGCTTACCGGTGACAAACAAATGAATGCCGTTACCGTATACACCACGCGGTGGTGCCCCTTTTGCCTGCGGGCAAAAGCCTTGCTCAACAGCAAGGGTGTGGCGTTTGAAGAGATTCCTGTTGACGGTAATCCATCGCTGAGAGCCGAGATGGCAGCAATGGCGGGAGCGACGAGCGTGCCTCAGATCTGGATAGGCGACCAGCACGTCGGTGGCTGCGATGAACTCTATGGCCTTGAGCGTCGTCAGCAATTAGATTCAATGCTTCGTTCCGAAGCACCTTAAATACGAAGAAAGGAGTAACCGCGATGGCGGAAGATCAAGCTGCTGGGGCAGCACAAGAAGAGCAAGTTCAGCAGCAATTCACAATGCAGCGTATCTATGCGAAAGATGTGTCGTTTGAGTCGCCTGCGTCGCCTGACATTTTTCGTCAGAACTGGCAGCCCAATGTGAACGTCGATCTGAATACCCGTTCTTCCAAGGCTGACGATACAGGTAATCACGAGGTGGTCCTTACGATTACTGTGACAGCCAAAATGGAAGACAAGAACGCGTTCCTTGTTGAAGTACAGCAAGCCGGTATCTTCTTTGCTGCGGGTATCGATGAGGAGCCGTTGAAGCAGCTTCTTGCGACAGTCGCTCCGAATATCCTATTCCCTTACGCTCGAGAGGCGATCGATGCATTGGTCATCAAGGGCGGTTTCCCTCCTCTGATGCTGGCACCGGTTAATTTTGACGCGTTGTACCATCAGGCCATGGCTCAGGGCGGTTCAATACAAGGTGGTGAGCAGCCAGCTGACGGCTCCACACACTGAACTACGCGTGTTGACTGAGTTTGCGGGTGAGGGTGTTTCGGCCCCAGCCCAAAAGCTCAGCGGCCTCCGCTTTTCTGCCCGCTGTATGTTCCAATGCGGCATTCATGATGATGGACTCTATTTGTGGCATCGCTTGCTTGAGGACATTAGTCTCACCAGCAAGTAGTTTGGCTCGGACCCAGTCCGACAGTTGCTTCTCCCACGAGACAGATCCCTTGGCCTCGGCGTTGGCGCCCATCGTGAGCTCGGGTGGCAAGTCGTTCATGAGTATCGTGTTGCCTGCGGCCATCACCGTTAGCCATCGGCAGGTATTTTCTAGCTGTCGGACGTTGCCAGGCCATTCGAGTGCGCTGAGGTAGTCGCGTACCTGTGCAGATACTTCTTTCGTCGGGACGCCCAGTTCTGACGCTGCTTTACTCAGAAAATGGTTGAGCAGCAAGGGTATGTCCTCGCTTCGCTCGGATAGCCTTGGCACGTTGATGCCGATCACATTGAGTCGGTGATAAAGATCTTCCCTAAATGAGCCCTGTTCGACGAGGTTGCGAAGATCCTGATGCGTTGCTGCAATGACGCGTACATCGGTTTTGATGGCGCTGGCGCCGCCCACCCGATAAAACTCCCCTTCGGCGAGGACTCTTAACAAACGCGTTTGAGTTTCATGTGGCATGTCGCCTATTTCGTCTAGAAACAGAGTGCCGCCGTTGGCTTGCTCAAAGCGGCCCTCGCGTCGCCCCGATGCGCCCGTAAACGAGCCTTTCTCATGCCCAAAAAGTTCGGATTCCATCAAATCCTTTGGTACGGCTGCCATGTTTAGCGCAACAAAAGGTGCGCTCGCCCTTGGGCTATGACGGTGCAGGGCCCGCGCGACCAGCTCCTTGCCGGAACCCGACTGGCCACTGATCAGTACGGTGATCGAGCTCTGCGATAGGCGGCCGATGGCTCTGAAGACCTCTTGCATGGCCGGTGCGTTTCCAATGATTTCCTTATCGCCCGAATCCAGCGTTTTACCATTGCCGGGCCGTTTGTTCGTATGTGCGAGGGCGCGACTGGCGACCTCAAGCATTTCATCGATATCGAAGGGCTTAGGTAGGTATTCGAATGCGCCTGATTCATAAGAGGTCACTGCGCTGTCTAAATCAGAGTGTGCAGTGGTGATGATGACGGGCACATCGGGGATGATCGACTTCAGCTCCCCAAGGAGGGCTAAACCATCCATACCAGGCATTCTAATGTCGCTGATAATCGCCTTGGGTGTCGCTGTCTTGAGTGCTGCGAGTAATTCATCGGCACACTCGAAGCTGTTACAGGAAATGTCTTCGCCAGAGAGAGCCTTTTCGATGACCCAGCGTATCGAGCTATCATCATCGACTACCCAAATTTCATTTGAATCAGTCATGCAGTTCTTCCATTGGTACCAGCAGCGTGAAGCAGGTATTACCCGGCTCACTAACAGCTTGTATAACGCCGCCGTGGCGGGTGAGTGTGAGTTGTGCGATGGATAGTCCAAGTCCCGAGCCCTCGGGTCTCGACGTGACCATGGGCAAGAAAATTGATGACATTAGGTCATTTGGGATGCCTGGGCCGTTGTCGATAATGTCGATGGCGCACACAAGCTTGTGCCGATGCCCATTTAATGTGTATTGACGACGACTACGTGTTTTGATCGTGATCTTGCAGTCGGCTTCCGATGCTTCCCATGCGTTTCGTACGATATTGAGAAGGGCCTGCGTTAGCTGGTCGGCGTCGGCTAGAAACTCTGGCAGGCTCGGGTCGTAGTCTCTGATAACAATGAGCGCCTCGTTGGCTTCAGCTTCCATTAGTTGGCGAACCCGCTCAGTGACCTCGTGGATATTGATAGCTCGTTTATCGAGAGATTCTCTGGGGCCGAGCATGCGATCAACTAGCGCTTGCAGGCGATCTACTTCTGAAATAATGATATTGGCGTACTCGTCGAGCTCTCTGTCATTGAACTTGCGAGCCATCAACTGCGCTGCGCCACGGATACCGCCGAGCGGATTTTTGACCTCGTGAGCCATACCTTTAACGACATTATGCAATCGTTGTTGCGCCTCACGTAAGTTCTCGGTTTCGCTAATGGCTCGTGCGCGATCGAGCGGTGACATCTCAAGCAAAATTCGTGAGTCGTGCTCGTAGTTCAGGGGCGTGATGACCACATCAATGGTAATTTCTTTACCTGTTTTTAGCGCTATCTTCAGGTCGCGGCTTACGGCTGGCAGGCGAGTTCGTACAGCGTTTGAGAGTGTTTCGTGCCACTGAATGGCGCCCTGACCGATCGCATGGGCAAGCTCATCAAGCGGGTTACCTGACGCTCTTTGCCGCGATGTTTCCAGTAACACTTGGGCTGACTGGTTCAAGGTATCAACCACGCCATGCTCATCAATGAGAACAATACAGGTGGTTAAGGAGTCGAGGTCGAACCCCGGCGTGTGGCTCATCTCGGTGCGGCCTTTAAAACAGAAGGCCGGAGCACAAATACGGTGTTCACCTCCGATTCACTCGCCGTTTCGCCAGAGCTCGAAAGGCGGCGCTCTTGTAGCGTGTGGGGGCCACGAAGTATGTAAGAAAGCGTCCATACGTTACTTGTCTGCGGGGTGTTCACCAGCGTGCCATCGAGATATAGAGCGAGTTGTTCGCCTTCAGCTAATGGACTCGCGAGTTCCGCAGTAACATCAAAAATGCCTGCACCCATTGAAATGGTTGCATTGTCTTTTGGCGAGCTGATGGCAATGGTGCGCGGTGTTAACGCAGTGATGGTTTCGGATGTTGCGGCGGCCACGGGTACTTCAATGGCAGGGATGGATTTCGTCGCATTGGGTTTTACAATCGTGGTTTGCGTGTTGGCACTGGGTGATGGCGGGGTGTCACTAAACGTTACTACACCGTTTTCGTCGACTGACTTGTAAATTTGGGCATTCGCAGTCAATGCCGTCACAGAAAATGCCAGGCTCATGAGCGTCCAAAATTTGACGATTTTTCTCGCGTTTCTCATCGTGCGTTCAAGTTTTTGCACCGTTTCAGTGCAAATTACTCCCAACCGTGTTTTTTCATAAAATTCGAAGCGAAAAAAAAGCCCGCAGTGTGTCGCGGGCTTTTCCTGTTGTGACATCAGACTGAGTAGTACATGTCGAACTCAACTGGGTGAGTTGTCATGTTCAAGCGCTCGACTTCCTCACGCTTTAATTCAATGTAGCCATCAATCATGTCATTGGTGAACACACCTCCAGCCGTTAGGAAGTCACGATCCGCATCGAGCGCATCGAGAGCCATCTCAAACGTTGAGGCCACCGTGGGAATGGCTGCCGCCTCTTCCGCAGGCAGATCGTAAAGGTCCTTATCAGCTGCCTCGCCTGGGTGGATCTTGTTCTCAATGCCGTCAATACCCGCCATAAGCATTGCTGCGAAGCACAGGTAGGGGTTGGCTGTTGGATCGCCAAAGCGAACCTCAATGCGCTTGCCCTTCGGCGATGGCTCGTACGGAATACGGATCGATGCAGAGCGGTTGCGGGCTGAATAGGCCAGCATGACCGGAGCCTCGAAGCCAGGTACCAGACGCTTGTAGCTGTTGGTCGAGGCGTTTGCGAACGCGTTAATGGCGCGCGCGTGCTTGATGATGCCGCCGATGTAGTAAAGCGCAGTCTCTGAAAGACCCGCGTACTCGTCACCTGCAAACGTGTTGACGCCGTCTTTGGAGACGCTTTGGTGTACGTGCATGCCAGAACCGTTGTCGCCTACCAGTGGCTTAGGCATAAAGGTGGCCGTCTTGCCGTACGCGTGCGCCACGTTGTGTACGCAATACTTAAGGATCTGAACTTCGTCAGCCTTGGCAACCAGTGTGTTGAATCGGATCCCAATCTCACACTGTCCTGCGGTGCCTACTTCGTGGTGGTGTACTTCTACGTCCAGGCCCATTTGCTCCATTGCTGAACACATTGCCGCTCGAATGTCGTGCAATGAATCAACGGGTGGCACGGGGAAATAGCCGCCTTTAACGCCGGGGCGGTGTCCTGTATTTCCTTCCTCGAAGTGATCGCCGGAAGCCCATGCGGCTTCCTCAGAATTAATCGCGTAGCTTGCGCCTTGCATTTCCACTTTAAACTTGACGTCGTCAAAGACAAAAAATTCAGGCTCAGGGCCGAAAAAGGCTGTGTCACCTAAACCTGTTGATGTCAGGTAAGCCTCTGCCCGCTTCGCAACGCTGCGAGGGTCGCGCTCGTAACCCTGCATGGTTGAGGGTTCTACGACGTCACAACGTAAAATCGCTGTGGCGTCGTCAGTGAAGGGGTCAATAATTGACGTGCTGTCGTCGGGCATGAGGATCATGTCTGATTCGTTAATTCCCTTCCAGCCGGCAATGGATGAGCCGTCGAACATCTTTCCGTCTTCGAAAAAGTCTTCGTCGACCTGACTGGCAGGAATACTGACGTGCTGCTCTTTACCGCGGGTATCGGTAAATCGCAGGTCTACCCAACGAATATCGTTGTCTTTGATCAAATTGAGCGTGCGCTCTGACATGTTGCCTCCTAAGGACTGTATAACCCGATCTAATCGGTATGTGTTTGCGTACATTTTGGAGCAATGCACCGTTGCTGACTAGTATTAGCAAACGGCGTGCCAGCATGATTGCAGCGCAAAATTTTTATTAACTACCTGATTTTTAACGTCATTTATTAAAAATCAGGATAGCCAAGAAAGTTGTAACGCACAATAATAGTGCATGAAAAAAAACGTCGCACTTTTATGGTGCAAATAACTCTGGCTAACCAAGGATAGTTGGTTCTGGATGACGGCAGAATTACCAGACCTACACTGCCATCGACTGTGATAAAGTCCGCGCGCCTCACGCTACCACCCAACTGAGAACTGACAAGTGATTGAGAATCTTCGAAATATCGCGATCATCGCGCACGTTGATCATGGCAAAACGACACTAGTGGATCGCTTGCTACAGCAGTCCGGCACACTGGATCGCAAGAGCCAAGGCGCCGAGCGAGTTATGGACTCCAACGATCAAGAGCGGGAACGCGGTATTACTATCCTTGCCAAAAATACGGCAATTAAGTGGAACGATTACCGCATTAATATCGTCGATACACCCGGGCACGCCGATTTTGGCGGTGAGGTAGAGCGTGTGTTGTCGATGGTAGACAGTGTGCTGCTTATTGTGGATGCCGTCGATGGGCCCATGCCGCAAACACGGTTTGTCACATCGAAGGCGTTTGAGCGTGGCTTGAACCCTATTGTTGTGGTCAACAAAATTGATCGCCCCGGTGCGCGTCCTGATTGGGTTATCGACCAGGTCTTCGATCTCTTCGATTCGCTTGGGGCGACTGACGAGCAATTGGATTTTCCCATCATGTATGCCTCCGCACTCAACGGAGTTGCGGGTGATGACCCCGACAGCATGTCAGACGACATGGAGCCGTTGTTTCAAATGATCGTCGATCATGTGTCAGCGCCCGAGGTGAATTCTGATGGTCCGTTTCAGATGCAGATTTCTGCACTTGACTACAACAGTTACGTTGGCGTCATCGGTGTGGGACGGATCACCCGTGGCAAGCTGTGTCCAAACACACAAGTGTCCGTCGTCGATCGCGACTCGGGCTCCCGCAACGGCAAGATACTCCAGGTGATGGGCTATCACGGACTCGAGCGAGTCGAGGTGGAAACGGCAGAGGCGGGCGATATCGTCTGTGTTACGGGCATTGATGCACTCAACATCTCCGATACCTTATGCGATCCGATGGCAGCTGAACCACTTGCGCCACTATCGGTCGATGAGCCAACGGTCAGTATGACATTCCAGGTCAATGATTCCCCTTTTGCCGGGCTCGAGGGAAAGTTTGTCACGTCCCGTAACATCAAAGAGCGGCTTGATAGAGAGCTCATTCACAACGTGGCGCTGCGTGTTGAGCAAGGCGATAGCGCAGATAAGTTTGTGGTTTCAGGGCGCGGTGAACTGCACCTATCTGTTTTGATTGAAAGCATGCGACGCGAGGGCTTTGAGCTGGGTGTGTCGCGACCCGAGGTTATTCAGAAAGAAATTGATGGTCGGCTCTGCGAGCCCTATGAGCAGTTGGTTATCGACTGTGAGACCGAGCACCAGGGCGGCGTAATGGAGGAGCTGGGTCAGCGCCGGGCAGAGATGAAAAATATGGTCCAAGACGCGAGCGGTCGTGTGCGCTTGGAATTCATCGTTCCAGCTCGGGGCTTGATTGGATTTCGTTCGATGTTTATGACGCTCACGTCGGGCAGTGGGATCATGACACACGTTTTTGATCACTACGGACCCGTTAGCAAGGCTGAACTCGCCCAGCGAAACAATGGTGTTCTCGTGTCCATGGTGAAGGGTAAAACCCTTGCTTACGCGCTTTACAGTTTGCAGGATCGAGGCCGTCTGTTTATCGAGGCGAATGTCGACGTTTACGAAGGTCAGATCGTGGGTCTGCACAGCCGAAGTAACGATCTGGTTGTGAATCCAACCAAGGCTAAACAGCTCACAAATGTGAGGGCGTCGGGTACCGACGAAGCGTTGATTCTGACCCCGCCAGTTTTGCACACACTTGAGCAGGCGTTGGAGTTTATTGACTCTGACGAACTCGTCGAGGTGACGCCTGACAGCATTCGTCTCCGTAAAAAGCTGCTGCTAGAGCACGAGCGAAAGCGGGCCTCGCGAGCGGCTGCCTGAGTCAGGTTCCCGGCTTCAGCATCTCGTAGTGGGGGATATCGTCTTCCATATAGGGCCCATGGATGGTTTCGAATCCCAGGGCCTCATAAAATCCCTGTAGGTAGGCCTGGCCGCTGATTCTTATGCCTGTGTTCCAGCGTGATTCACAGAACGCGATGCCCACGTTCATTAATTCAACACCCCGTCTTTGCCCCCGTAGCGATGTTGGTACGACGACCCTTCCAATCGAGCATTCGTCGTAACTCACCCCGGGAGGCACAACTCTCATCGTGGCAACGAGATCATTGCCCATGCGCCCGGTGAGATGCCAGCTAACACGGTCTTTGAGGTCGGGGTCCTTGTAAGGGCAGGCTTGCTCAACGATAAATACGTCAGCCCGCAGCATAAGAATGTCATGCCATGCGGCCGCCGACATTGTGTCGAAGTGATGCCAACGCCAGTTAATTTGTTCCATGCTACGGTCGCTGCTGTGAGATAATCTGTGCGAGCGAAGGCTATCACGCGATGATCCTTGCGCCCACAAAACGAGTGATTTGTTCTCAAAGGTAATTCGGTTTTATGTCAGACCTCTTTAACGCCCCACAAGCTACCGAAACCCTCTCCCTGAAGGAGTATGCCGAGAAGGCTTACCTCGATTATTCGATGTACGTCATTCTCGATCGTGCCTTACCGCACGTGGGCGATGGTTTGAAACCTGTCCAGCGAAGAATTGTCTATGCGATGAGCGAGCTGGGGTTGAAGTCTTCTGCGAAATACAAGAAGTCAGCGCGAACAGTCGGTGATGTTATCGGCAAGTTTCATCCCCACGGTGACAGTGCAGCCTATGAAGCCATGGTACTGATGGCGCAGGACTTCTCGTATCGATATCCTCTAATCGATGGCCAAGGAAACTGGGGCTCGGCAGATGACCCCAAGTCATTTGCCGCCATGCGGTACACAGAATCCAAACTCACAAAATATGCCGATGTACTATTAGGTGAGCTCGGGCAGGGGACGGTTGATTGGCAGCCCAACTTTGATGGCAGTCTTGATGAACCGATGGTGCTTCCTGCACAGGTACCCAACCTCCTACTGAACGGAACAACAGGTATTGCGGTTGGAATGGCGACAGATATTCCGCCGCACAACCTTCGGGAAGTCGTCAACGCAACCATCCATCTTCTTGACCACCCTGATGCCACCATTGATGCGCTTTGTGGGCACATTCAGGCGCCCGATTTTCCAACAGACGCTGAGATCACAACGTCACCTGAAGAGGTGCGTGATATTTATCGGACCGGGCGCGGCAGTATTCGGATGCGTGCAGCCTGGCGCCGGGAGGATGGTGCGGTTGTTCTTCATGCCCTGCCTTACCAGGTGTCGGGCTCAAAGGTGCTTGAGCAAATCGCCGCTCAGATGCAGGCTAAAAAACTCCCCATGGTGTCGGATTTGCGCGATGAATCAGACCATGAGCATCCGACACGCCTGGTGATTGTGCCTCGCTCCAATCGCGTCGATCTCGACGCCATGATGAGCCATTTGTTCGCCACGACCGACCTGGAGCGAACCTATCGAGTAAATCTCAATGTGATTGGCATGAATGGGCGTCCGGGTGTCCGCTCACTGGATACGCTGCTGCGCGACTGGGTACAGTTCCGGCGCCAGACCGTGCGCAGACGGCTCGAGTACCGTCTGGAACGAGTGCTCAAGCGATTGCATATTCTTGAAGGTTACTTAGTCGCCTATCTGAATATTGACGAGGTGATCCGCATCATCCGGGAAGAAGAAGAGCCCAAGCAGGAGCTGATGGCCCGATTCTCTTTATCTGATATTCAGGCAGATGCAATCCTCGACCTAAAGCTGCGTAATCTGGCGAAGCTCGAGGAGATGAAGATTCGTGGTGAGCAGTCAGATTTGAGCGATGAGCGAGACGCACTTCAAAAAACACTGGGTAGTAACGCCCTCATGACAAAGCTCATTCGAGGCGAGTTAGTCGCTATTGCTGAGGAGTATGGCGATGAGCGACGGTCACGCTTGGTTCGGGTTGAGGAAGCCAAGGCTTTTTCCGAACTCGAGCTAACCAGTGCTGATCCAATGACCATTGTCGTCTCGGAGAAGGGCTGGATTAGAGCTGCCAAAGGTCATGACATCGATCCCGAGACACTGAACTACAAGTCGGGCGACTCCTACAAGTTCTCTGCGTTGGGACGCAGTAACCAGACGACAGTGGTGTTTGACTCCACCGGTCGGGCGTATTCCTTACCCACGCACCAGTTACCCTCGGCGCGAGGTCAGGGCGAACCGCTGACCGGTCGCATCGCGCCGCCTTCGGGAGCTACTTTCGAAGGGCTGATGACGGGAACAGAGCATCAAAAATTCTTGCTGGCAACCGATGCCGGCTATGGGTTTGTCGCAAAATTCAGCGACCTCGTTGCGAAAAACAAGGCGGGTAAGGCCGTGCTGAGCTTGCCCAAAGGCTCGCAGGTGATGTCGCCGGTCGTTGTGCCCGAGCGCGCAAACTTGATGGTTGCGGCAGCGACGTCTGAAGGGCGGTTGCTGGTATTCCCACTGGCAGATTTGCCTGAGCTCGCTAAGGGTAAGGGCAATAAAATTATAGGGATCCCGTCGGCTAGGGCGCAGGCGCGAGAAGAGCTGTTGGTAGGGCTCTTGGTATTTGGCGATGGCGATGTGGTGCAAGTCCAGTCTGGTCGACAATACTTAAAGCTGAAGTTATCCGATCTTGAGAATTATCGTGGTGAGCGCGGTCGTCGAGGCAACCGGTTACCCAAGGGTTTCCAGAAAGTCAGTGGACTGGCCATCGCTGAAGGTTAGAACGGGAGATCCGATTGCTCGCCGACATCGGGGAATAGTCGACGCTGAAGTAGTTTGCTCTGTTTATCCAGCTCGGGAATAAGCCCCGAGCTTGGCGCACCCAGTTGGGTGTCGCCGTCTGCGGTCTCGACGATATCGAATAGGCTCTCCAGTTGCTTGCTCTCCAAGATCGAGGGGGCCAGTTTCACGGATGATCCTGCTCGTTGCGCCATGGTCAAGGTCTCGTCAATGACGGTCTGGTTATAGAGGGTAGCGTAGGCTGATCCGCGTTCACCCCTTCCCATGTCACTGCGACCAACACCAATACCACAGACAAATTTCCGTCGTTGACTCCTCTCAGCCAAAGCTAAAAGGTGTTGCAGTAACGTGCTCGCTATAACGGCCCGCGCATCCGGTGTCATTCCCCTTTTCGTCCCCTCGAAGAATAACGATAAGCTCTGAGGTCTTGCTGTTTGGAGATCTCCATCGAGTAGCTGTGCCACAGCTTTCGCAATCGTTTCGTAGGTTCTGACGTAATTTACCAGCGTGATCTCGTCGACGGTGTCAATGTATCGACCCAGATGGTCGAGACTGATTGTCGTGACGGCCATCGATTCGAATGATGTCTCGTCAACGGCCTCTGAATCTGATGGGGTTATGAGATCCAGCGGCAACTCTTCGAGCGCGGTCTCTATCTGAGCCAGCGTATCCAGATGATCAACAACCTGGCCCGGGCGCGCGATGCGCTCAAGAATAAGTCTGAGCCGACGCGACTGTAATCGCGATAGTGAGACGGCCCCCGCGTAACTGAACATGGCTAACACTAGGCTGAGCGCGGACACTGTCCAAAGAAGTGAGGAACTTGACGTTACGTTCTGCAGTTGCAGCGTCAGTCTTCCCGCAATGTCAGGGCCAATTCTCAGCGGCACATGATACAGCTCCTGATCATTTGCCACGGACCCCACTACCACGAGGAGCTCTCCCTCCACATCGGAAATTGCGGCACCACCGACTACTTCCGAAGCGAGCAGTTTGTTCAGTTCGCTTGTGGCAGTCAGCATGTCATCCGACGCAACCAATCCTGCCGTTCTCGACGCCACAGCGTTTAGAAGCGCTTCAGCGTGAAGTGCGCGGGTCTCTTCCTCGAGATAGGACCTGGAGGTCAGAGTTAACGTTAGTGTTATCTGCGCTGCGATGAAAACGGTGGCGGCGGCGACCAAGCCAGTCTTTTGGCCCAGTTCTAAACGCTCCCAAAAGACCACTGCGTTTTGCTCCCTAAAATCTGAGGTTTTCTGACGACACTGACGATGCCGCCCTCAACTCAGGGTATCATGAACCCTTCGAAAGCGACGTCAAAAACACACCATGCATATTACTATTCTGGCAAATCGGCTCACGATGCCGAACTTGCCTACGGTCACGACATTTCTCGAAGAACAGCGCATTCAGGTTGTCGAGACGGAAAGCCTACCCGTTGTCAAAACCTTGGCGGATGCCCGTTGTGCACAGCGGTGGCACTTGCAATCTCATTCGGCAGACCTTGAGTCAATTGCCTGGTCCGATCTGGGTCTTGCCGACGACGTGGACATCAATTTTCAGCATCAGTCAGACGCAATCTCAGACATTAAACTGGCGGTGTTTGATATGGATTCAACGCTGATTCAGTGTGAAGTCATTGATGAGTTGGCGACTCGCGCGGGCGTAGGTGATCGCGTTGCCGCTATTACCGAGCGAGCGATGCGAGGGGAGTTGGATTTTAATCAAAGCCTCTCCGAGCGATTGAGTTTGCTGCGAGGTCTGGAGGCCGACACGGCACTGCAAATAGCCAAGAATTTGCCATACACTGATGGTGCTCGGGAATTGATGACTACCTTCCGCGCATTAGGCGTTAAAACGGTCATTATTTCAGGCGGCTTCAGTTTGTTTGCTGAATACGTGGCCGCTGAGCTTGCGATGGATGAATACTTTGCTAATTCGCTGGAAGTATCGGACGGTAGGTTAACCGGCGTCGCAATCCCGCCCATCGTTAATGCTGAGTACAAAGAGGCTAAGTTGCGGGAAATAGCAGCTTTGATGGGCATCAGCATGCGCCAGACTTTGGCCATTGGTGACGGCGCCAACGACCTTAAAATGCTCAATGCGGCTGGCATTGGCATCGCGTTTCGGGCCAAGCCCGTGGTGAGGTCTCAGGCGCGCTATCAGTTATCCATGGTGGGTTTGGACGGGGCCCTCTATTTTTTGGGTAATAGGTCTAGCTAACACTGGCTCCGCTCGCCGATTTGTGTGTCTCTGAGGTATGATCCCGCCTTAACTGATGCCGCGAGGTTTGGATCTCATGCCCAATTTTTCTACTAACGAATTTAAGCCGGGACTCAAGGTTATGCTGGAAAACGAACCGTGCTCCATCCTGGAGAACGAGTACGTAAAACCCGGGAAAGGACAGGCGTTCAACCGAGTTAAATTGCGCAACCTTCGCTCCGGTCGCGTCTTGGAAAAGACCTTTAAGTCAGGCGATTCGCTTGAGGGCGCTGACGTGCTAGACATTGATCTGGAGTACTCCTACACCGATGGCGAGTTCTGGTACTTCATGGATCCCAATACGTTTGAGCAGCACTCCGCAGATAAAGCGGCGGTTGCCGATGCTGAAAAATGGTTAAAAGAGCAGGAAAAGTTCGAAGTAACGCTTTTCAATGGTGCGCCGCTGACGGTGACGCCTCCAAACTTTATCGAGCTCGAAATTACTGAAACCGACCCAGGTCTCAAGGGCGATACTGCTCAAGGTGGAAGTAAGCCCGCAACATTGTCTACCGGCGCGGTAGTGCGCGTGCCACTGTTTTTGTCTGAGGGCGAGATTATTCGGGTTGATACCCGAAGCGGTGAATACGTTAGCCGAGCCAGTAAGGCCTGACGCGAACACCAGCCATGTCTGATTGGAAGCCGAGCGCGGGTGTGGATGAGCTGCGTGCTCGAGCCACGTTGCTTGCCGAGGTTAGGACCTTTCTATCATCGCGCGGCGTGCTGGAAGTCGATACCCCCTTACTGGGTCGATTTGCGATTACAGATCCCAACATAGAGTTGTTCGAGGTGACGACGCCCGATGGCATGCGGTTTTTGCAGAGTTCGCCCGAGTATGCGATGAAGCGACTGCTCGCTTCAGGGACGGGCGATATCTTCCAGCTTGGTAAGGTGTTTAGGTCCGGCGAGCACGGTAGTAGGCACAACCCCGAATTTGTCATGCTGGAGTGGTACCGGCTCGACTGGACGCACAGCCAACTGATGCGTGAGGTCGCTGAGTTGGTCGCTCACATCTTAAAGTTATCTACCTGGCAAATTTGGTCGCTAGAGGCGCTCCTGGATCATTTTTGTCAGATCAACCTACACTCGACTACCGAGTCGGAGCTAAAGGTAGCGGCGGCAAACGCTGGCATCGATATTGTCGGTGACCTCGACAAGCTCGATTACCTCGACCTGCTCATGACACATGTCGTCGAGCCCGGCATCGCATCATGGGGGCTTGTGTTCATTGTTGACTTCCTTGAACAGCAAGCAGCGCTCTCGCGGGTCATCGAACGTGGCGGCAATTTGGTTGCCGCGCGATTTGAGGCTTATGTGCACGGTGTTGAGCTCGCCAATGGTTATTGGGAAGAGTCGGACCCCAATATTTTGACGAAACGTTTTGAGGCGGATAATGGCTTGAGAGCCTCCCGAGGCCAGCCTGTTCGCGAGATTGATGAGCGGTTGATTAGCGCCTCGAGGGCAGGGGTGCCGGATTGCGCTGGGGTGGCAGTTGGATTCGATCGCCTTTTGATGCTGGCGCAAGGGCGCTCTGAACTTTCTCAGGTCATGCCCTTTTCGTGGTCGCTCGCCTGACGCGATGTCAGAGCGAACACTTTGGCTGGAGATTAGTCGTTTTCGCGCACCGCTTTATCACGCCAGACGATGCTATTGATGCTTTGCAACGAGCTTAGAAAATGAGCGCAGGAGTGTAACCGTCAATGAAGGCTTTAGGTGGTCGTTTCGGTTTGCCTGTGGAAATTTCAATGCAGACAAATTGCAGCTTGGCACGAAGGACTGTGTCCCCCGTGGTTGCCGAGCGTATTTGCATCTGACGCTCCATGAGCATTCGTCGATCCCAGGTGGTAATCCAGGTTCCTACCTCGAGCTCCTCACCAAGCCGCGTGGCTAGGAGGTAGTGGTATTCGGCTTTGGTCAGTGCCATCGCTCTATCGAGCAATTGATAGGTGTCAGCGCCTAGGCCAAGTTCTGTGGTGTGCGCCCAGGCTGTCTCGTTGCACCAGTTGACGTATTGCGTATTGTTGGTGTGCTCGAGCGTATCGATGTGATCCGCCTCGACCCTGAACCTCAAGATAAAAGGTGATTCATGGTCCCAGCTCATGCCGGTTGGGCTGCCGCGGGCTTCTGCTTAAATGCAAGGTAACCGAATGCCACCGCGATAAGAGGGCAGGCGAGATTGAAGATTGCATACGGCGCATAGTCAAAGGTTGCCACACCCAAGGTTGCGGCCATGTAAGCGCCGCAGGTGTTCCAGGGAATCAAGGCTGAGGTCATAGTTGCCGAATCTTCAAGCGTTCGCGACAGATTTTCTCGACTCAACCCACGGTCGTCATAGGTGCTGCTGAAGAGCCGTCCTGGTAATGCAATCGCAAGAAACTGATCAGCGGCAAGAATGTTGGTGATGAAGCCACCGGTGACCGTGGCTGCGACGAGATCGCCCGTTGACTTTACCAACTTGAGAACGCTGTCCAGGATTTGCTTGAGGATGCCGGTTCGCTCCAGAACACCACCGAAGGCGAGTGCGCTGACAATGAGCCAGACCGTATTGAGCATGCTGGCGATACCACCTTTACTGATGAGCCGGTTCAATTCCTCGTTTGTTGTTGTCCCTTCGAAGCCGGCAAATAGCGTGCGCCACAGGCCTTCGACGACGGGCATAGTCGCCTCTGGATTTGCCATCAAAGCAAACTTGCGCACGACATCGGTTTGGAAGGTGAGGGCTGTCAGAATGCCGGCCAAGGTGGCGAGCATGATGGCGGGGTAAGCCGGCACGCGCTTCCAAATAAGGCCAATCATCACGGCGAGCGGCATAAGGACACCAACGCCGACATTAAATTCTTGACTGATGGCAGCTCTGAGTTCCGCTATTTGCTCCGGGGCTGTTGCTGCGCCTGAGGGAATGAGCGAGAAGAACAACAGAGCGACACAGAATGCGGGCACCGTCGTCCACAACATATGACGAATGTGTGCGAACAAATCGACGCTAGTGCAGGCGGCGGCCAAATTGGTGGTGTCGGACAGCGGTGATAATTTATCGCCAAAGTAGGCGCCACTGATGATTGCTCCTGCGGCGATCGCCGGTGACAGCCCGTAACTGTCCGCAATACCTATAAGTCCGATACCCAAGGTGCCGGCTACGGTCCACGAGCTACCGATACTTATCGACGCGAGCGCACAAATAATTGCCGCCGCGGCAAAGAAGATCGATGGGTTAAGAATTGATACGCCGTAATAGATCATGGCCGGCACGGTGCCTGCGATCATCCAGCTACCAATCAAACCTCCCACGGCCAAGAGAATCAAAATCGGTCCCAGACCCACTTTGATGCCGGCCACCATGCTCTCTTGCACGTCGGCCCAAGTGAGGCCGCGGTACATGCCAACGAGGCCAGCGGCCGCCGATGCGATTAAGAGCGCTACTTGGTTAGGCCCATAGGAGGCGTCTGCTCCGAAAAGTTGAACCGCCGAAAAAAGGAGGAGTACAAGAAGAACAATCGGAGCAAAAGATAGCAGCATAGGTTACGTCGGCCGGTAATACGGCTTTGCCATTGTTATTTGATAGGTTCCAATAATACGTTCACGAAAGCCACCTTCACAGTAGCTTAAGTAAAAGCGCCACATCCGGATGAATTTATCATCAAACCCCAACGCTTTGACGGCATCGAGCTCCGTCAAAAAGGCCTGATGCCAATGCTGCAGTGTGCGCGCATAGTCGATAGCGATATCTCTGAGATCGATAATTTGCATATCTGTTGCTCGGGTCAATGCGCCGCTTATGATGTTGAGTGAGGGCAGACATCCTCCGGGGAAGATATATCTCTTAATGAAATCCACCGACTTACGATAGTCATCGTAACGCTGCTTATTGATAGTAATCGCCTGAATAACCGCTTTGCCGTCGGGCTTGAGTAATTTGCTGACACAGTTGAAGTACGTGTCGAAGTATTCGTGTCCCACGGCTTCGATCATTTCGATGGACACCAGCTTGTCGAATTGACCTGTCAGATCTCGGTAATCCTCGAACAGTAGGGTGATTCTGTCCTGCAGTCCCCGCCTTTCTACTTCAGACCGCGCATGTTCCAGCTGTTCACGAGAAATCGTGGTCGTTGTGACCTTACAGCCGTAGTTTTCCGCGGCGTAGATCGCCATTCCACCCCAGCCCGTGCCGATTTCAACGAGGTGATCTGTCGGTTTGAGCTCCAGGTCTTCACATATGAGTTTGAGCTTGTGTTGCGAAGCCTCGGCTAGGTTGTCGCAATTCGCCGGGAAGACCGCCGAGGAATACATCAGGGTAGGGTCGAGGAATAGGGAGAAGAAGTCGTTGCCTAAATCGTAATGCGCCGCAATATTTTCTCGCGATCCGGTCAGGGAGTTTTTACGTGCTGCGTGCGCCAGCTTGAGTGCACTTTTTACTAACCAGTTCTGATTGTTTTTCATGGACTCGAGAATCGGCATATTCGCGCTGAACACCTGTGTCACATGGGTGAGCTCTTCTGTGCTCCAGTCGCCATCAATGTAGGCTTCGGCAGCGCCCATGGTTCCTCCCATGAGAATCCGGGAATAGGCACGAGGCTCGTGAATTGTGACTGAAGCGCTCGGTGCTATGGATAGATCATCGCCTCCGAAGCGGTGCGTTTCTCCCTTGTCATGGATAAGAAGCTCACCGTGACGAAGACCGCCAAACAGTTTAAACACCAGTCGTTTCGTGAGCTCAGTGCTGCGCCACGATTTTATCGAGGGCAGTTTAGCAATGTGCTTAACATCTACCTGACGTGTCGTCATAAGACATTCCTACCTAGTTAATAGAGTTATTTTTTGGATGAGCGAACAGAGGCACGCGTCTGATAAACAAGACGAGAGCCTGCCAGTAGATCCCTGCTGTGACCTTTGCCGTTTCAAATGGAAACCGGGCAAGGAGGGAGAGCCCGCTTAAGCGACTAATGGGAACTCGCGTAAGCGTGAGGGATGCATGAAATACGCGCGCACCGTCTTCCAGATTCGTCAGCTTGATCGCGAGTGATTGATCTGGAGCAGTCGATGACCAGCGGTACCGTTGCTGCATTCCGTGAAACGGTGATACATGGAGCTCTTTTTTAAACTCCGTCTGGAAGAGCGCTTCTGAGTGATCAACCGGGAGCACGTAGCTGTGACGCTCGCCCCAGGGTGTATTGGTCACTTCCGCCACAATGAACTCGAGCTTTTCACTCGTTTTACCTTTACAGAAATAACAGGCGATTGGGTTGTTTTGCAGCCCAAAATACCGCCAGTTGGCGAGTAAAAAGATCTGTCCTTCAAAGTGTTCACCGGTCTCTTCAAAAATCCGCTGTTTGACGGCGTCTGCGACTGAAACACGTTCGTCACCAATAAAGTCACTCCGCACAAAGCGTGCTGGCGCTAGACGTCGTGAGCCCCAGCCCGTGGCTCTGTGGGTGATGTCGCTGATCTTCTCCACATCAACAAAGGGCATGAACACCCGGTAACTGAACCGATGGGGTTTGGGCGTCATTCGCGCGTGCGCGAGCCGACCCACATAGAAGGCCGAATTCACCGGAGGCCTCTTTTTTTGAGTATGGCGTCGGCGACACGATTGCCGCTGAACAGGCCGTCTTCGTGGAAACCATTTCGCCAATAGGCACCGCAGAACCAGGTATTACGGGGGCCATTGATATCCTGCCAACGCTGCTGAGCCGCAATGCCTTTGATAGTGAACTGAGGGTGCGCGTACCGGTATTCGCCCAAGATTGTGTCGGGGTCTATTGAGTCGGTATCGTTCAGCGTCACACAAAACGTTTCAGGTGAGTTGATGCCCTGAAGAATATTCATGTTGTAAGTCAGCGTCGCTTGGCTGTTCGACTGACGTAGCCGATAGTTCCAGCTCGACCAAGCGAGCCGTTTCTTCGGAAGCAGACGTGTATCGGTATGCAGCACTACCTCGTTTTCAGAATAGGGAAGCTCGCTCAGCACAGATGACTCCGTGTCATCAATATCACTCAACAAGACAATCGCCTCGTCGGCGTGAGCGGCGATGACGATGTCGTCAAAGACTAGCTCCTCGCCGTTACACGTACGTAACTTGGGTAATTGATTCGTCTCACGGACGACGGCAGTGACAGCACAGTTTGTTCGAATGTTTGCCTCAAAAGGAGCACAGAGAGGCGCTAAGTAGCTCTGGCTGCCACCTTTTAGCACTCGCCACTGCGGTCGGTTTTTGACCTGTAAAAGGCCATGATTCTTAAAAAATCGAACAAAAAATTCCGCCGGAAAGTTAAGACTCTCCTCAAAGTTTGCCGACCAGATGGCGGACGCCATACTGATGAGGTAGTTACGCCGGAAGAACTCGTTAAAGCCGTGCCGCTCGAGGTAGGCCTGCAACGTTTCACCACGTTGCAACCTTCCGGCTTCTAAATCTTCCACCGCCACTTTATTAAACCGAAGAATGTCTCTCACCATTCCGACAAATTGAGGCGAGAGCAGGTTGCGTCGCTGCGCAAATAGGGTGTTCAGGTTGTTTCCCGCGTACTCGAGACCCGTGACGTCATCGGAGACAGAGAAACCCATGGAGGTTGGCTGATTGATGACGCCCAGCTCATCCATGAGTGAAATAAACGCAGGGTATGTCCAGTCGTTGTAAACAATAAATCCAGTATCGACCGCATAATCTCCACTTGCTACGGAGACCTGCTTTGTTGCCGTATGACCACCGATGCGCCCTGCTGCCTCGAAGACGACAATAGGCTCGCCTGCTCGCGCGAGTCGGTACGCACATCCGAGACCTGAAATTCCTGAACCAATAATGGCAGTGGCCATTGCTCTACCTCAAAACCGCTTCCATGCCGCACTCACAATAAATACCGTAATAACGGCCATTATGTAAGTTTTTATATACACATAATGCTGTCAAGTTTACTTGATTTGTGTATTCTGTTGAGAGATACGCACAAAAAGGAGTGCTAGATAGTGGACAAGCAGGGAGAAGGCGCACGCGGGCAGCCCGCGACCTCTGCTTGGTCGGTTCCCGAGGGGCGCCGAACGGATGAGTGGAGCCAATGCGTTGTTCGCGTGGCCGAGCATCGTGATCGTGCCGCGTTCGCAAAGTTCTTTTCACACTTCGCACCGCTCATTAAAGCCTTTGCACTGTCGGGTTCATCGCTATCCGCAGCGCATGCCGATGAGCTCGTTCAAGAGGTGATGCTTAAAGTGTGGCAGAAAGCTGCCGGTTTTAATCCGGAAAAAGCTGCTGCCAGTACCTGGGTTTACACCATCGCGAGAAACTGCCGTACCGATATGTTCCGTCGACTTCAGAAGTTTGATACTCAGCTCGAGGCCGAGGACGTGGGTTTTGAGCTCGAGGGCGATGAGCCGACAATGGCACTGCATGCCTCGCGAGGAGCCGTCCGTGTACGTGAACTTATGAGTCACCTGCCGCAGGATCAGGCACAGATCCTCGCGAAGGTTTATATGGAAGGAAAGTCGCACTCTGAGACCGCAGCGGAATTGGGTTTGCCGTTAGGGACGGTGAAGTCTCGAGTGCGCTTGGCTATCCAAAAATTACAAGTATTTATGGATGCGGGTTCAGAGGAGTGATCCGCAAAGGCAAAAAAACGGGTATTAGTTTGCATAAGTGGTAGAAATGTTTGTTCGTGCTGAACCGGCGGATACAGTCGGTCGTACCGCAGACGTTGAATATGCAGTAGACTAATGGCAAGGGCAGGGTTAAAAGATCGACATGGTTAAACATCATCCAGATACCAATACACTTTTAGAGTTTGCAGCGAGCTCACTTCCAGCTGCGCAAAGTGTGGTTGTCTCCACTCACCTACAGTTTTGCTCTGAGTGCCGACAAAGGCTCGCTCAATTGGAAAGCCTTGGCGCCACTATGTTCGAAAATGCTGAGCCGGTTGATATCAACCCCTCTGTGCTTGATAACGTTCTGGCGCGCCTTGATGAAGTAGAAGAAGACCGTGCTGCAAACGATGCAAGTGCATCGACATTGTCGTGGACGGTAAAGCAGATTCGCAAGGGCAACCTTGATCAGCTGCAGTGGAAAAAAGTGACCCGCTCGCTACGCATCGCTGACCTCGGCGAGATCGATGGTGCTGCGGAGTTCTCCCTTTACCACATTGCTGAAGGCGGTCGGATTCCGCAGCACAACCATTCGGGTACCGAAATGACGCTGGTGCTGCAGGGCGGCTTCAGTGATGAGGGTGGTTCATATCACGCTGGTGATTTCATTACTCGCGAGGCGGGTGATATTCATGCGCCCACCGCGCTGTCGGGTGGCGACTGCATTTGTTTGGCCGTACTCGAGTCACCGCTCCGGTTTACTAGCTGGCATCACCGCTGGTTGAGCCCACTGCTTCAACTTAGAGCAGGATGATCGTTCTGCACTGATGTCCTGCGCATCCCTGCGCGTGCACACTTGTCAGCTGTATTGTCTTCCTTAGAGATTTGTTTCGGCTATTCGCGATATTGTGGATTTTTGTTTCGATAAAGCGGGCGTGATGAGATCCTCTTAGGTTCATCAGACGTACAACTCCCAAACTTTAAAAAGCGAGCATCTTCCATGCGTATTGTTATTCCTCGCGAGTCGGTTGCAGGCGAGCGACGCACTTCCGCGACTCCTGAAACAGTAAAGAAAATGATCCGCCTTGGCGCAGACGTAGCGATCGAGTCCGGCGCTGGCGCAGCGGTTGGCTTTCATGACGGAATTTACGCTGAGCTTGGCGCCGAGATCGTTACCGACCGTGCAGCTCTGCTCGGTTCCGCCGACATGGTGTTGAGGCTGCGTAAGCCTGAAGCAGATGACATTGGCATGATGAAGTCCGGTTGCATCCACGTGTCTTATCTGGATCCGTTTAACGAGCGCGATCTGATTAAAACGCTCGCTGATAAAGGTATAACCGCCATCAGCATGGAAATGATTCCCCGCTCGACCCGAAGCCAGAAGATGGATGCATTGAGTTCTCAGGCGAACCTTGCAGGCTACGTCGCCGTGATGTTGGCTGCGGCAAAACTTCCCAGCATCTTCCCCATGTTGATGACGCCCGCGGGGACATTGAAGCCTGCCAAGGTCTTTATCATTGGTGCCGGTGTCGCGGGTCTACAAGCCATCGCCACTGCCAAGCGATTGGGCGCGCGCGTGACCGCGTTTGACACACGTCCCGTTGTAGCAGAACAGGTTCAGTCGCTTGGGGGTAAGTTCCTTGAGATTGATCTGGGTGACACCGGTCAGACAGCCGATGGCTATGCAAAAGAGCTGACGCCCGAGCAGGTCGAGATTCAGCGTCAGGCGCAGAAAGACGTGATTGCCGACTCTGATGTCGTGATCACCACGGCCCAAGTATTTGGTCGTAAGCCGCCGGTCCTCGTTACCAAAGATATGGTTGAAGGGATGGCTCCGGGTTCTGTTGTGGTGGATATGGCGGCTGAGACAGGTGGTAATGTCGAAGGGTCTGTCCCCGATGAGACGGTGGTGGTTGACGGTGTCACCATTGTTGGCACAGCGAATCTGGCGAACGAAGTCGCGAAGGATGCGTCCCAAATGTATGCCAGTAACTTATTCAACTTGGTTGAAGATACCTGGGATACCGAAGCGAAGGCATTTGTTCTCGATATGGAGAACGATATTTTACCGGGCTGTGTCATCACGCACGGTGGAGAGGTGGTTCACCCCACCATTAAAAACCTAATGGAAGGGGAAGGCTAAGATGGATGTCTCATATCTTTTATTCATTTTGATGCTCTCGGTTTATCTGGGCTTTGAGCTGATCAATAAGGTGCCTGCGACGCTACACACGCCACTGATGTCAGGTGCGAACGCAATTTCTGGAATTACTGTTGTCGGTGCTATTGCGTTAGCTGGAAGCGGCAATGCCGACATGGCGCAGTGGTTGGGTGCGGGCGCGGTTGCACTGGCAAGTGTCAATGTTGTCGGTGGTTACATGGTGACCGACCGTATGCTTGGCTTCTTCAAGAAGAAGGAGGGCTAAGGCATGGATCTCGACTTGATCATTCAACTGGGTTACGTCGTAGCCGCTGGACTTTTTATCTTTGGCCTCAAAATGCTTGGGTCCCCAGATACAGCGCGCAAGGGTAATGGCATATCCGCTATGGGTATGCTGGTGGCGATTGTTGCAGCACTGCTCGACCAGGGTATTGTTCAATACGAATACATCCTCGGCGGCATGGTTGTTGGCGGCGCGGTTGGCGCGGTTGCAGCGCGTACTGTTGCAATGACCTCGATGCCCGAGATGGTGGCATTGTTCAACGGTGTTGGCGGTGCGGCTTCGGGCCTTGTCGGCTTATCGGCGCTTTCGCTAGACGGCAGTAGTTTCACCTACATCACCATTATCCTCTCCATTTTGATTGGTGGTGTCACCTTCACCGGGTCACTCATTGCCTACGGTAAGCTCTCCGAGACCATCGGCAGTGGCGCTTTGACGTTCGCAGGGCAGAAATTTGTGAATGGCTTGATCGTGCTGGGTATTGTGACTAGTGCTGTCATGTTCGTCATGAATCCTGCGGATACCAACATGCTCTACGCGGTGGTGGGCCTCTCGCTCCTCTTCGGCATCATGGTCGTGATTCCAATTGGCGGCGCGGACATGCCGGTTGTAATTTCACTGCTTAACTCATATTCAGGTCTTGCGGCATGTGCCGCTGGTTTCGCCGTCGACAACAACGTATTGATTGTTGCCGGTTCGCTGGTTGGTGCCTCTGGAATTATCTTGACTCAGATCATGTGTAAGGCGATGAACCGATCCCTGAGTAACGTGTTGTTCTCTGGCTTTGCCAGCGTGTCCACAACGGTTACCGAGGTGGAGGGCGAGATAAAGCCTATCTCCGTAGAAGACGCCTATTACGTGCTCGAGGCAGCGACCAATGTGGCTATCATTCCGGGATACGGCATGGCGGTTGCTCAGGCTCAACACGTGGTGAAGGAGCTCATGGAGCTACTCGAAGCCAACGGTTGTGAGGTGAACTACGGTATTCACCCAGTGGCAGGACGAATGCCGGGTCACATGAACGTGCTTCTGGCAGAAGCCGATGTGCCGTACGACCAGCTGCTGGAAATGGATGATATCAACCCGCGCATGGAGAGCGTCGATGTGGCTATCGTTATTGGGGCCAACGACGTTGTGAACCCTGCCGCGCGAGAGGTCGAGTCGTCTCCAATTTACGGCATGCCGGTGATCAACGTGGCTGACGCGCGAACAGTATTTGTCCTGAAGCGCTCGATGGCCTCCGGTTTTGCCGGTATCGAGAACCCGCTGTTTTACAAGGACAATGCGCGCATGCTCTTTGGCGATGCGAAAGAGTCTATTGGCGGCCTAGTGAGAGAGTTTTCGTAATCTACCAGTGAGTATTGACTTGATTGAAAGGCGCCTAACCATGGCGCCTTTTTTTTCCCGAAATTTTGAGGTGCGCCTCCGGGTGCCAAATTTTGTTTGCAATACACGGTGTTGGCGGAGTAGCTTTTTCATGGATGGATTGAGGACCGGCTATGACCATAAAACGCATTTTCTGGACGAGCACCATAGTGGTGCTCAGCGTCGCTGCCTACGTTGCAGTTGGTGTGTCAAAGGGACTCGAAAAAGCACTAAGTGAGGACCCACTGGTATGGGCCTCAGATATAGAAGCCTTTTTGGAAAAAGGTGTTGGCGAGCCCGGCTCCCTACTGTTCGTCGGTAGCTCCAGTATTCGGTTTTGGGACGATCTTGCTGAGGATATGGCACCAGTGCCTGTCATTAATCGTGGCTTTGGCGGCTCCAAAATCGGTGATGTCGTTCATTACGCTGATGCCTTGTTTAAGGCAAATAATCCGCATGCTGTCATCATCTTTGTGGGCACCAATGACATGACGCCCGAGCTAACAAAGTCTGTCGATACGATGAGCAGTCGGTTTGTAGCCATGATGAACGCTGTGAGAAAACAGCATCCAGATGCGCCTGTCTATTATATTGCTATCACGCCGTCGCCCCTGCGCTGGGCTATTTGGAATGAGGCAAAGGCGGTCAACCAAGCTATTCAAGTGCTTATTTCTCAGATGCCAGATGTGCATTTTATTGATACGAGCGAGGCCTTAATGAGCGGCGGCGAGCCCGATCCGGATAACTATGTTTTCGACAAGCTTCATCTCAGTGCGAAGGGATATGATATTTGGGCTGAGATTGTCCGATCGCGGATCTTTGGCGATTTGGGCTTGCCCTAAGCTGCAGGTGGCGTGATCGGCACTTCTTCTGTCGAGGCCTCTTTAAATTGCATGTTGGCAAGGCGCTGATATAGATCACAACGCGCTAGTAACTCCGAATGTGTTCCGACATCGACAACGGAGCCTGAGTCGATCACCGCGATGGCGTCTGCATTTATGATGGTGGACAGTCGGTGCGCAATAATAATGGTCGTTCTGCCTTTAGTGAGCTCGCCAAGTGCGAGTTGCACGTAGTATTCACTCTCTGTATCGAGCGCACTCGTAGCCTCATCAAGCAAGAGGATTTCAGGGTTCTTTAGGATGGCGCGAGCCAGTGCTATTCGCTGCCGTTGCCCCCCTGATAGTTGCACGCCTTGAGCGCCTATCTCACTTTGGTACCCCTGCGGTAATCGCTCGATGAACTCTTGAGCATAGGCCGCCTTTGCCGCGGCTTCGATGTCGGCTTGGCTGGCATCGGGGTTGCCGTACGCAATGTTGTAGGCGATGTCGCCTGAGAAAAGGATGGGTGCCTGAGGCACCAATGCGGCCTTGCTTCGCCAGTCCTGTAATGGGAAGTCAGAAAGCGCTACATCGCCATAAGTCAAAGCACCTTCGCTCGGGTCGTGAAAGCGCTGCAATAACTCAAACAGGGTTGATTTCCCCGCGCCTGATGGCCCAACCAGGGCTAGAGTTTTTCCCGGTGCAATCGTCAAATTAAAGCCCGAAAGCGCAGGATTTTCCGGTCTCGCGGGGTAGGTAAAACCCAGTCCATTGGCAACCAGCGCCTGTCCATGGGGAACGGGTGATGAGCCGTGATCGACAATATCACTCTCCTGATGGAGTAGTTCGACGAGCCGCTCGGCGGCGCCAGCCGCACGCTGCAAGTCGCCCCATACCTCAGACAGTGTGGCGAAGGCAGTACCGAGCATGACGGCATAAAAGACGAAAGCCCCCAAATCGCCACCGCTCATTCTGCCGGCAATCACATCTTGTCCGCCGGTCCACATCATCCCAACCATGCCGCCCAAGAAGAGGAAGATGGCGCAGGCCATCAGCCAAGCACGTTGCTGAATCCGTTTTTTGGCAATGTCGAATGCGCGACTGACCTCCTGCTCGAAGACCTCGCGCTCCATGGTTTCCCGCTGAAAGCTTTGAACAATCTTGATGGACTGAAGAACCTCACCTGCCCGGCTCCCCACACTCGCAATGCTGGCTTGGCTTTTGTTAGAAAGGTTCCTTACCCGTCGACCCAGATACAGCACCGGAAGCAAGGTGAGTGGTACTCCAATTAACATGATGAGCGTCAATTTTATGTTGGTCAGCGACATCAATATGAGCGCGCCCATGAGGGTTAAGGCATTACGTGCGGCAAGGCTGACCGATGAGCCAATCAGTGTTTGAAGCAGTGTCGTATCCGTGGTGATGCGCGACATGATCTCGCCGGCATGATTTTTTTCGTAAAAGCCCGGATGAACAGTCAGTAAATTATTGAAGACGTCGCGCCTCAGATCTGCGGCAACGCGTTCACCCAGCCACGACACCATGTAAAACCGAATGAATGAGCCGCAGGCCATGGCAAAACCCACACCGACCATAAAGAGAACTGCTCGGCGCAAACCCTCCTCGCTTTGATTGGAAAAACCTTGGTCAATCAGTATTTGAATACCGTAACCCAACGACAGTTGCGTCATGGCAGTGAAGACGAGGGCGGCACTGGCAATAATCAAACGCCCTTTATGGGGCCAAAGAAAGCCCAGAAGCTCTCTTAAGGGCCGAAGCGACTTCGATTTTCGAGCGTCGGGTTCACTAGGGGATACGGCACCGGCTTCATTCATCGTCGCTGGGGCTCCTCGACAGGATGCGGCCCATGACAAGGCCAATCTCGAACAGGAGCCACATAGGCAGTGCGAGCAAGGTTTGGGAAATAACGTCTGGTGGCGTTAGCAACATACCCATGACGAAACAGCCAACAATGACATAGGAGCGATTGTTTGCGAGCTGATCGGCTGTAACCACCCCGGTGAGTATGAGAATTACGGCGGCCACTGGAACTTCAAAGGCGAGACCAAACGCAAAGAAGAGCTTTAATACGAAATCGAGGTATCGATTGATATCGGTCATGACGGAGATATCTACGGGACCAACGGTGGTAAAGAAACCAAATAAAAGTGGGAAGACGACGTAGTAAGCAAACGCGACGCCGGTATAAAAGAGCACCACACTGGAAGTCAAAATCGGAATGGCGATTCGCCTTTCCGATTTATACAGACCGGGTGCAATGAAGCCCCACACTTGGGCGAGTATGACGGGCATGGCTACAAACACCGCCAGCACCAACGACAGCTTAAAGGGCGTTAAAAAGGGCGATGTCACCTCAGTCGCGATCATCGATGACCCTTCAGGGAGCAGTGATCTCAGCGGTTCCGACACATAGGTATAGAGCTGGTTGGCAAATGGGAACAAACCCAGAAAAGCGACAAAGACCGCGATAAGGGCGTTCCGAAACCGGTCTCTCAGCTCGCGCAAATGCGCGACAAGGGGCATGGGATCGTCAGTGCTCACCTAGGTCAGGCTCCCTTCTCAACCGCGTCCTCTGGTCCCGCGTTTTCTCCAG
>ERZ802830.383-NODE-383-length-44157-cov-13.2573_pt1 | contig 44157 bp, 30 predicted proteins | sample MGYA00345654_ERZ802830 | MGnify/ENA primary metagenome ERZ802830 (study PRJEB30503, sample SAMEA104212375) | marine metagenome | biome: Westerlies Biome; feature: [SRF] surface water layer (ENVO:00010504) within the epipelagic zone...; material: water...
CAGTCCCTCCACCATCTGTCACAGTCCCTCCATCAATTGCCTCAACACAACCTGGGCAACCCGAGACAAACCAATCGTCTCGATTTTCTACTCCCAACAATGCACAGCCAACCCCGGCTTCGCAGGCAGTTCGTTCACAAGCACCGGCGTTTGAGCAACCTCCAGCAATTAAGCCATCAGGACGCACAGTACCTGATAATTACCAAGGCCGAACTGCATTAGGAGTCCGAACCCTACCGATTGATTCGGCAACTCAAACAAGATACAGACTGCCAAGCCAGACAGGAGCCTACGTCTTTGGCGTTGTACAAAGCCTTCCTGCATCCAATGCGGGCTTGCCTCCTGGAAGTGTCATTGTTGCTTTTGACAATCGCCCCGTGCGATCGCCTGATGAGCTGAATCATTTTGTCAGGACTACCGCACCAGGCACATTGGTTTCACTTCAGTACGTTTTGCCTGGTGGCCAATCAAGGCAAACGAACGTTGCTCTACAAAGCATCAATCCAGCGCTTGAGCAAGCGCTGATTGGTGTGCCTGCAAATGATTTACCTCCCGACACTCTTAACACTCAGACAGTTCGTCGACGTTTACCTGAACCTGCAGATTCAAAGCTGCTTCAGAAAAAGCCAGAGAACACTGCTGCAAAACCTGTTCTTCTCGAAACGGAAATTCAACTGCTCCGAGAGGAGATTCTGCAATTAAGAATACGGATCGAGATGCTCGAGCAGAGTGACCATCCGGATAAAAAAAGACAGTATCGAAAACTTCTCTGACTACCCAGCCGACCGTCAGAAGATCATTCCGTATCCTTAAAGATTTTCTGGTGAATGCTCGGTTCAATTCCTAGACGGTCGAATTCCTCGGCAAGAGAAATTCCTTGAGGCCCTTCTAACGGAGTTGACCATTTTGCAACTCGGGAAACCTCAGGCCACACAGTGCAGTCACCACTTCGGCGCCCTCCTGCAAGAGCCCATCTTTCTGCGTCATTGCTCAAGTAATTCAATACCTGCTCTACTCCAACACGGTGTGTCTCGAGACCATCGCGGTCAAGGTTTGGGGGGATATAAATTGGTCGGCTCACCACGGCACGACTCCGACTCCCCGGCCGTGGAATTGCGAACTTATCCCACGTGCCCAACCGCCATGGTCGATCATATCCAAACCCCATCGCGACAATTGGAATTTTCAGGGTGCTTGCAAGAAACACGCATCCAACAGCAAGACGACGGCGAGGGCCGCGAGGACCATCGGGAGTAATCGTGAGGCTTTCATTTCTCGCCCTATCAGACAATTCTCGCAGAGCAGTTGAGCCACCACGAAAGGTACTCCCACGAACCACACCAAAACCCATCATCCGTGCAACTCGATCAAGGACATTGGCATCGTCATGGCGAGACAAAAGCATTGCTATATTGCAGTGTCCACGTAAGTAGAGTGGTAACAAAATATTCTCGTGCCAAAAAATATATATCTTTGGACCGCGAAAGTCTTGATGAACAGGGTCTACTAGTCGATCACCGTACTGTACCCGAGAGCGTACCGTTCCGAGCCATCGGCGAATAACAGCTGCCGCTACGAGAGAGCAGCTACCTATAGCCAATTGAGATTGTATTTTCATGGAAAAACTTATTCGCTTTTTACACACCGAATATTTGACTCGTTGACTGGCACCCCGAAGACTGAGGGAAAAACACACATCTCAGACTACACTAGCCCTCAGAGGAATCAGCCAGCCTGGGAACCAACCCCTCCCAAACCCCCTGAAAAACTTCTTCCGCAGGGCCAGACATGAAAACGGAACCTTGCCCATCCCAAGACAACTCCAGCTCGCCTCCTGGCAACTCCGCTCTGATTGTTCCATCAGTACGGCCAGTAAGCCTCCCGGCAACACATACGGCTGAAGCACCTGTGCCACACGCCTGAGTGGGCCCACTCCCTCGCTCCCACGTAACCATCTTCACTCGATTGTTTGATTGACACTCGACAAAATGAACATTTACCCGATGTGGAAAAAAACTATGGTTTTCAATGATTGGTCCAACGGTTTCCAGCGGAACTTTCTCAACATCACCACAATAAAAGATTGCATGGGGATTACCCATCGAAACGCACGTCATGCGAGCATCTAATCGCGCCAAGTCCCACCAGTCAGAATGCTTACCAATAACTGCTGAGACAGAATCAATAACGGGACCATTCATCAAAGAAGAATCGACCGGGATATCCGCTGGTTCAAGAAGAGGCTGCCCCATATCAACCCGGACCTGACTAATCCTCGAGTCTGACGGTGATACAACAAGGTCTAGAATTCCTCGCCCGGTCTCAATAGTCAAGTTACCAACTGCTGCATACCCACGTGAGACGACTATGTGCCCGACACACCTCACGCCATTTCCACACATTTCTGATTCACTACCATCGGCATTAAACATTCGCATTCTTGCTACTGCTTTTTTTGACGGCTCAACAAGTATCAAACCGTCTCCACCGATGCCGCGGTGCCTATCAGCGAGCACTCGTGCAAGGGCGGCGGGATCAAATGACGCTGATTCGGCAAAGCGATCGATATAAACATAGTCGTTCCCCAAGCCATGCATTTTAATAAATGAAAGACCTTGACGAATCATTCTGTCGTTCTGCGTCACCTTCATTCCACTCCTAAAAAACATGTTCATTACCACACAACTGCTCATTAAATACGACTATTCTTTCATCTCATCAAGTAGCCGATCACGAACACCCGCCAAGACTGTGGCACATATCTTACGGCGCAACCTACCAATGTAGCTATAAATCACTTTCACTTCTTACTTCCGGTCGGCGGACGGCTAGCCGTCCGCCGAAGCTTGGTCTTTCCTTGCCGCTGAGACTGCAACTTTTGTATGGCTGCGGCGAGTGTGGGAAACGCTTCAGTAGAGAGTTCAGGCGACCCCAGGGACCCGTCGACATGTAAAAGGAGGAACTGCCCGCTGGCACCTCCGAGCATGCGTTTCATCGCCGGAAGTTGCTCCTCTGCATCTCCCATTATCGACCGAAAAGTCATCTGAACGTCACCATCAAAACCAACTTCTCCATTCCCAACGAGACTTATGGCATCGCCTGCTAACTCAATTTCATCAAGGTAAGCATGAGGACCTGCAATGCGAAACTGAATAAAACTTGAGCCGAAAGCATTTCGATCGGGTGCTTTCACTCGGAGCATCTTAAGCATTGCTACTACAAGGGGAAGTTCGTAAACATCTGCATCACGAATCCGCAACTGACCATGACCACGTAGAGAATGAGTCCCGGCGCGACTGCCACTAATCTCAACAGAACCAAAGACTCTCCCTTTAAAACGATGAGGAGTTCCATGGGAATCACACACAATGCGCTCAAGATCTGCATCGGCAAGGGAGGCTGAGACCGTAAAGCCCCCAAGCCCCGAAGAGGACGCCATGCCATCAACTTCTATTATTCCTCCAGCCACCTTGGCAGAAAGTCGACGAGGCGCCATACCATCTGATACCGTCATGGCGCCAAATCGCACTCCTGATTGATCCATAAGAATTGGGCCTCTCACCTGAGTAAGCTGAATACCTCGCCAGATCGCGCTGTCTAAATCTATTTCTCCAACAGCAGACCATCGTTGTCCGTCAGTTTTGCCCTGAAGGCTTAAGCCGCCATGCACATTATTCAGCGCCACACCTACGTCAAAGCACCCCTGCTCTACATCAAGATGGCAATTCCAAGAAGCCGCACAACGACGCTTCGTTGAACTGCCTTGCTGCACAACGTTCGTTGAATAAACATCGAGACTGCCATCGATTGAAAGTAATCCGCTGGGGCCTACGGTTGCTAATGCTTCCTGCAAACCGTTCGGTAGAGCACGCAACAACTCGTGATCGGCACGAAACCGGTCAGCTGACAAATGGGAAAGTGAAACATGCCAGCTTCCGTCCGGAAGAAATCGACAGTTCCCTTCTGTAGAAACAGTTGTACGTGCATGCACACCCCGCCACCCAGAAAGCTGAAGAAGGCCGTTATTCCAGCTAAGCCTTCCTTGCAGCTGCTCTAAGCGGTATGGGAACCAAGCAGGCTCGATTGACACTGTGTTTGCGTGTGGAGTTGCATCAAGGATGACTTCTGTCTTTTTTTGTTCAACAGTATGTTTTACAGTTGCAACAAAATCTGCTTTCCCTCGCGGCGCAAGGTCGTCCCAGAAACGACCAACACTAGCCGGAAGCGCGTCCCGCAATTCTTGATCCAACACAACCTCACTACCGGATAATTCGAGCGTAAGCACGCCTCGTTCTCCTGCACTTCGGTCAAGGCGACCAGAACAATGAACGATTCCAGTATCGTTTCGACCTGTTATGCCCGTAAGTGTCCAATCTTCTCCGACCATCTGCACAGACCCCTGCACGTTGGTTAACGGATACGGAAACCTGACATCCTTGAGAGTGCAATCCCTAAGTCTGATATCAAGTGAATTCGAGTGCCCTTTGGGAAACGTAGGGGCACGATCCTGGCGAAAGACAAAATCAAAGGTCCCATTGGCATGGAGGCGTTCTAAGATTTCAGCTCCTCGAGCAGGCATTGCAGTCAACAATCGTTCATCGATTGGCATGTCTCTGCCGCGAACCTCAACGTGGCCTACCGAACCAGTATCTGCCAATTGAACCACACCATTTACTTGAACAGGATTACCGCCAGCCTGACCCGTCAAGTGCATCGTGAGCTGATTGTCTTCGAAGATCACAGTACCAACTGTCCTATCAAGTCGGTACGGAAATCGATAATGAGTCAATGCAATATTTCTGCATCGCAGCGACACTTTGGGTTTTGTAAAACCATTCTTGCGATGGACTTCGGCTCGAACATCAACCTCGCCTTGGGGGAGAATTTTTTGCCAGTGCCCTAACCACTCCGGTGGTAGAAATGGCTGCCATTGCCTACCAACAATGAGCCGCTCTGCTTCAAGAAGGCATTCGAAATCAGACTGCTTTGACCACCCTTTAACTCTTGCAGAACCTTGAAAATGTGATCCACCTGACTGGGCAACGATAGATTGTATTTCAAACCCACTCTGATTAGCCGTAAACGTTGCTGCGACATCAGCTAATGAAAAAGGCAATCGCTGATGCTCGAAACGTCCATCACTCACATGGCCACGAACATCAAATATCGTTTCAGCGAGAGCATCCATAGATCCCGCAGCAGACAATGAAAGCGAGAGTCGCATACTCAGGCCATCAATTGTCTCTCTCCACCACGTATCTTCAAAGAACTGGACTGGGCCTAGAGACAAGAGCCGTGGCTGAAAATCAAATTCTTGAAGAACTGCCTCCAACTCAAAACGTTTCGCAGAAAGCGACACTGCACCGGAAACCGTAAGGTGCTCAAAAGTCTGTCCATTAAGGCTCAGATGCATCTTTGACCATAGTGCCCCTTGGCTATCACTTACCCCTGGCTCTAGTTCGAGCCGCCCTTGCTGAAATGTCTCCTGAAAAGACGTTTCAACGTCTTCATAAAGTATTGTGGCTGATTCAACAGAAACTGGAATGGCAACATTTGCATCTGAATTCCCAAATAATTTTTGAATATTCCATGTGCCATTCTGAAAATGGACTGCGTGCAATGTTGGCCGTACCACTCTGATAGAGTCGATGTCTGGCTGCCCCATTGCAAGATTTGTTAACGTGGCATCGCATGCGAGATGCACTTCCTCGACTCGCAGAATCTGCTGCCAATTCTCAGGCATGGTCTTGTCGATAAGTGACAGCCCATGAATCACTATGCCCTCACCTTTGTTGAGACTTGCTTGCTGCACATCAACCTGCAGGCTGGGAAATCGTTCAGCAAGTACGTCTTCAACACGCGCACAAATCTCATCATTAATGCGGCTTGTCCCAACAGCTATTGCTGCCACGACTCCCGCAAATGTAATAGGGATAGCCCAACGGACGAGCGACCAAAGCAAGTCTGAGAGACTGTTCACGCGCAACCCTAGAAAATGAAAAGCCTGATTGAATAAAACAACGAAGAGAGACGATAGAAGTGACGCCTCTTGTCGGTCAAGACACCAATATGACTACAGCCCCCCCTGATCCCCGCAGACTACAACTATCAACTAACCTTCGCAGACCACCACGGCACGACAGAAACACAGCGTTGACACCGAAATCTTTAGCTCCAACAGAAACTGCTTCCCTACACCAAGATATTCTTCATTGTGTCTCTCTCCCTGGTGTGTGATTAAAAAGTGGCACTCATGTTCTTCATTTCACCTGAAGTGAAAGACCTTTACTGGTGAGTCGAGCATGAATTCCGCCAGGTAGATCAACTGCATTCGGAACAGTACTTCTTTCCAAACTGCCACAAAAAATCATTTCGGTTAACTGCTTGAGATGTTTGCTAGAAAGCTCCTGCCGTGGCCAACCTTTCCTTTTCCAGATTTCAATTAATGCCTCAGGCATGATATGCAGATCATCTCCTACTCGTTTTTGATGAATGAGTATTTCACCATCAGGCTTTTGCTCAATACTCTTTTCAATCATTACATCAATTGTTTTTGAACGAGACGACATTTCCACACTTGCTTGCTCCCCGAACCTCACGAGAGACTCTATCGCAGCCGGATAGGGACCAGCTTCAGCTTCTGCCAAAACATGATGGCGAAGAAAATTCCTAGCAAAACACATTTGATTATTGGACTTGTCTTCTCGCCACTCTTGTCCAATTGCTTCGAGGAATTCCCGTGGCTTCTGTCTTCTTATTTTTAACAAAGGACGAACCAGACTTACCCCTTTACAGAGCTCACGGGCCCCTGCCATGCCCGCCACCCCTCCAAGGCCAGTCCCGCGTAGAAGACGATGCAAAATTGTCTCCGCCTGGTCATCACGGGTATGTCCTACAGCGACGTGTCTTGCCCCAATCTCAAATGCCAGCCGAGAAAAAAAGTCGTAGCGGAGTTGTCTTGCTACTGCCTCCGTACCACCACCTTGCTGCACCTTAGATGCTTCTTGAATACGAACTTTTTCCCAATAACAAGAGAAACCGAGTTGCTCGGCATGCTGAACAACAAACTCTCGATCACGACTGGCCTCGGGTCGGAGATCATATTCAACATGGGCAACAGCTACCGATGGACTCTCTTCCCGTCTTGAGAGTTCTGCCAGACTGCACAAGAGAGCCATGCTATCCGCCCCACCGGACACACCAATGATAACTGGCTGCTGCCAATCCCAACTGGATGGCAACCCATCAGAAACGTCAGCCGAAAATTCAGAGAGTCCGTCGTTGATACTCATTGCCCAACACACATGATCCTAAACACACACGCCTTTGAGCCCCAATTCTTCAGTGAAACCTCGCAGCAAGGCTTCCTCTTTTCTCCATCCTACCACTCTAGACAAAAAACGCTGGTATTTGCCAATTCCGCACGGACAATCCATGCCTTCTTCAACGAACTGCCGTTGAGATCGGACGACTTATCTCGTTAGCCTCTCGTCCTCGCAACAAAGCCATGACTCTATCTCACCGAGGAAATGAAATGAGTGTACTATCCGGACATACAATCAATCGGCCTGTCTGGATCTTCATTTTAGGATGTGGGCTTCTCCTTAGCACAAGCGGATGCTCCACCATACTGACCGTTGCCTATCTGTTCCACCCAGAAGATGTTCCAGCTGAATACAGTGGACTTCGTGGGAAGCACGTGGTGGTTGTGTGCAAGCCAATTGTTGAACTTGAGTTTACAGATGCCGGAACCGCTCGTGAACTTGCAGAACGCATTGGTGCAAACATTCGTGAAAATGTTCGTGGTGTAAAAATCATTAGTCAGCAGGAAGTATCACGATGGCTTGATGAAAACGCTTGGGTCGACTATCCAACTCTCGGAAAATCTGTTGACGCGGATTTAGTTGTTGGAATCGACCTCGACCACTTCTCTTTACACGAAGGATCGACGCTTTACCGCGGAAGAACAACAATTCACATGCAAGTCCATGATATTAAAGATGACCTCATTGTATTTGATAATAGAATGGAAGATTTCACATTCCCAGCAGACAGTGCTATACCAACGGCCGACCAGTCTGAGCAACAATTCAGAGGACTTTTTCTACGAATTCTGGCAAGCCGTCTTTCGCGATGCTTTCATGCCTATGAAAGCCGAGCTCATTTTGCCGAAGAGAATCTGATCTATTAAGAAAGAGTACGCCGTCATGGATCGCCATTCATGTCCGGGCTATTAATCTGCTCTGAAGTAAATCGCTTACCTGCACCTCCAAAAAAAATAATCGTCCCCAATCGTCAATCATCGAGTGCGCAAGATCACCACACTATCCTGTGTCGCCAGCAGATGAACGAACTTTGCGATCCGAACACAAACTAGCTAGATACGCTTGAGATTACGCTTCGGCATCGGTGGACCAAGCGACCGAGGCTTGTCGTCACGAGGCATAGGCCTGTTGTTGTTTCCTGGTGGCCGCGGCTTTGGAGGATCATTAATACCTGTGTGAATTTCATCCCACGCATATCCAAGCGGCTGGCCTAACTCGCGTTTCGCGAGAAATGCCCAGGGTGTCCCTGGATGATCTTCGACAACCTTACGCAGGTACTCGCGAGCTTGATCTGCATATTTTTCAGTTCGTGAACCAACATTTACGACGTCGCTTGGACGCAATACCCACGTGTCACTTTTGGGTCTCTGGAATTGCATGCCAGATTTCGCACGAGCAAGCATGAGATTGTACGCATCTGTCCGAACTTTCATTGCCAAGATTCGGCCCATAGCAAGATCAAACCCAGCTTTCCAACGTTCTTCCTCAATACGCTCTCTATCCGGCAGGCCTCGCAAAAGCTGCGAATAAATTGCGTCGACTCTTGGCTGTAAAACAGCCGCACTTCTTTGGGCCAAAGAAAGAAGGTTCGCTAGCTCACCTTCACTTTTTTTAGGAAACACTGTCTCGGGAGAGACCATCGGCCTCAGATTTGTTGCTGCTGCTGCTGTGACCAGCGATTGCTTCGCTGCATTAGATGCCACTTTCTGCCTTAACTTTGTCGCTGAGACATAGTCTGGTTGATAGTCCCGAAGCAACTCTTGGTCAAAAAAGTATCGAATACGCGATGACATCGGTGCCGTCGCTCGGTCAGGCACACGGCCCCGCAGGTTACGATTCGCGTGGACGGCGATATAAACACCACCCGTTTGGTAGCAAAGTTTTGACAAACTAAAAGGACCAAACCCTGAATCGATTGCCTCATTCGAAAGCGAATTTTCACTGATCTGTATTGCTTCTGGAAAAAGTGTTTCTGGCCCTTGTTCAACCACTGCCCAATCTTCTACCGACGCATACGTTGGATCGAACTCAACATACTTCATTTCAATAAACCGCTGCCCAAAAGGTGCCGGCACGCCGACAACACACACAGAAACACCCAACCGCCTACAAATTGTTGCAACCTGATCCGCGAGAGACTGGTCGTCACCAACCTCATCCGTAAAAACAATAATCATTCCATTTGAACGACCAACCCGACGGGTGACGCTCAAACGCTCTGCGGCAGCACGAATCGCAGTGAATGTCTTTTCAACACCACTATTATCAACCTCAATTCCTTGAATCGCCTCAACAACTTCACTGGAAACGCGCGTCGGCTTATTCACAATAAATTTAAAACGCTGGCCATATGCCAATACAAGGTTTGTTAAACCAGCCGGTGCGTCACCCTGACTATCATGACTCAACTCACGAAACACTCGTTTTAAACGACTCGCTATTTCTTGACGCTGACCTGCAAGGCTCACTGACTGGTCGAACACCCAGCATACAGTTGTTGGAGCATCTTCAAGTGAGCGGGCAATTTCAAGACTGAGACGATCAATTGCACCACTTGCTCCAGTTGCTGCCACACCAACATTCACCCCAACTACAGTCTCAATAAGTTGGTCTACCTCATTCGGCCCCATGGACTCAAACGTTACGGGCTCAATACGAACACTTTTTGGCACAAGCATATTCTGCGGAGGAGGAATGAAAGGAATATCTGCTTTGGTTGAGGATATTGCCTCTGCAACCGTTACGCCTCGTTCACTTAAGGCACCAAGTTCCTTAAGGTCCACATCAGAAACTTCTAACTCTTCCGGCTCGAACACAAACTCTGGTTCTGGCTCAGAAATTGGTTGCTCAATCTGAATTGCTGGAGCATGAATAATTAAAGGATCGATCGTAATGCCCGCCAAACAGAGCAGTACAATTCCGTGCAGTCCAAGACTTATGAACCACCCTGATTGTCCGCTCTGCTTTCTCAATCGATTCTCTTTTACTACACCTGGCACTTGAGGTGGCAGGACTTCTCTGCGTGCAGAAACTGGTCGGTTCATTCCCTGAGCCGACGGTGAACCGCTCTTCAATGACAAAAAACTACGCGATTTCATTACAAAAAGCCTGCCACAAGAAAACTCTACAACCACCTCATATTTTGATAAATTATACCTCCCCGCCCGCAATCTTTTCTTCTGGATGGCTCCCTATGATCCACTTCACCGATAAAAGCACTAATTTCAACTGTCATTTTCAGAACAAGACACCAAAATGGCAACCTGAAGACAGGCATTCTTTTGGTCAGGTATCTCATCGTCAGCCTATCAAGACAGTTGGGCAGATTCTTTTTCGGCAACTCATTCATAAGAAATTGATGGCCTTCTGTCTCATCGCAAGTACATGTTGGGTGATGACAGCACAAAGTGCTGATGAAAATTCTACGAAAAAAATGCCGGCAGTTGAGCGAGTCAAGAACCTCATAACATCCGATGGCGTTCCTCTTCAACTTGTGTACTATCCATCACAAGGAAAACCGACCGCAACAGTTATTCTTGTACACGACATTGGTGGCTCGGAAAAAACAGTACGAAAACTAGCCTCTGGCCTCCAGAAAGCTGGTTGTGCAGTTGTAGTCCCTGACCTTCGGGGACACGGAGCCAGCAAAAACGATAATCTCGACGTCTCTAAGAAAAGGCTTCTTGTAAATCAACTACGCATGATTCCTGCAAGTGGCGGTGGCAGAATCCGTACAAGTGCCAATCTCAAAGGCGACCTCGAAACTGTTCGAAACTGGCTTGTAGAGAAAGAGGCCGAGGGTGATATCGATCTCGAACAACTTTGTGTTATTGGATCCGGACTCGGTGGCACACTCGCCGCAACATGGGCCGTAGCTGACTGGCATTGGCTCCCGAATACTCAAGGTCCCCAGGGACAGCAGGTTCGGACTATCATCCTAATTAGTCCTGTCTGGGCCGATCAGGGAATCTCCATCACGAATGCTCTCAACGCTCGAACGACCTCTGGTCGGGGTGAAGTGAAACCGTTGCTGGAACACCTGCCAGTCATGATTATTGCTGGAAGCGACGATCGGCAATCAAGCCAACTTTTCCAGCGATTAAAGGGTGCACGTCCCACGAGTTGGTTTCAGGAGTCTGCAAATGGAACAAAGCAGCAAAGTAAGAGGCGACCTTCACCAAACCAACCTAAAACAGGGCCACTTGTCTTTGAAGAAATACGGTCAAGCCTTCGAGCAGACAAACTCGCATCTCTCCCCTCAGGCAATCGTACCCCGCTGCAATTGTGCGCATGGTTTATCAGTGAAACATCATCTGTCGATGATTAAGAAAGCCTTGCTCGATCCATATTGCCTTCATGATCCAATATAGAAAAAACCAAAAAAGGATTTTCCCTGTAGATCACGGAAGTCGTAATTCTGTGCCGGGCACAAGTAATGCAGGGCTACGCAAGTGATCTCGATTCGCATTAAAAATTGCATCTGCCATGCGTGCGTTCCCGTATACACGCTGAGCAAGTGAGGCTAACGTCTCACCAGGTGCAACGCGAATCGTGCCGCGACTGCGCCGGCTGGATATATCCTCGCGACCAATTGGCTCTAGTTTTGGTGGTCTTCCGAGCCACGGTCCACCTGTACCTTCGAAACTGCGGTGACTTTGCATTGATACATCATTTGGCATTGATGTCGTGTGGACTGAAGCCTGGACCGGCACTTCTGCACCGATCGTATCCGACGGTTCAATCTGACGGCTGTCTTCGTATGCCGACCCGTTGCCAAATACACGCCACGCTGGTGGCACGATCATCTCAAAGCCAATTGGCAACACTTCTGGATTCGATAGCCGATCAGCATTCACCTGCCACAGGGCTGATGCAGCTTGTGGATGTCCATACAAGCGTGTTGCAATCCCTGTCAAATCATCACCATCCTGTACACGATAGCGTTCCGGAATAGCATCTGGTACATGCCGATGTGGGCCTGCGTTTTTCCTTCGAGTCAGTTGGGGGTGATTCGCTGCAGCAGCGTGTGATCCATCCAAGAGTGGAGGTGGTGGCATTTCAACGGTCGTACGATATGCACCATACATGCCTGGCGGCGCGTTACCTGGCGTACGCTTTGGCATTCTCTCTGGCGTGACGAGTTGCGGTTGTGAAGGTAATGACATTCCCTCCAGTCGACTCAACCCTGAGCCCGAAGGATTATTGATCTGGCGAATAACGCGAGTTCCTTCCGGACTTTTTACAGGAACGGTAAATGAATTTGGCATCGACTGAGATGTTCTGTCCCTGCCAAAAGGACTCGTTTGCTGAGAAGGACCTTGCGTCACTACGTCGCGGGAGGCATCACTCAAGACAGAGGAAATAAATGGAGCCGCAACAAAGCCGCCCGCCACAACCATTCCTAAACCAACAAGAAACCGAAATATTTGAACAAGGCTTGTCATACTTTCACCACAAGGAGGCTGGGGACTGCGTTGGGCAGGCACAATAGGGCCTACGCAACTGCTGCATCCTTGCATTGGAAAACGCCTGGAATCGCGTACTACGATTACTCGCAACTATGCGACATTTTTTAATGACATGCGTTCTAAGAACAACCTTCTTCGATAAAAAGACTATCTGGCGGTTCTTTCCAAGCCTGCACAATCAGCATGAACCGTAAGGGTTCCCAAGAGTATCGTCACGTTGGCTCTGCTATAGCCTGACGCTTCACGGGCGCCGGATTTCCGACACTTCCTTGCAACCAAAGCACGATCGGTGATGCAATCACAATGGTACTGTAGGTACCACTGATGATGCCTATCAGAATTGCGAACGCAAAGGCATGAATGCCTTGTCCGCCTAAACAGTAGAGAATGATGGCTGCCAACAGGGCTGTTCCCGACGTTAGTATTGTTCGACTCAGCGTCTGATTAATAGCTCGATCAACCATCTCAGTGGAGACAGCTGAACTCTTACCTCGTATTTCTCTCATCCTGTCAAAAATAACGATCGTGTCATTAATTGAAAAACCCACGATCGTCAGCAGTGCGGCAACGACATCAAGACTGATCTTGAAATCATCCACAAGCGCCCAGCCTAAATATGGGGCAACATAAACACTCAGTGCAATACACGCTATTGTCACAAGAACATCATGCAGCAGTGCGACGACTGCTGCCAATCCAAATGCCACATTTTGAAATCGCAACCAGACGTATGCAACAATCATTACAAGGCTGGCCAAAAGAGCATAAACGGCCGTCACCTTTGTGTTGCCGGCGACTTTCCCACCTATTGAATTCGCCGAAAGATAAATTGGCGTACTTGCCAACTGGCCCGCAACTTGCTCCAACACTTTGCGAGTATCCTCCGGGGCAAGCGATGTAGACAACGACCACGTGCGATACGATTTCTTTCGTGTTTGCATTCCGGGGGACGTCAACTCAAAAGCAACCCCCTCGTGGCCAGCTTGCTTAAAAGCCTGTTCGATAGTCTCTTGCAAAGTTACTTGATTAATCTTCTGCGGGAAATCAAGTTCAACAGCAGTACTCAATGATTCGAGTGCCTGGGGACTACTTTCTTTACTCGTTTTAGGGTCACTTCCATCTTCGTTTGCCTCAGAACCTGCCGGTCCCTGCGAATCGCCAGAAGACTTGTCAGCGGTTGATACGATTTCACCAAATCCCATTGAGTACGTCGCCAACCTGCCTGGGAAGGAGGTTCGAAGCATTTCCTCAACTGCGTCGCCACTCCGCTCCGACGTGTCGATCTTATATCGTAGATTTGCCGGGACATCACCAACTGTTACTGAACTCACAGCAACATCAGGCAGGCTTGAAACGGCTTCCCGCACAGAAGAAATATCGAGCCCTTGGTTTTCCTTAAACGCCACCTGAACACTTGTGCCACCAGTAAAATCAATATCAAAAATACCCTGTCCTCGCTGCCATGCTGCAACAAGCCCAATCGTAATAAAAACAAGCGATACGATAACGGCTGGTCGCACCCACCGCACAAACTCATAGTTGGTTTTTCCAAACAAGCGAGCCATTGAAAGAGTCTTGAGTAGACGTTTTTGTTCAGCAAGATCAAAAATAACTCGTGAGCAAAAAACAGCTGTGAATAAATTAAGTGACAGGCCAAGGATCAGGGTGACCGCAAAACCCTTCAGTTGATCTGTGCCTATAGAGAACAGCACAATGCCCGTAATCAGTGTTGTCAGATTTGAGTCGACAATGGTTGAAAACGCCCGCTGAAAACCATTCCGTATAGCCATGCGAACAGATGCGCCGCGGTCCAGTTCTTCTCGCATCCGTTCGTAAATAAGCACATTCGCATCGACAGCCATCCCGACTGAAAGCACGAGGCCAGCTAATCCAGCTAACGTAAAGGCAGCTTTGATAGAAATCATCAGCGCCACGACCAGAACAATATTCAACAAAACGGCTAAATCAGCGACTATCCCAGAGAATCGGTAATACATGAGCATGAATGTCAGAACAACAATTGTTGCCAGCAACATAGCCCGAGCCCCGGAGCGAATCGTGTCAGCCCCCAACTGCGGACTAATTTTCTGCTCACTAATTGGATCACTATACAAGGCAGCCGGCAGACTACCCGCATTCAATACACCAACAAGAAATTCAACATCTGCCTGTTTAAAGCTACCGGTAATTTGGCCGTCGCTTGAAATCGTACTTCGAATCGTAGGTGCCGATAGTAGCACACCGTCAAGCACAATCCCCAGCCGACTGAGCAAACGATTCGCTGGATCGGGCAGGTTCTGACTCGTCAGCGTCCCAAAAAGCGCTGATCCCTGAGAATTAAAAGAAAAGTTTACGCAGGGCTGCAAATTCTGATCGTATCCACCTGAAGCCCTCGACAGAAAATCTCCCGTCACATCAAATCGATCAAGAGCAACAAGAACTTCCGGAGTCCCATCGCCAGCTTGACGCATCACCAAAGTTGAGTCACCAACTGGATTGATCTTCTGGGTATCAATCTGTATCCATCGCCCTATTGAGCGATCCCCTGAACTCACCAGGCTTCCAGAAGAACTGGTCGCCTTTTCTATGATTTCTTTGTGGCGAGGATCTTGGGGATTGGCAACTATTCGAAACTCTAAAACACCAGCACTCGAGACGATTCGTTTGATGAATTCAACCTCGGCTTGATCTACCTCAGGCACAATGACTTCGAGTTGATTCGTTCCATACTGACGAACTGTCACCTCTTTCTGTCCACCCGGATTAACCCTACGACTTACCGCAGCAACAAGCTTGTCCATGCTTACGCCACCATCGGGCTGCTTCGCAGAGTCAATCTCATAGACAAGTATGACCCCGCCCTTGAGATCAATACCCATACGAGGAGGCCACCCCAGAACAGTCACGACAATGCCCGCTGCGAGAGCTACAAGGACAACTGAAAGCCTTCCCCAAAGACTGCCTGCTCGGAGTCGCCGCGTTACAAGCCAGGCTAAGACTGTCGGCACAAGAATAATGGCAAGCGTCAGCCCCCAGACTGCCCACGACTCGTTCCACCACACTGCAGAGGTGTTCTCTGTTACCTGAGCAAGCAATCCGAACCAGCCATCCATGCCATTCATCTCAATCTTCTTTCATCAAAAGTTTAGTCAACAAAGTGCTGCGCTCGGGCGTCATGCCCCAGCACCAGCTGTTCTTTCATTATCTGAATCAGCAAGTACGCGATTCACACTGGCTAACGTAAATGTAATTTTTGCATTTGAGCTTTCGTCAACCTTGAGAACGACTCGATCCTGTTCCCTGTCTACACTCGAGACAGTACCGATAATTCCAGACGCGGTAATCACACGGTCATTTTTCTTGACATTATTTAGAAGCTCTCGTTGCTTCCGCATGCGTTCTCTCTCGGGGCGATACAAGAGAAACCATGCTGCAACAACGATGAGGACCATCGGGAAATAGGTGATCAATAATTCCAAGGGCCCGGCAGGGGGCTTGGAATTAGCAGCAAATAGCTGCCCGACGATGAGAGATTGATCAAATATTGGCATGGAAAGCACCCAAGGCTAAAGGAGAGCAAAAACACTCTACTGAAAAGTGCAAATGTAGTTTCCCACGGTTCCAACGGACAAGTCCGAATGCAGACGGCCGGGACACAGGGCCACTCCACTCCCTCATTTGCAGAATAGCCTCAATTCATGCGGGCGAGAATATCCGCCCGAACTGCTTGAAATTGACCGGCAACTATCGCCTCTCGAAGCCGCCGCATCAGTCGCTGGTAGAAGGTCAGATTATGAATCGAGGCTAAAATTGGTCCAAGCATTTCCCCCGCCAGAAAAAGATGCCGCATATACGCCCGTGAATGGCCACAAGCCATACACGGGCAGTCACTTTCAATAGGGCGTTTGTCCGTCAGATACTGAGCATTTCTCAACCGTAATGGGCCGTCGAACGTATACAGCAATGCATTACGACCACAACGCGTTGGTAAGACGCAGTCAAACATATCGATCCCTACGGCAACCGCATTAATAATATCCTCTGGCTTTCCAACTCCCATAAGATATCGCGGCTTGTCTTGCGGCAAGTACGGCACTGTCACCTGAAGCGTTGACGCCATTGCCTCTGGTCCTTCCCCCACAGACAGCCCACCAACTGCAAAGCCCTCGAAAGGGAGCGAGCGAAGGTGCTTGGCACTAATTGCTCTTAGCTCAGGATCAAGCCCACCCTGCACAATTCCGAACATTGCCTGATCTGATTTTTGACGAGCAGCTAAACAACGCTCTCCCCACGCGAGAGATCTCTCCATTGCCTCCGCAACGTCGTTTCGTGCCGCAGGAAGACCAATCACATGATCAAGCTGCATTGCGACATCAGCTCCTAGTGATTCTTGAATAGCAACTGCCTTCTCCGGAGTAAGATTCACCTGAGAGCCGTCGAGGTGCGAGCGAAATGCTGCCCCGTGATCGGTCACCTTCACTTGCTGAGCAAGGCTAAACACTTGATAGCCTCCACTGTCAGTGAGGGTCGGGCCAGACCATCCCATGAAATGACCGACACCGCCCGCCTGAGATACTAATTCTTCACCCGGCCTGAGATGGAGATGATACGTGTTTGCCAACAGCATTGTGGCGCCCGTCTCGACAACACGAGCTATATCCACACCTTTTACTGACGCTAGTGTCGCTACTGGCATAAAAAGTGGTGTCTGCACCTGTCCATGCGGAGTGGTGAGAACACCCGCCCGCGAACCGGACGAATGGGCTACTTCAACGTGAAAACCAAAGCCGTCACTCAAAAGATGCCGAGCGCCTCAAGACTATATCTGACCACAAGTCCCGCTGCGACCACACTGACCATGCTCATAAGCTTCACAAGAATATTCAGGCTTGGGCCACTTGTGTCTTTAAAGGGATCACCGACCGTGTCACCGACAATTGCTGCTTTATGAGCCTCAGTGCCCTTGCCTCCGTGCACACCACTCTCGATATGCTTCTTTGCATTGTCCCACGCTCCACCCGCATTTGCCATAAAGACAGCGACACAGAAACCCGTGGTAAGGGCACCAACGAGCAGTCCCATGACACCACCAACGCCAAGAAGCAAGCCAGTGACAACTGGCGCGGACAATGCGAGCAGAGAAGGCAATACCATCTCTCGTTGGGCTGCCTTCGTACTGATGGCAACTGGAGCCGCGTAATCAGGTTTTTCGGTACCCTCCATGATTCCGGGCTTCTCACGAAATTGCCGGCGGACCTCTTCAACCATACCCTTGGCAGCACGACCTACAGCTTTCATCGTGAGCGCACAAAACACAAAGGTACTCATCGCACCGAGAAACATACCGACTAGCACCTTTGGATTCATAAGTGTTACGTCATAAAAACGCATAAAGTCGGCCATCCTCGCTGCCCGCACCTCAACGAGGTCATGCGCTGTCTGAAGCGGTTTGGTTTCGGGCATTTTCTCTATAACAGAACCACTTGGCAGCTTTTCATAATCGGGGATAGCTTTGAGTAGTTCCCGATCATCGACAAGAAGCCATGTCTGGTTTTCCACAGGTATCGATCCAGCCTTGACGAGCACGTCGTTTGACACCTTGACCCATGATCCAGCTTGCGCGGTGCTATTCTCGGTCACCGTAACAGCCGATTCGCCCCACCGTTCAAATCCAATTCGTACTTCTTCGACATAGGCAGCGAGTAACGCCAACGCAGTCAGAGCGGCTGAGCCAATTGCAAATCCTTTACCGGTTGCTGCTGTCGTATTCCCGAGTGCATCTAGAGCATCTGTCCGCTCGCGAACAAACTCCGGCATTTCAGCCATTTGAGCGTTCCCGCCTGCGTTATCAGCAATGGGGCCGTAGGCGTCAGTGGCAAGCGTGATGCCAAGCGTAGAAAGCATGCCGACAGCTGCAATCCCAACGCCATACAGACCAAGAGCAAACGCATTCGGATCAGAAAAACTAAAGCCGTTGGCAAATCCGAAGGCCAGCAACGTCGCAACACCTGTGATCATGACTGGCGCCCAAACGGAAAGCATTCCCTCAGCAACACCACCAATAATTATCGTAGCAGGCCCCGTGAGGGCCTGATCAGCCAATTCTTTGGTTGGTGCGAACTCATTACTTGTTGAATATTCTGTCCACTTTCCTATGAGCCAACCTGCAACCAAACCTACAATGACGCTGACCCCAACACCGATATGTGACCATCCGAGCAACAAGAACGTTAGCACGACAGCAGCCCCGACAATGGCAAGTGTCGAAAGATTAATGCCACGAGCCAATGCCGCTAGAAGTGATCGTTGAGATGCATCATCTTGAGTCTTGACCTGCCAAATCCCCCACACGGAAAGGCCAATGCCTGCTGCAGCAATCAGGATCGGCAAAAAGAGGGCGCTGAGTTGCATAAAGTAATCTTTGTCTGACACACCAGAAAAAGCAGCAACGCCCAATGCAGCAGTAGCAAGGATGCTACCGCAATAGCTTTCGTACAGATCGGCTCCCATGCCAGCAACATCACCAACGTTATCGCCGACGTTGTCCGCAATGGTTGCCGGGTTACGGGCATCATCTTCGGGAATGTTTTGCTCAACTTTACCAACAAGGTCAGCTCCAACATCCGCTGCTTTCGTAAAGATACCGCCACCAACCCGGGCAAAGAGCGCCTGTGAACTGGCTCCCATCCCGAAACAAAGCATCGTGACAGTAATCTCTTCAAGTGACAGTGGTGACGCAAACATCGGCACAAGCCAGTACAGGATGAAAAACCAGACAACGATATCCAGCAAACCAAGTCCAACCACCGTGAGACCCATCACGGCACCTGAACGAAACGCTACCTGGAGGCCATCATTCAGGCTCTTCTCCGCAGCAGCCGCAGTTCGGTTACTTGCGAGTGTCGCCGTCTTCATACCAAACCAACCAGCCAGACCAGAAAACAGACCACCCGAAAGAAACGCAAATGGAACCCAGGCGCTTTGAACATTGAGTCCAAAAGCCATGAAGAGAAGGAGGGCAAAAATAACCGCAAAAAATCCGGCAACTACTTTGTACTGCTGCCTCAGATAGGCATCGGCGCCTGTACGAACATACCCTGCAATTTCGATGTTCTTTTCAGAGCCGCCCGACTGACTTTCCATCCACTGATAAAATTGCCGCGCTTGCCAAAGGGCATAACCAGAGCCGATGATCGCCACGATCCAAAACAGACCATAAATACCAAAAAAACTTGCTGATGGAGGGACTCTACTTGCGTCAGAGGCTTGAGCAAAAGAAGGAACAAGCACCACCATTGCAGCGGCTGCGGAAATAAATTTCACGGACGTTCAACTCCGAAGAAGATAATAAGTCGGGGAAAGAGCCTTCTACGATTTCTCACCAAAGCCTCATTTACTAATGAGGACTCTAACCCCTGTGAAAAAAACATGTCAAACGGCCTCGACAATTTTATTCAATTTTCTCAACAAAAGATCGTCACGGGCACCGACATAAAGCAGGCAGGATGCTGACAACAATCAGCCAGAACCGGCCTCTTTTAGCCGACCATCAACGACAGATCGCCCTATCGAATGGTACAGAAACCCGTTGGAAAGCATTTCTGCACTATCAAAAAGATTACGGCCGTCGAAGATCACATGACTTGCCATTGCTGCCTTGAGAGCCTTGAAGTCTGGCCGGCGGAAGTCTCCCCACTCCGTCACAATCGCCAGTGCATCTGCATTGGTAACGGCATCCAGCGGGCTTGATGCGTACTCCAGAGCACTGCCGTATTTAGCCTGAACATTCTGCATAGCTTCGGGATCAAACACTCGAATCTTTGCGCGGGCTGCCAGAAGTGCATCAAGCAGTTCAAGAGATGGGGCATCTCTGATGTCGTCTGTCCGAGGCTTGAAAGCAAGTCCCCAGAGAGCTATTCGCCGGCCCTCAAGATTACCATCAAAATAATCTGCTATTTTCTTCCCGAGAACTTGCTTCTGCGCGAGGTTTGCTTCATGCACTGCATGCAAAATCGTTAGTTCACTTGAGCGATCACGTGCCATGGCAGAAAGTGCCTGGACATCTTTCGGAAAACAACTTCCTCCGTAACCGACACCCGGAAACAAGAATGAAAACCCTATCCGGCTGTCGTGACCAATGCCTCGCCTGACGTCATCAACATTGGCTTCCATTCGCTCACAAAGATTTGCGACTTCATTTATAAAACTTATCTTGGTCGCTAAAAGTGAATTTGCCACGTATTTTGTCATCTCGGCACTCTCTGGCGACATGACAAGAAACGGTCGCTCGGTTCGCAAAAATGGCGAGTAGAGCCTTCGGAGTTTTTCGGCAACTTCAGGGGTTCGCACACCCACCACCACACGGTCAGGCCGTTGGAAATCTTCTATCGCTGCTCCCTCTTTGAGGAACTCGGGGTTACTAGCGACATGACAAACGCGCCCCGTGGCTTCGGACAGCTGGTGTTCAATCTTGGCAGCAGTACCAACAGGCACAGTGCTCTTTGTTATTACAATGACGTCTTCGGCTAGGTGTGGAGCTATTGATGACACCACACTCCAGATCGCTGTCAAATCAGCTGCTCCGCTGGCAGTCGGTGGTGTTCCGACTGCAAGAAAGACTATCTCGGCTGCTGCAACCGCTTCGTTTGTATCAGTGGTAAACCGCAGCCGCCCAACCCGTGCATTCCGTTCAACGAGTTCCTCGAGGCCAGGCTCATAAATCGGGATGTTGCCCTCTTTGAGAGAAGAAACCTTTTTCTCGTCAATATCGAGGCATGTGACATCGCTACCACTGTCAGCCAGGCATGTGCCTGTTACTAGTCCAACGTACCCCGTGCCGACTACTGCTATTTTCATTTTTTTTCATCTATTTTTTCAGGCAACAACTACTCGCCCTCTGGCACAGTCTCTGCCTCTTCCTGTTCGCTCGGTGGCACGGGAACAACCGCCGCGAGCGAATCGGCATCGTCTAATCGCATGATACGAACGCCCTGCGTATTCCGGCCGATGGCCTTAATCTCACCAACATTTACACGCTGCAGTTTCCCACGAGCCGTCATCATCAGGACTTGATCCTCGTCTCGTACCGAAACAATCGACACGACCTTGCCATTTCGGGCGGTCGTTTTGATATCACGCACTCCCTTTCCGCCACGACGCTGCGTACGGTAACGCATTCCACTCGACTCTGTTTCAGACTCTTCAGCACTGGTTGCTACCGAAGGTTCTCCCTCGGTAAGGGGCGTGCCTGCACCAAACGGTGTCCGTTTCCCATACCCTTTTTCGCACACGGTAAGAAGCGTCGCAGAGGGATCTGCAACAACTAGACCAACCAGGCTATCTCCCTTGCCAAGCTTGATACCCCGAACTCCACTGGTATCACGACCCATTGGTCGAGCATCTGATTCTGGGAACCGAATAGCCATGCCCGAAGCCGTTGCCAGCACAAGTTCATCGCCTGGCTGCGTAACAACCGCACCAATAAGCTCATCGCCTTCTTTCAGTTTCACCGCGATCAGGCCTTTAGTGCGCCGACGACGATACTGCTCGAGAGGTGTCTTTTTCACCGTACCGCTACGCGCCGCGAGCAATAAACACTGATCTGGGTTATCAAATCCAGAAACTGCACGACACTCTGCCACCCGTTCACCTTCTTCAAACTCCAGCAGATTCACAAGTGCCCTGCCCTTTGCGTCCCGAGCAAGTTCTGGCAACTCAAAGACTCGCATCGAAAAGACCTTGCCTCGCGTAGTAAAAACAAGCAACCAGTCATGAGTACTTGCCACGAAAAAATGTTCGACAGGATCAGACTCATCAACCCGAGCCCCAGTGAGCCCCTTGCCGCCTCGTCGCTGTGCTCGATAGGTGTCAGCCGCCGTCCGCTTGACGTAGCCTGACCGAGTAATTGTGACAACCATCGTTGATTCGGTAATCAACTCTGCCATGTCACGAATGTCAGCTACCTCACCGCTGATCTCCGTTCGCCGAGGCTGCGCAAACTTTGACTCAATAGCGAGTAAATCGGCCCTTATTAATGCACGGATATTATCTTCACTCGACAAAATCCGGAGGAATTCACGAATCTTTACGAGTAGCTCACTATGCTCACCACCCAGTTTTTCCTGCTCAAGATTCACAAGTTGCCCAAGCGTGAGTCGCAAGACTGCATCAGCTTGGACAGGTGACAACCCGTAGACCTCGGCTTTTCCTCGTTCTTCCTGAAGAATCCCAAATCCTTCATCACCAAGAGCACGCTGTAACAAAGCTGCCGGCGTCTCAATCTGCATCAAGCGTTGCTTTGCTTCCGCCTGGGACGAGGAACTGCGAATAATTTTGATTACTTCATCAATGTTTGCCAACGCAACAAGAAGGCCTTCGAGCGTATGCTTGCGATTCCTCGCACGTGCAAGAAGATGCTGCGTTCTTCGACGAATAACTGTCGTTCGATGCCGCAGAAACTCTTCAAGCATGTTCTTGAACGAAAGCATCCTCGGCTTGCCATCCACTAACGCAAGAAAGATGAGTGAAAAACTCGTTTGAAGTGGTGAGTATTGATAGAGCTGATTCAGAACAACGTCAGGGTCAGCATCCCGCTTCAACTCCAAAATAAGTCTTACAGGTTCTTTCAGGTCACTTTCATTGCGGATCGCAGAAATCCCTTTTATGCGATCGTTACTCACCTGATCTGCAATTTTCTCCTCAATGGCATCTCGTGTTTGCTGGTACGGAATCTCTGTAATAACAATCCGATTACGATTTTTCCCAAATTCTTCGACGTGTGCTCGTGCACGAAGCGTAATTGTACTTCTTCCAGTGAGATATCCTCGAAGCAAGGACTCCCTTCCCATGACAATGCCACCAGTCGGGAAGTCCGGACCCGGGACAATCTCGAGCAACTCTGCCATTGATGTGTCTGGGTTGTCGATCATTTGAACAAGCCCACGACATACTTCGCCTAAGTTGTGCGGAGGAATACTTGTTGCCATACCGACAGCAATACCACCTGCCCCGTTCACTACCAGGTTTGGAAAGCGACTCGGAAGCACAACGGGTTCCGTATTTCGCTCATCGTATGTTGGTACAAAGTCGACTGTATCGAGATTGATATCGTCAAGCATCTGCGACGCAATCGGCGACAGCCGAGCTTCGGTATACCGCATGGCTGCGGCAGGCAACCCGGCGATCGATCCAAAGTTACCCTGCTTGTCGACGAGCACATGACGCATGTTCCATTCTTGCGCCATGCGGACAAGCGTAGGATAGATCACACTTTCACCATGAGGATGATAGTTACCACTGGTGTCACCCGATATCTTCGCGCACTTAACACGGGAAGAACCAGGTGACAGATTCAGGTCATTCATGGCAACAAGAATGCGTCGTTGCGACGGCTTGAGGCCATCGCGAACATCAGGAAGAGCTCGACTGACAATAACGCTCATTGCGTATGTCAGGTAACTCTCCTTGAGTTCTTGCTCAATTGGCAGATCGATAAGTCGGCCGCCCAATCCACGATCAGGTGGTCCACTGCCTTCATTCTCTGATGGTGGCTTATTTGAGGCATCATCAGATGGGGTGTTTTCGTCAGCCAAGGGGTGCGTTCTCCCGGGAATAGACCGTTTGGAAAGGCGGTTGCTTGATCTTGAACATACCCGCCTCAAGCAGGCGGTCAACCGGCCTTAATATACCTAAAAAACGTCATTTTGTACGGCTTGACCGGCATCGCTGCTGCTTCTACCCTCCTGCTCCGTTCCTTTCATCCTCTTTGGGCGACGCTGGTGATATTCAGAAGCCCCTCAATCGCAATCCTGATCATCGTACTTTCGACTGCTGCCGCTCTTCTGCCGGGGCTTGGCACGGCCCCGCTCTGGGATGAAGACGAGCCCAAAAATGCTGCCTGCACACTGGCAATGCTGGATTCGGGTGATTGGATTGTACCCACCTACAACGGAACTCTTCGTGTCGAAAAGCCTCCACTTGTCAATTGGGTGCAAATCGTTGGTGTTTCGATTTTTGGTCGCAATGAATTTGGTGTGCGCATCGGTTCAGCTTGCCTGACTGTTGGCACATGCCTGCTGACATGGTGGACTGGACGACTTCTTGCGGGGCCATTTGTTGGACTCATCTCAGGCCTTGTCATGTCGACGTGCATTTGGACGGGAGTCGGTGGGCGGGCCGCAACCCCTGATGCATCGCTTGTTTTTTGTACCACTTTAGCTGCTTCAATTTATGTACACGCCGTTCAACGGGGAGCCGTCACAACGATCACCCGAGGGCATGCCCTCGGCATCGGCTTGGCTTGCGGATTAGCCATCCTTGCTAAAGGTCCCGTTGGCATTGTCCTCCCAATGCTTGCATTCCTTCTCACTGCTTTAGTCCTTCGACAAAAATCTGCCCCGAGTGATGGTAGGTCTTGGCTCTATACAGCTGCAGTCTCCCTGCGGCCGCTTACCATTCTTTCTACAGCCACAGTTGTTGCCCTGCCATGGTATCTATTGGTTGGCCTGCGTACGAACGGGCAGTGGATTACAGATTTTCTTCTCATTCATAACGCGGGGAGATTTGCCGCCCCCATGGAGGGACACTCTGGTTCGTTCCTGTATTACCCGATGATACTCGCCATTGGCATGTTCCCATGGTCAATTATTTTGCTTGCCATTCCAGCCCATGCCTTATTTCTTTGGCGAACAAAACGCCTGACGAGTTCACACTTCCGCGCTATTACTTTTGCCGGATGTTGGGCCCTTGTCTGGGTTGGTACTTTTTCACTCGCAGGAACAAAACTTCCTGGCTACATCTGGCCGGCATACCCAGCTATTTCAATCGCCACCGCTCTTTATGTTGTCGACTGGATCAGTGGACGCACCGGTTGGGAAAAAGTGGTTTTCAGAAATATGACAGCCGATAAAGCCGCATCAGTGGTCATGCGTATTGGCTGGCTGAGCCTGGCAATAGTCGGTGTTTGTTTTATCGGCGGACTCCCAGTAATTTCCCGTCAGTTTGCCCCCGAAAACGAATGGCTTGGGCTTCTTGGATTGCTGCCTGTTCTGACTGCTGCTGCGTGCTTCATTTTACAATCACGTGGGAAGCGAGGGCTCGCTATCAGTGCACTCATAAGTTCATCAGTCTTGTTCCTAGCCCTCCTCGGTGGCGTTGCGGCCGTCCGCCTTGCCCACCACCAAGGCGCTGCAAGCCTTCTCGCCGAATTGTCTTCGGAGGAACGGGCAGGCGCCTGGGCGAGTGTCAAAACACCTCGACCTAGCCTTGTCTTTTACACAGGTAAACCCGTCAAGAAACTTGCAGATATTCATGCAGGTGTTCGACATCTACGTGATACGTCTTTCGCTCGACTTGTGGTGCGATCAGACGATCTGCCAGTCATTCTGCCGCTGCTTCCTCCTGGCTTTGAAATTCTCAACGAGAAACCCCGTTCCTTTGATTCCGGCCTCGCAGTCATTGGAAAGATTCCTCCTGAAAATACACGTTCACTCGCTCAAATCGCTAATCCGTACTGACTCGAACACTGTCCTGTCTGGAGCCACGTTCATGAATCGGTTCATTTCTTTTATGACACATCACTCCCAACTGTTTGTGGCTGCTGTGGCACTTGTTGTGCTTACATCGGGCTTTATTGGAATGCCTTTTTGGGATGAAGATGAGCCACGATTTGCCGCTATCGCTCAAACCATGGTTGAAACAGGCGACTGGACAGTTCCTTTATTCAACGGTGAACTTGCAGTCGACAAACCAGTGCTGATGCACTGGTGTATGGCGGCATGTTTTTCCGTTTTTGGGATGAATGAAATTGCTGCCCGTCTTCCTGCAGCACTTGCAGCCCTGTTGACATCTCTTGCTCTTCTTCGGCTTGGAACTCGCTGCTTCAGTACTGCAACGGGCATTGTTGCGGCCTTTGCCTACCTCGGCTGTTTACTTGTTGCGATTGAAGCTCATGCCGCGACTCCCGACTCGATTCTTGTCGCTCTGTCGACATGGGCGACGCTCCTTCTGGTTGAACCTTTTCTTCCAGACAGACGTCATCAACCTGGAACGAAGCAGCCTGTTCAGGTAAACAATGCTTCCTCCGTCAGCATGTGGCATGCTGGCCTTGCGGGTAGTTTGCTCGGGCTAGGAGTACTCTGCAAAGGACCAATCGGTTATATCGGACCTCTCGTTGTCGTCATGGGCTGGGTCTGGCTTGTTCAATGCCTGTCCACCGGAAAAGAACAGCCTGGTGATGGCCGGCTCAAAGAGCAGGTGCTCTCAACGCTTCGACATGTCTTTTCTGAAGGCATTCCGGCCGCTTTTCGTACGGTCCAGCAAACTCGACTTCTTACCGTCACTGCCGCTGCCATACTCGTGGCCGCACCTTGGTATATAAGCGTTGGTATTCAAACTGATTGGGAGTGGACGAAAGGCTTCTTCTTTGTTCATAACGTCGGGCGATTCGTCGCTCCTATGGAACGGCATTCGGGTGGCCTATTGTTTCATCCCCTGACAATGCTTGTTGGCTTTTATCCTTGGAGTTGCTTTCTACCACTTGCTATCTTCGGAGCCACACGGCAACTCTGGAAGACCTGGCGACAGGGACAGAGCCCACACATTGAAAACTTACATGCTCCTGCATTGAGTCTCCTTCTGCTTTGGATGAGTGTCTGGGTCGGTGGCTTTTCACTTGCCGCTACCAAACTTCCCAACTACATAATGCCGGCATATCCTGCTGCCGCTCTCCTGGTTGCTGCACTTGCCATGGAAGCAGTCAAACGCTCCGCCTGGCTCTACCCGCGATGGATGGGTATTGGTGTTGGTGGAATTGCTTTTGGAGGAATTGCAACAAGTGTCACGATTCTGGTTGGTTCGTTTTATGGGTTAACTGGTAGTGAGCCTGCCGCAATCATCGGACTGATTCCCGTAGCTGGTGCTTTTTGGCTTGTCTGGCGTTCACGACAACGGCCAGCCTACGCTGTAACCACCATGGTTTTCTTAGGGCTTCTCTATTCTTCTTTGGCAGTCGGTCCTGCTGCGGCATGGATTAGTCGTGCCAACACGCTTCCAGCCTTAATTCGTGAAGCCCATGCACACGCCGGCGGACACGCACGAATAGGGGCATACTCTCAAATCACACCTAATCTTGTGTATTACGCCAAAGGCCTTGTCAAACGCTGGGCTCATGATTCTGATCGGGCTGAAAAAGCTGCCGCTTTTCTATTGACCGGACCAGACGCAGTCCTCGTTATCCCTGAGAATCAATTTAATGAACTGTCCTCTTTCTTGCCGGAAACTGCTGGAGTCGTAGGCCGCGCCCGACCCTTGTTCAAAAACCAGGACTTTCTTCTGGTGGGCAGCATGAAAGAGTCCGCACCAGCAGTCACGAAACGCACCGCCTCGGTTCGGAGCATAAAGAAATGAACCCGCCGGAACGCCACGACCCAGCGGCACCTGGCCAATCGATAGAGCGTCCGTGCCCTGGCCTCCTGTCGATTGTCATTCCTTGCTACAACGAAGAAGCTGTCATTGAGGAAACTCATGCCCGCATCTCCAGAATTGCACCTCGATTAGGCATGGAACTGGAAGTTCTTTACGTTGACGACGGAAGTCAAGACAGCACTCTTAAAAAACTAAAACAACTTGCAGTTGAAGACTCACGAATTGTTGTCATCGAGTTTTCTCGAAACTTTGGCCAACAAGCTGCCATGTCTGCTGGTCTTGAAATGGCACAAGGAGATGCTGTTGTTCTTATTGACGCTGATCTCCAAGACCCACCGGAAGTGATCATTGAGATGATCGCCAAATGGCGAGCCGGTGTGGATGTTGCCTATGGACGCCGAAAGTCACGCGACGGGGAAAGCACCTTCAAACTCGTAACAGCGAGTCTTTTTTACAGATTTTTCGCCATGCTGATGCCGTACCCCGTACCTGTCGACACTGGTGACTTCAAGTTATGCGATCGTGTGGTCGTTGATACCGTCTGTGCACTTCCTGAGAAACGCCGATACCTTCGAAGCCTCGTTCCATGGGCAGGTTTTCATCATGCTCCAGTTGACTACGATCGAGACGCCAGAACCGCCGGAGAGACGAAGTATTCCGCCTTCCGACTGCTCTCCCTCGCGGCAGATGCTGTACTTCTTTCATCAGACAAACCCGTTCGAATCATCTGGTTTCTCGCTGCCCTGTTTGCTTTTGTAGGTGCATCTGGAATTCTCGCAGGGCTAGTCTCTCCTCCAAAAGAGACCGTATCTCTTCCTACAATTCTCGCTCTCCTTGGATTTATATCAGCAGCGCAAACTGCCGCTATTGCTATCGTAGGCGAATACGTTGTGCGCTCTTATCGGGAGGCACAAGCACGGCCGTCATTTATCATGAGAGGCAGAACTGCTTCCAACGATCAAGCTCCGGCCACTCCGGTCGACGAAGCATGCAATACCGACTAGAATCGTGCTGCAAAAGAACATGGCATGTGACTTCGATTCTCCGAATCCGACCGCTTCACGTATACACTACAGCGCTGATTCAATTGCTTGAATTAATGCCGGATCCTCTGGAGCCACGCCTGACTTGAAACGCCCAACGACTGCTCCATTACGATCAATCAGGAACTTCTCAAAATTCCAACCAACATCACCCGATGGATCAGCAGATTCTGTCAGCGTCTTATAGAGATCAGCCTTGCCTGAACCCTTCACTGTTATTTTTGAAAACATATCAAATGTAACGCCGTAGTTTTTTGAACAAAATGACGCAATCTCGCTGTTACTTCCAGGCTCTTGGGCACCGAAATCATTTGCAGGGAATCCAAGAATGACAAAACCTTTGTCCTTAAACGTGTCATATAGTTTTTGCAAACCAGCGTACTGCCGTGTGTAACCACACTGACTAGCCACATTCACTATAAGTACAACTTTACCACTGTAGTCGCTTAGGTTTTGGTCTGTTCCATCAATTTTCTTCATCGAACCAACAAGCGGGGACGCTGCATTACTTGATGCAGACATCGCAACCATTCCGATAACCAAAAGCGCCCCAACAGTAAGTCTCATTACGTACAAGGAAATCATGTTCAACTCCTTACAATGGTGAGCTCACTTCTTAAAGAACGGTGAAAACCCAATGCAGCCAAAACTTTGTTTTAAAAACTAACTACGACAATTCTATCATAACGGAAAGCGAGTAAATGGCCTCCTGAAAATCTGTTTATTTGCATGGCCCGGCCCGTATCACCGCCTCATCGGCGTCATCGTTGAACAGAACAAAATTTTCCCGGAACTTCTCTGCCAGAGTCCCGGCTGCTTCTTCCCAGGCTGTCGCATCCGACCAAGCATTCTGTGGTAGAAGGAGTCGCTCCGAGACACCTGGCACCCGACAGATCGCCTCGAGTCCAAAAACTGGATCTCGCTGAGTTTGCTCACTGGTCAGTGAGCCAGCATGAATCGCATCAATAATACGTCGAGTGCTTGATAGATCAATTCGTCGACCGACTCCTAGCCCTCCTCCAGTCCAGCCGGTATTTACTAGCCAGGCCTGAGCCCCATGACAGCGGATTTTTTCTGACAATAACCGCGCATAGACTACTGGGTGGCGGACCAGAAACGCGGCACTATAGCATGGCGAGAAAGCAAGCTGAGGCTGAAAAACACCCATTTCTGTTCCTGCAACCCGGGCTGTATATCCTGACAGAAACTGATACATCGCTTGCTCAGGCGTAAGCCGACTCACTGGTGGCAGCACTCCAGAAGCATCGCACGTTAAGAAAATCACATGGTTTGGATGACCCGCGAGAGATGGCATCCGAGTATTTTTAATAAATTTGAGAGGATATGCCGCTCTCGTATTTTCTGTTATCGCATTCGAGTTGTAATTTACTTCACGCGTGGTTTTATCGTACACAACATTTTCTAGCACTGTGCCGAATCGAATGGCTCGATAAATGTCAGGCTCTTTATCCAAAGCAAGGCCGATACACTTCGCATAACATCCTCCTTCAATGTTAAAAACACCATTGTCACTCCATCCGTGTTCATCATCGCCGAGAAGCCTTCGGGTTGGATCAGCTGACAGGGTAGTTTTTCCTGTCCCCGACAAACCAAAAAAAAGAGATACGTCTCCTGACTTTCCCTCATTCGCTGCACAATGCATGGAAAGCACACCTTTGGGTGGCAACAACCAATGCATGAGTGTGAACACCCCTTTTTTCATTTCCCCGGCATACTCAGTTCCGAGAATGACCTGTTCTTTCCGTTCAAGTGAAATATCTACACTGGTACGACTTGTCATCTGTGCCGTCAAGGAATTTGCGGGAAATTGCCCCGCATTGTAGATGACACAATCAGGATCTCCGAAGTTCTCTAGTTCCTCACGTGTAGGACGAATGAGCATGTTATGCATGAAGAGCGCGTGATAAGCCCTCGCACAGATTACTCGAACTTTGATCTGATGATTTGGATCCCAACCTGCAAACCCATCAAAAACATAGATCTGATCTCGTGTATTGAGATAGTCAATTGCCCGCTGGCGATTCAAAAGGAATGTGTGCTCTTCAATAGGATGATTCGTACTTCCCCACCACACATCCTTCTCTGAATCTTCATGCCGAACGATATGCTTGTCCTTTGGACTTCTTCCAGTTTTTGCACCAGATCGTATTGCAATAGCACCGCTTGAGACAACGCCTGCCTTCTCTCGAGTCAGAGCATCTTCGTACAATCGTGCGGGCGATGCATTTCGTACCACAACAGGTACGGTTATTTCTTGTGGGCTTAAATCTACGTGAATTGACACGCTTCACTCCAGCGACAGTCCATTTATTTCAGAAATCAGACACGAGTTTCTCCTCATACTCATGCCGATTAGTGTACCTACTTACACAACGCCAACAGCCAAAATAAAAGATACCAGAAGGATGCAGCACCCTACAGCAAGTATGACCATCCCTACTGGGCTCGGCTGCACTCGTAAACGCCGAGACATCCTTCTTAAACGGCGGCTCAGGTCAGTCCATGCTTCACCTGCTTCACCTGCTTGTAGGACCACTACACTCACGGTGCGCAACGGCCCGTTCCCCTCGACATGTGCCTGCAGTCCAAGCGTTGGCAAGGCGACACTCTCTCCCGCCCATCGAACTGCGGGGTCAACCGCAGCTGCATTCTGCACAACAAGAGGTCGAACCTGCTCAACTGTTGCGTTGTAAATCAGCAATCGTGGTCTCGCAAAAAGGATGCATACTGCAACAACCAAGGCATACAAGAGAAGCAAGATAACCTCACCCCAAGGTGACCCACCTAATAACGGCTGAATCGCGGCGAGTGGCCCTACTGCCACAAGACCTGAGAGGGCAGTACCGAGCAGTGCACTATCCCACGCTGCGGACATAACAAGAGGCCGATGACGAAGTTGCAGCCCACCCATTACGCAACAGTAAACTCCCAATGGCACCAAAGCGATCCAAAAGGGAAGACTTTCAAGCCAGAAACTCATGACGCGTCCTCGTTGGAAGCAGGAAGTGGCAATTTCTTAAACTGCTAAAGAAAAGCCATGCCGCACATGACAAGTAACCATACTATCTCAATGACAGCCATCAAAATGAAGAAGGCATATTTTCGTTGCGTTGCTAGCACCAATTTCTTTGCTCTTTCATCAAAGTGAATCTGGTAAGGCAAAGACAATGTCCCTAACAAACGCGTCCTCGAAGCTGTACACGTCATGAAAGTCTTCACGACGGTCGTCACTGGTTTTTCTCATTTGGCCCATGTCAATCATGTTGAACACTATTTCACCAATGTCAGCGGTAGCACAAATGCCCCAGGAAGACAGTACTTTTGTTGCTAAATATCCATATTGCTGCTGTGCATATTGCCGAGCGGCTTCACACAGTTCTTGCCCACTCACATGCTTTTCACTTTTCATTTTTTTTTGAGCTGCCTGCACATCCTTCGATTTTTCCTGCTCACCCATTCCAAGAGACTCTTGTGCAAAAGAAAGGGCTTCGAGAACGAACAGGTATGCATCCAGAGAATATCTCTGATCTCGTTCGAGCAGGTCTGCCAGCGGATGATTAGGATCAATAAGAGGCATGTGTTTCTCGCATAGCGGTAATAGCTTTTACGAGTATAGCACATAGACCCTGGAGTCATCTGGCAGAACGCTCCAGATACAATCAACTCCCGGGAGCCTGCTCTTCTATAAATGTGTATCCCAGCGGAGTGAGAGGCTTGGAAAAATCACGAATCAGATCGAGCCCACGATCTATGAGGCTCGTCCGTGGATCAAACTGATAGACATCTCGGTCTTGGCCACCTGGCTTAAATACCTGAATTGCAAACGGCATCAGGTCAGTAGCCCTGAGAATGAGTTCCACTTTTGAGAAATTTGCAGCATCAACTTGAAATTTAGGCAGCGCCTCAAGCCATATTTGGTCAGTTACTGATGGTGGGGTAATAATTCGCATTGAATACCGCTTCTTCAGAGTGTCTGCCTTCGCACCAAAAACAAACGGGAGAGGACCTTCACTAATTGCCCGTCCTCGCATTTCAGGTGGCAGCTTTGTTTCACGAAGCTGCCGCTCACTGTGCCGAAACTCGTAGATACTCGTACCGTTGCAGACCCAGTGCTCACCAGAATTTGAAGGCCTGGTATCGTATGTTCTTTTTTCAGGATTCCACTGCTTTGATGATTTCACTCGAAAGAGACCTTTATCAGGAGCAGCGTATTTGATTTCCCCTGTACTTTCAGAAAATGCTAGTCGTTCCCCTGAAGCATCCGCTGGGCTCCAGGCGTTATACTCCCATTTATAAAAAGTGCATGACCAAGTCGTCACCTTCGCGTTTCGAGCTTCCCATCCGACCAATAATTGTTCGAGTGCCGCTCGTTGCTCAGGACTCAGTGTTGAAGCCTGATTCTGACTCAAGGGCTGGGCAACTTGTTGCTGTGAAAAGCTTTCTGGTTGACCAAAAACTACAACCGTGACTACGAATACCCAGCGACACAGCGCGCCTGACCTCACCCTGCGGGGGGTGTTACGTTGTTGATCAGAAGGGCCAGTCCGGACTAGATGCACATCAAACTCCTCAATGATTTCTAGGACAGTAGCAATCTACCCAAGCAATCGCGAGGCCTTTTTCAGGGCACAAATTGTCCCTATCACGGGATTTCACCACTGAATGTCACGGGCAGACGCATTCTTCCGTAACTCTTGTAACTCGCGGGAAAAGCCACCGGAAAGAATTGGGAATCGACACCAGGATTTCGGATCAAGGCTTTCGTCATCAAGATGAAAAGACGGCGCTAATCGCTCACGTTTCCACTGATTCCGTGACCACAACAGAAAAAAACGTTCCGTCCAATAACCTAATCTCTCAGCATCGTGCTGAGGAAATTCATTTATCAGTTGCTCCCAAATCACAACGGGCATCTGTTGATCACGAATTGCAAATCTTTCAATTCGATCGAGCACGTCATAAGGCATTAGATCAGACTCATCAGTCTGCCCATCATGAGTTGGCCTCAATTCAGCGGTTGGCTGTTGCTTGTTGATTGCTCCCATAGTAGAGAGCGGCCCAACGTCCTGAGGGCCCTCATGTTCAATCCAAGTAAGCCATTCTCGGAGAAACGCTTTGTCTATACCTGCGATTGGTGCTATTCCGCCAGCGGTGTCTCCATCCATGGTTGCATAGCCAACGGCAGCTTCTGATCGATTGCTTGTTGCAACAAGCATCGCATTATAAAGATTTGCCAACAGCCAAACTCCAGGCGCTCGCACCCTGGCCTGAATATTCTGTCGGGCAATATCGTCGCTCTCCCAACTAAGTTTTCTACCAATGACTGCCTCTGCAAGTTCTTCGTATTTTTGCACCAGTGATTCGACATCGAATTCATGGAACTTTGCTCCAACGGCAGACGCGATTCCGCGCGCCGCTTCTCTGGTTGTCGTACTGGAATTTACCGTTGATTGGTAAACGCACGTGAGTACTTCAGCAACAATTGCTTGAACGCTTGGATCTGAATAACTACTCCCCGATAGCTTGCGGAGATTGGAAACTACGGCATCACCAAGGCCGAGCCTCTTTACAGCATCAGATCCGTGTTCCCGGGCAATCATTGCAATCCCGATTGCAACCAGGCAAATAACTGCTGAGGAATCTGCACCACCGCTTGCACTTACAACAAAACCACGACTTCTACTTTTCCTTAAACTATCCATCAGTCCAAGGGATACCGCCCGTGTAAATTCTTCTTTCTTACGAATGCCTGGCTCCTGGCTACGCTCCCACTCATCTCGACTGTCTCCGCCACACGATGGGTCACAAGGTGAAAGAGGAGGGAACATGAAATCGTGCGATATCACATCACAATGATCTGGAAGACTCGTATGGGAAATACTTCTCGCCTGAATAAGGCGTATTGCATCAATATCAACATCACCATCAACAACGGAAACATCTGCGAACGAGAACCGTCCACCACGAGCCACAAGACCAGAAGGATCAGCAATCAGCGTACTGCCGTCGTAGACAATACGACCGGACTCGTTCCCTAGTAGATTGGCCAGTACATACGCAGAAGCGAAGGCACGAGCCCCCTCTAAGACAAATCGTCTACGAATCTCATCTTTACCAAAAGCAAAATGACTGGCAGATGGATTCAAAATAACATCAACTCCACGGGCAGCAAGTCGGGCACCTGGCCGATCCGCAACCCACGCGTCTTCGCATATCTCAAAACCGATTCGAACTCCACCACAACTGAATCGCAGATCACCAAAAGGCAATTGACGCCCAGCCACCGTGACCACATCCTGACGTCCCGATGGCCAGCGACGGAACCAACGAGGCTCATAATGGAGACCGTCACCAGCTAAGTGCTGCTTCGCAGAAATTCCGAGAAGTTCACCGTCAACGAGTAAAGCAACCCCGTCGTACACACCACTAGCCCACCGCACTGGCAAGCCAACTGCCAGAACAAGCCCCCGGCTGACCGGCTCGAGCTCGTGTAACATGTCCATAGCTGTTGAAAGGACGCCAGATGAATGGAACGCATCTTCGCAACCATAGCCACTGATACAAAGTTCTGGGCAACAAAGAATTGAAATCTGACGACGACGAGCCTCCTCGCACGCCGATGCGATCCGGCTGATATTGCCTTCCCAGTCCAATGGTGTTTGATTCAGGGCAGCCGCCCCAAGACGAATGAGTTGCACGTTTTGCTCAACTGCTCTCTGGCACAGTCGACTCCTCAAGATAGGTATAGCCTCCTAGGCCATCTTCATAAAACCGAATAAAACGACCTGCCTGTCCATCACTTATCAAGCCATCACGAACAGCCTCTTCAATTGAACATCGAAGATTTTTTGCCAGTTCTTCAGGATTAAACTCGACATACTGGAGCACCTGGCTCACGGTATCTCCTTTTACAACTGTATCAACGGCGACTCTTCCGTGTTCGTCCGAGCTAATATGAACAGCGTGGGTATCCCCAAAGAGGTTATGTAGGTCTCCAAGAATTTCTTGGTAAGCACCGACAAGAAAAGCACCAAGATAGTACGGCTCATTCCTGAGCGAGTGCAAGGGAAGCGACCGCTTCACATCACGACGATCTATAAACTGCTCAATCTTACCATCAGAATCGCAGGTCACGTCTCCAAGCACTGCCGAGCAATCGGGACGCTCATGCAATCGGTGAATTGGCATCAGAGGGAAAAGTTGCTTTATTGCCCATGAATCAGGAATTGACTGAAACAATGAAAAATTACAGAAGTATGTATCACAAAGATTCGGTGAAATTGCCTCAATTTCTTCTGGGACATATTCGAGTTGTTTCGCAAGCTTGTTAATCTTTTGACAAATCGACCAATAAACTTGTTCCACAATTGCCCGCTGATCGAGTGGCAAATAACCACTCGCAAACAAATTCATTGCGGTATCGAGTGATTGCTGAGCATCATGGTATGACTCAAGTAAATTCCTGACAGTAAGGCCTTCAAGAGTCTCAAGCAGGTCCTGCACAGGCTGCTCTACACTCGGCGATGGCTGCCCAATGGGTTCATGGCCTGCTTGTTCCGAAACACCCAGAACACTGAACACCAGCATGCTGTGGTATGCAACCACGGCCCGCCCACTTTCCGACATTATGGCCGGATGTTCAACACCCGCATCGTCGCAAACATTCTGAATATGAGAGACAACATCATTCGCGTACTCTTGAAGACTGTAGTTTACACTCGACTCAAAATTCGTTTGCGACCCATCGTAGTCAACGCCTAAGCCGCCGCCAACATCGAGGAATTTCAAGCCCGCACCACGTTTCACAAGTTCAACATACACGCGAGCCGACTCATTCAGTGCTGCTTTGATATGTCGAATATTTGTTATCTGACTACCTTGATGAAAGTGCAACAACTGAAAACAATCACACATATCACGGTCAGCCAGGAGATCGACTCCCTTCATAAGCTCAGAGACACTTAATCCAAATTTACTCCGAAACCCAGCAGAGGCATGCCATCGACCACTTCCTACGGTCGCCAACTTCATTCGCATCCCAATATTCGGCCGAACACCAATTCTTTCAGCACAGTCCAAGATTTGTGCAAGTTCAGAGAACCTCTCCACTACTGGAATGATGTTCCGCCCAATTTTTTGGGCAAGCATGACCATCTCTATAAACTCTGCGTCTTTAAAGCCATTACAGATAATTGGGGTCTCGTTGTCTGCTAATGCGATAACCGCAAGCAACTCCGGCTTACTACCTGCCTCAAGCCCGAATTGGTACGGACGACCAAATCGCAAGACTTCTTCGACGACCTGTCGCTGCTGATTTACTTTAATCGGGTAGATACAACAGTAGTCACCCCGGTAGCTACTTTCTTTCATTGAAGAGGAAAAGGCTTGATGAATTTCTTGAAGCCTATGCTGCAGAATTTCCCCGAATCGCAGCAGGATCGGGAGATCAATACCTCGTACCTGGAGTCGATCGATGAGTTTTTTTAAATCAACGTGCCGCTTGGGATTTCTATCTGGATGAACAAGTAGGTTGCCATTATCTGCAATCGAGAAATAACCATTCCCCCAACGTGTAACCTCGTAGAGATCTGTAGAATCGGCAACAGACCAATTCTCACGTTCGAGATCAACAGCCATGGCATCCTCACAGAGTTCCAGAAAAACGAGTACGGCGCGACAAGTCTAGCCTGCCTAGGATCTTGAGCCACTTCGTAGGCTCATTCTAGGACGTTTTCCACTTTTTTAGCTGAAGAGACCTGGAATAACCTGGCCGCCATTTGCAATCTTCATTGGTCGACCGTTTTTTGCACGAAATGTTGTCTCAAGGGAAATATCGAGTGCTTTGAGAACACTCGTCATCAAGTCCTGAGACGAGTACGGTTCGCTGGCGACCTCCCGACCATCAGCACTTGTTTCCCCCACTACAACGCCACGATTAAAACCAGCCCCACCAACAACAGCACTCCAACTTCGGGCCCAGTGATCACGGCCACCATTTCCATTGATTGTTGGTGTTCTTCCGAATTCACCCATCCAAATTACAGCAGTCGTATCTAAAATGCCACGATCAGCAAGGTCAGCGATTAATGCACTCATGGCTCTATCGAGATTTGGCAATCTTTGGTCAGCCAGTGTTCCAAAAATATTGCTGTGATTATCCCAACCACCAAGATTGACTTCAACAAAAGGTACCCCAACCTCCACCAATCGCCGGGCCATCAAACAACCCCGCCCAAAATCTGTCTCTCCGTATCTCTCTTGCACAGATGCTGGCTCCTCTGACACCTGGAACGCCGCCAGCTGGCTGCTTGACATGAGTTGAACCGACTTGCCAACAACTTCACGGTGATCTTCTGGTAACTGGCCTCTCCTTTCCTGAATAAATCGGTTCTCAATGGCTGCAAGCATCTGCAGCCTACTGACAAGCCGCTCTTGAGACACTGATGACTCGAGGTTCTTCACATCCCCTTGAGAACTGACAACGAATGGTGCCCACGTTGTGCCAAGAAAACCTGGGCCAACACTACCGCCTCCAACTGAAACAAAAGGTGGGATTTCGAGTGATGGTACTGCCGTTGCTAATTCATGAGCAATCAGTGACCCATAACCAGGATGCTCTACATTTGGATTTGGAACAAACCCGGTATGCATGTAGTAACGCCCTCTTTGATGATCAGCTTCACGAGTACTCATCGAACGAACAATTGCAAGATGGTGCATTTGCTTTGCCGTCATTGGCATATGTTCGCTGATCGCAATACCGTCAACAGATGTTGAAATCTGTTGAAATGGTCCACCTGTTGCCTGACCTGGTTTGAGATCCCAGATATCCATGGTGCTTGGACCTCCACCCATCCACAGAAGGATCGCAGACTTATGCTGTTTTTTTAGCTCCTCGGCATTGGCAAGCAACGAATTCGTAAATGATGTAAAGGGAGTTGATAGCGCTGCCAATCCACCGAGATGTGAGAGAAAATGCCTGCGGCTTCTCTGCACACATGTTTCAGAGCGATAACTTTTCTTATCCATAGAACACCCGCCCCTGTTAGTGATTTAAAATAAACTCATTCGAGTTCAGCAGTGCCCACCATACATCCTGCAATGCCTCTTTCACCTGTCCCTTGCGAGCAAGGAGCACGTGATTTGCATATCGTAGTTCACTCGACGATGGCCACCTTGCAAGAGCGGCAACATACAGGGCATTTATCTTGTCTCGATTTGTTTGGTTTGCCGCCACTACTTGGTCAAGAAATCCATCTTGATCGAGTGATGTAGCTGCCTGAATTAAATCGCCATTGAACAACATGAGTATCTGAGGAATCGTTCCATTAAATGTCGTACTCGAATCACCCTCATCTGTACCAAAGGCAGTTACAAACTGCGACAGCCAGCGATCTTGACGACCTGCAGCCTCGCTATGGTCTGCTTCGGTAGCTACCAGCAAAGAATCATAGAGTTGCTCAGGCTGCATTTGCCTGACATAGAAACGGCTGAAGTGTGGCTGCTCACCAGAATCCGGCGCATCCGTTGTGCTTCTTGCCTTCATGCGACTGGAGAGGCTATATGGCCTTGATAGGACAATCCAACGCATCAGTGACTTTAGATCATAACTGTATTCTGCAAACCGTTGAGAGAGTCCATCAAGTAACGCAGGGTGCGTTGGTGGGTTGTGGGCACCAAAATCATCTATTGGTGCGGTGAATCCATAACCGAGAAAATAGGCCCAGACACGATTGACAACGGCCTTGGGGAACAAGGGATTTGACCGAATCAAAGTAGCCAATTCCCTGCGACGATTTACGCCGTACGGTGTTCCGTCATCAAGTACACCCGGCAGGAGCCCACTTCGTGAGATCTCAGTCCCATCAACAAAAACAGGATAGGCAACTTTAACTAAACCGTTTCTCAGTTCGTAGAAAATCTCTGCTTCATTTGGATCACCCCCCTGACCAGCAAAGTCTTCATCAACAAGTTCAATCCATGCAACACGACGCCCTCCGTCAAACCGCCGCAAAGCTCGGGTCTGCCTGAAAAATGCATTCAACTCCCAAAACTGGTTCTGCTTTACACCACTGTTGAAAGGATGATTATGGCATTGCGTACATTGGACCTGGAGCCCTAAGAAAATTTGTGCAGTTTTAGCCGTTGCCTGCAATCCTCCATCGGCGAGCTTTCCGCTCAGGAAGTTAGTGGCTCCATTAAATAACGTCGATTCTTCCCTTGTGGCATTATCTCCGGTCGCGGTAAGCAACTCCTCCACAAATTGATCGTAAGGAATGTTTGACTCCCACGCGGACTGCAAATATTTTCGCATACCGTCTCGGTCGATCATTCGATTGTCAGTATCTCGGCCAACAAGTATTGTCGTCCATACATTCGACCAATGCTTTGCATATTCATAGCTGTATTCTGCACCAAGAAGACGATCGATAAGAACTGATTGCTTGTTGCGACTGCTATCATTTTTGTACTGCAACACCTCATCAACGGCTGGAATTCTCCCGATGAGGTCCAGATAAACACGTCGGCACCATTCGAGATCCGTGGCTTGCTCCACTGGCTCGATATTTGCGTCAGCCCAAGCTGCCTCAATCTGGCTATCAATAAATGCAACCTGGGGAAGAGCTGATGAATTGTCGGCATAGAGAGGCATGGCGTGGTACAAAAACACGAATAGCACCATTGAAGCCGAATACAGTCTCCCCTCAACTCGACTTGTGTGGCCGCCATATTTTCTTGGGTATTTCCGTATCATCATTCGGCACCCTCGCGGCCATCTCAGACAATCTCGCTGTAGGACAACTGTATGTTTTCCCGGTAGCACGCAAGAGTCAAGTTTACACGCTGCCTACAGAACAGGCGAAACTGCGAGAGCCCTGTCTTGCCCGAAAGAAACTCGGTTACGAGTTGACTGATTCAAGTTCAGGGGCAACTGGTGCAGCTGAGACAGATTCACCTACAAACTCAAGTATTGCCCGGGGACCTGCATCGCCGAGACGAGGCATTGCCAGCTTGAAAATACGGGTATACCCACCGGGACGACTAGCGAACCGAGGCGCTACCGCGCTAAAGAGAATTCGAGTTGCTTGCTTATCACCGAGCAGTCTCAGGACCCGACGTCGAGCAGTAACCGCAGGAGCCATAGCTTGGGCCCACTTTTGCCACTGCTCACTCTGACGCCACTTCTTCCATTCTGCGGTATCTCGTTCTGCGGACGCTGCAAATGCTTCAGCTGCTTGTTCCGCCAGCAGCCCTCGCTTCGCTATCGTAATACATCGTTCCACCACCGGGCGAACTTCTTTCGCTTTCGCGACAGTTGTCACAATACGTCCAGGCACTTTCGGAGCACCTGGTTCACCTGGCTCGAACTCTCGCTCCGTAAGAACAAGAGATGAAGCAAGATTCCTAAGCATAGCTCGCTGGTGAGAAGGACTTCTGCCAAGCACTCGGCCCTTGCGACGATGACGCATTGTTCAACCTTTTCTTCTTTCGATCACTGAAATATGCATTGACGAAATTCAGGAATGCATTCCTGCCGACTCCATACCAAACGACACACCGAGCTCCTTAAGCTTCTCTTCAATTTCCTGGAGCGTCGTCTCGCCAGCACTCTGCAAATCTGCAACCTCTTCGCGAGTCTTCACAACTAACTGACCAAGGGTCGTAATATCATTCCGAATCAAACTATTCTCAGCACGGTGCGAAAGATTTAATTGGGAAACCAGCATCCCAAGGCGACTCTCAAGGGGAGCCTCGAGCTTTTCGAGATCGAGAACACCTTCAACTGCAGAAGCCGTGTCACTTGAACCTGAAGCTGCATGTATTGATGCACCCGGAGAAGTGTACCCAACAAACGGATTAAGATGTTTGCGGAGAATTTTTGCTGCCTCCACAAGTGCCATTTCCGGAGTGATTGTGCCATCGGTCCACACTTCAAGAGTCAGCTTATCGTAGTTTGTTTTTTGGCCGACACGGGTTTCCTCAACCTCGTATCGCACACGAGTAACCGGGCTGAATACCGCGTCGACGGGGACAATACCAATCTCATGCCCATCCGGACTGTGCTCACTACTTGGCACATACCCACGACCATTTTCGATTACCATTTCCAACTCGAACGGAACATCGTCTGTGAGAGTTGCAAGAACAAGATCCTTGTTCACAACTTCAACAGACTCATCCGTCTGAACATCAGCAGCTGTGATCGGGCCCTTCAGACTTTTCTCTACATGAACAACTCGTGTTGAATCACTGTGATTCTTCACGACCATGCTTTTTACAGCCAGGACGATATCAGTTACATCCTCTTGAACGCCCTTTATCGTCGTAAACTCATGCTGAGCTCCCCCAAGTTTAATTTGGGTTACAGCACTGCCCTCAAGGCTTGATAGCAGAATACGTCGAAGACTATTTCCAACAGTCGTTCCAAAACCCCTCTCAAAAGGTTCGGCTGTAAACTTGCCATAAGTATTCGTTAGCGTCGCGGTATCGGCGACAACGGAGCCTGGTAGTTCGAGGCCTCGCCAGCGGATATGCATATGGTTCTCCTTAAATACCTTTTGTTCTCAAATCACACTCTCAGGAAGTCGACTTTTGACGATAGCTGAACGTCAAAAGTTGACTTCACTTTTAAACACGCCGTTTCTTTGGTGGACGACACCCGTTGTGGGGCAGAGGAGTAATGTCTTCAATACTCTTCACATTCATGCCAGCTGCCTGAAGAGCCGTAATCGCACTTTCGCGACCACTCCCTGGACCTTTCACACGGACTTCAAGGTCCTTCACGCCGAACTTTGATGCTTTCTCAGCCGCCTGTTGGGCAGCCATTTGTCCCGCAAATGGGGTGCCTTTACGGCTTCCTTTAAAACCACAGGTTCCGCCACTTGCCCAACAAAGCGTGTCGCCCCGCTGGTCTGTGATTGTAACCGTTGTGTTATTAAAAGTTGCATCAATGAATGCTATTCCAGATGACACACTTTTCTTTTTTGTTTTCGCTGTCTTGGCCATTATTCAGTCGCCCTGATTCGCTTGATCGGGCTTACCACTTTCCTTCCTGTCAAATCCTGTTGTTTTGTATCGCTTGGTTTTCAAACTGTGCCTGCCTTACGTCCCTAACGCAGGCGCGGTCACTTATTTAAGATCCTTAACACCCTTCTTGCCAGCAACCGTCTTCTTTGGCCCCTTACGAGTCCTCGCATTTGTCCGAGTGCGCTGCCCACGAACTGGCAAGCCACGTCGATGACGAATCCCACGGTAGCAGCCGATATCTTTTAAGCGAGAAACTCCTTGGGCAACTTGTCTCCGTAACTGTCCCTCAACGACATAATCTTTATCAAGCAACGAAGCCATCCGTGCCAACTCGTCCTCGTGAAGATCCCTTGCCTGAGCCTCAGGACTTACACCCGCCTTGCGACAAAGTTCTCTCGCAACGCGAGGCCCAACGCCGTAAAGGTACTGGAGCGAATAGACAGTCTTTTTGTCCGTGGGTATGTCGACACCGAGCAAACGTGGCATAAGTGGATGCTTTCAGGAACGAATCAAATCTATTTGTGATACACCTTGACTTAAGTCAACAGTCAGGATTTGTGGTTGGACAACCGCCAAGCCTCCAGAACTACCTGCTTTGACTCAATTACTCGATTCACCAGATCGTGGCACTTCCTCAACTGTTCTACTAGCCTTGTCGTTGCTTATGCCGGGGGTTGTCGCATAAGACGAAGACCACACCGCGACGGCGGACTATCTTGCATTTATCGCAAATCCGTTTGACGCTGGCACGCACTTTCATTGAAATCATGACGCAAGAGCGTCATACCTCACAGCAATAGTAAGACAATTGATCTAGACAAATCGAAGCCACGGAGTATAGCCACGGCA
>ERZ802830.384-NODE-384-length-44131-cov-8.3847_pt1 | contig 44131 bp, 42 predicted proteins | sample MGYA00345654_ERZ802830 | MGnify/ENA primary metagenome ERZ802830 (study PRJEB30503, sample SAMEA104212375) | marine metagenome | biome: Westerlies Biome; feature: [SRF] surface water layer (ENVO:00010504) within the epipelagic zone...; material: water...
CTCTGCAACTCTTGTAGTCATCGCTGACAAATTTCGGCCGTTCAGTTCAACTGCAAGATTTAAGCTTCCTCGATCGGGCACTACGCTGATCTCGGCTTTGCCTTCAACGGTGACTGAGGATGATTGTGCAGAAATGTTTGGTGTGAATGGGAATAAAAAAATTATCAGAATAAATTTCTTCATATCCTCATCGTATCAAAATATTTTCATCAAACAATACTTTGTTTCAATGAAGGTATAGAAAAAATATTTTTATTTAGTTCTGATAAAATTCTCCGCATGAATGAAACCAAAAATTGTCAGTGGAGGGTAGCAAGAAGACCTGAAGGCAATGTTGTTTATGAGGATTTTGAATACAGGGAAGTGGATATTCCTCAAATACAAGATGGCGAAGTATTGCTTAAAACCTTATATCTCAATCTAGCTCCGGTCATGAGAATGTATATGTCAGGTGAATCAGCAGCAGGAGAGCAATCATTGGATATAGGCGATGTCATACACGGCAGGGGTGTGGCAGAAATCATTCAATCAAAGCATGCAAATTATCAAGAGGGTGAGATTGTTCAAGGCCAGATGGGTTGGCAAACCTATAAACGATCAAAGATGACCGAAAAAGAAAAATTCAGAAAGATACCCGATACGGGTGCCCCCTACTCGCTTGGCTTGAGCCTATTGGGAATGACAGGGTTATCTGCATATTTTGGATACTTCAGTCACGGCAACCCAAATAGAGGCGAAACAGTCGTGGTTTCAGGGGCTGCGGGTGGCGTTGGCTCAACGGTAGTGCAATTTGCCAAAATGCTGGACTGCTATGTAATCGGCATCGCCGGAGGAAAAGAAAAATGTGATTTCATTGAAGCTCTCGGTTGCGATGTGAGCATTGATTATAAATCCGGTGAGATTGAAGAACGGATCAAAGAAGCTGCACCCAATGGAATAGATCTTTATTTTGATAATGTGGGAGGAGAAATACTTACAGCTTGCATGGAAAATCTTGCCATGAATTCTAGAGTGGTTCACTGCGGATCAATCTCAGAATATCTTGATGCAGAGCCTTTTGGGCTCAAAAACTATACGAACCTTAGAAGAACAAACTCCAGTCTAAAAGGTTTTTTCATATACAACCACATGCATGAGATTGACTCTGCCGAACAAGAACTCAACAGATGGATTAAAGAAAAAAAGATTCGCCCCGTCGAACATATCGTTGAAGGCTTTATGGCGATGCCAGAAGGCCTGGCTCAGCTTTATGATGGGTCTAACCATGGCGTTGCATTGTGTAAGGTTAGGCAAGATCCAAATGATCAGAACTGAACTAGAAAATAAAGATTATCGATTGGGAATTTTCCTTTCAGTCTTTGGAGCAATACTCTTATCAACAAAAGGAATTTTTGCAAAAATACTCTATGAACATGGTGCAGACTACGAAAGTGTAACGGTTGTGAGAGCAATGCTGAGTATTCCACTGTTTTGGATGTGGTATTTCGCAAAAAGAAAAAAAGCAATTCAATCCATACCTAAATATAACCTTCTCATTATTCTCTTAGCAGGTTTTATTGCTTATTATTTTGGTGCATTGATCAATTTTTATGCATTGACAATGATCGATGCAAACATCGAGCGATTAATCTTATACAGTTTCCCAGCCCTCATTATTGTCTTTAAATCCATACAAAAAAAAGCACTGCCATCAAGAAACATGATGCTGGTCTTGGTGGTTATCTATCTGGGTCTTTTCTTGGCTGTGGGCATTGGAAATCAGACATTAATGATGAAAAATTTCTATGGAGGACTGTTGGTATTTGTTTCAACGATTACGGTATCTATTTATTTTCTTTTGAATGAGAAATATGGCCAAGAAATAGGAAGCATCACATTCACAACAATAGCAATGACGGGTGCAACAGTGAGTTTGTTTGTGCATGCTGTGTTGACGAATAATCTTAGTTGGATGACTTGGAGTTCTGAAATGTGGATCAATATGCTGATGCTTGTTTTAGTAGCAACTACAATTCCTCTATTTATGGTTGCAGAGGGCATCAAAAAATCAGGGGCATCTGCTTCGGCCTTGGGAACAACGATTGCCCCTCCTTCAACTATTTTCTTTGCTTGGCTGATATTGGGAGAAAAGCTTGAAGCAAGTCAAATCATTGGCTGTTTGATGGTACTGTTTGGAATCATTCTGCTTCAGAGATCTGCTACCGATCGGATTTCCTAAATAAAAAGATTACTTCCTCTTAAAAGATATATAATCGCTTTTTTCAAAAAGCATTATGAAATCAGATCACTTAAGAAATATTGCCATCATTGCCCATGTCGATCATGGAAAGACAACACTCGTCGATAAATTGCTTCAGCAAACAAATACCCTGGATAGAAAGAATCTTTCAGAAGAAAGAATCATGGATTCAAACGATCAAGAAAAAGAACGTGGAATCACAATATTGGCAAAAAATACTGCAATAAATTGGAATGAACACAGGATAAATATTGTCGATACACCTGGGCATGCAGATTTTGGAGGTGAGGTTGAGAGGGTATTATCAATGGTTGATTCGGTACTGCTTTTAGTCGATGCCGTTGATGGACCGATGCCACAAACTCGATTCGTAACACAAAAAGCATTCGAACAAGGGCTGAATCCAATTGTCGTTATCAATAAGATTGACCGTCCTGAAGCCAGACCATTTTGGGTATTGGATCAAGTTTTTGAGTTATTTGATCGACTTGGAGCTTCCGATGATCAATTGGACTTCCCTGTTATTTATGCGTCTGCTTTGCAGGGTATCTCAAGCCTGGATCCAGATCAGATGGAAGACAATATGGACTCATTGCTCGATATCATTATCAACAAAGTGTCTCCTCCAAATGTAAACATTGATGGGCCATTACAAATGCAAATCAGTGCGTTGGATAGCAATAGTTATGTCGGTGTCATTGGAATTGGAATAATTACAAGAGGGGCATTAAAAACCAATGAAAATGTTGTAGTCATAGACCGCGACGGCAATGAACGAAAAGAGAGGGTCCTCCAGGTAATGGGTCATCAAGGATTGGAGAGAGTTCAAGTTGATTCTGCTGCTGCAGGCGAAATTGTTTGCATTACCGGCATCAGTAAATTAAATATTTCCGATACTATCTGTGACAGTGAAATTATAGAAGCATTGCCTCCATTGTCTGTTGATGAACCAACTGTGAGCATGACCTTTCAAGTCAATGATTCTCCCTTTGCTGGACTCGAAGGGAAATATATAACTTCGAGAAGAATAAAGGAAAGACTGGATCAAGAATTGCTTCATAACGTCGCATTAAGAGTCGAGGACACTGAATCATCGGATAAATTTATTGTCTCAGGTCGAGGAGAGCTTCATCTATCTGTTCTCATTGAAACCATGAGGAGAGAGGGTTACGAGCTGGGTGTCTCAAGACCAGAAGTGATTCAAAAGGAAGTGGATGGAGAAATTCATGAACCATATGAATACATAGTGATCGATATAGAAAACGAGCATCAAGGATCGGTTATGGAAGAAATGGGGCCAAGAAAAGCTGTCCTCAAGAACCTTGAGCCCAATAGCAGTGGAAGAGTAAAACTTGAATTCATTGCACCATCGAGAGGCATGATAGGTTTTCGTTCATATTTTCTGACCATTACCAGCGGCACTGGAATCATGACTAGAATTTTTGATCATTACGGGCCTTGCAAGATTGGTGGGATGGCAAAAAGAAAAAATGGTGTCTTGGTTGCAAAAGTTCCCGGAAAGACACTGGCTTACTCTTTATTTAACCTGCAAAATAGAGGCCATCTTTTTGTAGGGCATGGCCTAGAAGTATATGAAGGTCAGGTTGTTGGACTCCACTCAAGGAACAATGATCTGGTTGTTAATCCAACGAAAGCCAAACAGTTGAACAATATAAGAGCGGCAGGGAAAGATGAGGACCTCATCTTGGTCCCTCACATTGAGCACACACTCGAACAAGCTCTTGAATTCATCGAGGACGATGAACTCGTTGAAGTGACACCAGAATCCATTCGGATTAGGAAGAAAACTGGGTGGAGACTATAACCCGATGAGCTTCAATGTTTCATCAAGCTACTTCACGGAATAAAATTTCATCTCCAATTTATCAGTGGTTAAATTCATTTCTGTAATACACAGATAGAAATTTCCATCGGTTACATCGTCCAGAGAATAAAATTGAATGATGTTTCCTTTTCGCTCCCATACGCCTTGACGGCTTGCAGCATTTCTCTCGCCGTTTTCATTGATCGCTGTTGCTCTGCCAGAAAAAGAGCCTTGGGTTGCTACATTTGGGTTATCCAATTTCAAGTTATAGGTGAGCCATACTTTCCCATATGGACCAGTGTTGCCAACAACATTGATCAATCCGCCTTCATTGGTTAGAGTCACTGAGGTAATTTCCCCTGTGAACTCATTTGCATCTCCACGAATGTCTAAGCTAAAAGCATTGAGAGAAGAAAAGACAACAATTAGTGTAAATATTATTTTTTTCATTTCTTTATTCCTTTTTTTATAATTTTTATTTAAATTTTTGGGGCAACTTTACTGTATAAGCTTCCCATGTCCCCTTTGAATTATTTTTAATCATCAAGCAAAAATTCTGTAATAACCCGATCATGCAATTCTGGATCCTCATAAAATTGCCAACTGCCAACGCCTGGAAGCTTAACAATTGTGCTTCCTTTGATTCTCTTTTGCAGTCCTGCAACATCGCCGGCATAAATGTCTTCCTCCCCCTCTAGAAGAAGGGTTTCTTTTCTCAAATCATCCATATTGGGCTGATATCGAAAAATAGCATAATGCATATCATACTTTCTCTGACGATTGATTAAACTGGTCAGGAATGGTCTGAAAGTCACCTCAGGCGAGGTTGAACTTGCGCTCATGTGTCGATAAACATCCCATGTCTTATCAAGAAACTCACCGTTTACATCAACAGGAAGATCTCGAGTCATGGGTCTATCAATGAGTTCTTGAATTTGTTCTTCGGTTAAATTTTCATCTCTGCCGGCACCCGAGAGTATTAATTTGCCAACCCTTTCTGGATGACGAATACCTAGATTAATACCAACCGATGCGCCCCCATGTTGGCCCAGAAAATGGAATACATCGACACCAATATTATCCATGACCTCTATGATTGAGTCTGCATACTCATCTGCATTCATTTCATGTTTTGAAGTATCTGATTGTCCATGATTGGGCAGATCTATTCCGATCACTTTAAAACTATCCGAGAGAACAGGAGCCAAAGTCAGATATTCAGCCGAAGTCTGGCCGGATTGATGCAATAATATCAATGCAGGGCCCTCACCAATGGTCCAAAGGTGTACTCTTCCAAAACTTGTATCGGAATAATCTCTTCTGATTTCACCCGACATGCCTGGCATCTCAGCACTGGCATTGACCGTGAAGAAAACAATTAGTAAATACATTGATAGTTTGTTGAAAATCTTTTTTAACGTCATTATCTACTCCTCAAAAATTTTATGATGCATCGGCCATTTCTGGGTCCGATGCTCTAAGATATCTATGTAGCAACCAATAAATGATCATTGCCAGCATTGCCGCTCCCCAACACATCATGAATACACTCTCATAACCCAAGTTAAGAGATAATATGGATGCTGCTAAATTTGGTCCTACAATCTGTCCAAGCCCTTGCGATGCAGGAAGATACGCTGAATATCGACCGCCTTCATCAAAATTTGCGAGGGATCCCATCTGGTAAACATCTGTAAATATCCAAAGAATGTTGAATGTAAAGACACTCATTAAAAATTTTGGCTCCGTGATACCAAATGATAACAAACCAACGCCGGTTGCCATGGTGATAAGCGCAATGAGAAGTGGGCGTATTAAACCGAAACGATTACTGAGTAATGTGGCAATAAAACATCCCAAGAGCGAGCAGAATGATGCCCAGACAAGTGTGCTGCCAACAAGATCGGCATTTGTATTTGCACTGAGTGCTGCTAACTCAATATAGGTCCAATAAGCCCCAATATTGATGTAAGTTAAGAATATTGCAAACAAACATATCCATGGAACGAGTGAGAATTTTTTGCTTGTCTGTCGTGGTTGAGCTTGTCGATGATCGTTATTTTTAGACAGCGGATAACTTTGCATCCAACCGAGAAAAGGCAGGGTTGCTAGAAAACAAACTATAAACGCCGTATAAATTCCATTCATGGATAATTGTGGCAATACTTGCATTTCCAGAGCTTGAGAAAATGCAAAACTAAACAACATCAAATTGTATGCAAGTGCAGGCCTTATCGACATTCCAAAGACTGCGACCGCTACAGATGTGTAGATACCACTGCCAAAGCCCGATATAAATCTCAGATAAAGAACAGTCTCATAATCGACGTATCTGATGCATAACGCATTTGCTGCAACCGCAATGACAATTCCAAAAAAGACCAATATTCTCCTATTAACCTTTTGAATTATCCATGCTGTAAAAATAGAACCTGCTGCAAGACCACCTAAGTCCATCCCTGCAACTCTGCCAACCTCAACTTCTGTAAAACCTAACTTGGTGACCCAAGCAGTACTAATCACAGGAATTCCAACCAAGACACCATAGCCAACAAGGACCATGTAAAGGGCAATAGTCAGAGACTTCCAATCGTCCTGAAATAAGATCTTCCAATCATGTAGTGCTAAAGCAATTCCTTTTTTTTCTGTCATGGACTCTAAGTTATTTTTTTATTTTTGATTAAGGACCAGGAGATCCAGGATCATTCTCAATAGAATAATTTGGAGTTGGCGCGCCACGTAATACACCTCGGCCATAAACTCCAATTTCTCCATAGCCAAAGTTATCCATTAAGACGAGGACAATATTGGGCTTTTTTTCCGCCTGAACAGCGCCGCTAAATACAAGTATCAGTATTAGTAGTAACTTCATTCAGATAAGAATATCAGAACTTACGCATGTCTGACAGAGTAGAATAGACTATCCTCAGCGACTAAGCTGAGGAGCCTATAGATTCGGAGTAATTAGCTTACGTTGACTGCTTGAGGGCCTTTGTCGCCATCTTCTACGTCGAAGGTAACGCTTTGCTCTTCTTTGAGTGATTTATACCCATCACCTTGTATTGATGAATGATGAACAAAAAGATCTTTGTCTCCTTCATCGGGTGTTATGAAACCATAACCTTTTGTTGGGTTAAACCATTTTACTTTTCCTGTTGCCATTTTTTATATCCAGCTAATTAAATTTGTATGCATATTAATATCTATACAGACATAAACAAGCATTATTTTATTTTTTTTTATGTATTTCATGGCGCGCCCGATAGGACTCGAACCTATAACCCTCAGCTTAGAAGGCTGATGCTCTATCCAGTTGAGCTACGGGCGCCTCTCATGATCTTAAAGTGTCGGGGCAGAGGGATTTGAACCCCCGACCCTCTGCTCCCAAAGCAGATGCGCTACCAGGCTGCGCTATGCCCCGATTAAACTTCAAAGAAGTGAATCGTATTATACTGATCAAAATCTAAATTCCATTAAGATTTTTAAATTATCTGGATGTCGCTTAACCATTCTTTGATATCATGGATCAACTCAAATGGAGCCAAAATGACTGCTAATATCATTGACGGAAAATCGATTGCAAAAAAAATACGATCTGAGATAAAAGATCGAGTTGAATCAATTATAGATAATGATGGTCAAGTGCCAGGTTTAGCGGTGATTCAAGTGGGACAAGATCCTGCCTCTAGCGTCTATGTCAGAAATAAAAGAATGGCTTGCAAGGAAGTCGGTATGAAGTCCTTCAATTATGATTTGGAAGTTGATATTTCAGAGGATCAGCTCCTCAAACTAATTAAAGAGCTCAATGAGAACGATGAAGTTACTGGGATTTTGGTTCAACTCCCACTACCGGAACACATAAATGAGACAATTGTCATAGAAAGCATAGATCCAAAGAAAGACGTGGATGGATTTCATCCATATACCATTGGCAGACTCATGCAAAGGATTCCTTTGTTAAGACCATGTACTGCAATCGGTGTCATCACAATGCTGGAAGAAATTGGAATCGATGCCATGGGGAAGCATGTTGTCATCGTGGGTGCATCAAACTTAGTCGGAAGACCTCTGAATCTTGAATTCTTACTCAAAGGCGCTACCACAACGGTTTGCCATAAATACACAGAAAATCTCCGATCACATGTGGAACAGGCCGATATACTAGCTGTTGCAGTGGGTAAAGCAGACTTTATACCCGGAGACTGGATCAAGGAAGGTGCGGTTGTCTTTGATGTTGGAATCAATCGAGATAAAAATGGAAAACTCACTGGGGATGTTGATTTTAGCTCTGCGAAAGAAAGGGCGTCTTGGATTTCTCCTGTACCGGGTGGCGTAGGGCCAATGACTGTAGCAATGTTGATAAAAAACACTCTACTTGCGAGGGAATTAATTCTAAAATCTGATTCATGAGAAATATATTTAAAAATCTAACCGCCCTCTTCGTTATCGGTTTAATGAGCTTTAAGATTCATGCCTCTGAAAATTATCCTCAAATAGAAATTGTGACGACCTCTGGGACCATTGTGATTGAACTTGATCGCAATCGAGCCCCAAAAAGTGTAGAAAATTTTCTTAACTATGTTGAATCAGGTTTATATATTGGCACAATCTTTCATCGGGTCATTCCAGGGTTTGTCATTCAAACCGGTGGTTACAATGTAGATCTTTCTGAAATTGAGACATTGCCAGAAATTATAAATGAGTCTGGAAATGGCTTAAAAAATCAAAGGATGTCTTTGGGCATGGCGAGAACCAACGAACCACACTCAGCATCCTCTCAGTTCTATATCAATTTAAATGATAATTTTTCTCTCGATCCAATGCCGACAAGATGGGGTTATGCAGTGTTTGGAGATGTCATCGGTGGGTTTTCAGTCGTTGATGGTATTGCGAGCAATGCCACCCAAAGCACAAAAGGATTTCAGGATGTTCCGGTTGCACCAATCATTATTCTTGAAGTCAATCGTATCGACTAATTCCAAATGACAACCTATTTTATTTCAGATCTCCATCTAGAAAGAATTGAATCCCCAATAACAAACATTTTCACTGCATTCTTGGATGACCTAAACCAGAATGATTCTCTGTATATTCTCGGAGATCTATTTGAGTCATGGATTGGGGATGATAATGTTTCGGAGCTCAGTCAATACATCAGTGATCGGCTTCTTATGCTCTCAGAGCGAGATATAAGTGTCGCGATCATGCATGGCAATAGAGATTTCTTAATTGGGGAAGATTTTTGCAAAGCTTCATCAATCGAATTAATCAATGATCCACGCATCATTGAAATTGATACTAAAAAAGTAATGCTCACTCATGGTGATGAGTTATGCACTGATGATAAGGAATATCAGGCATTTCGTTCTGTAGTCAGAAATCCTCTATGGCAAAAAGACTTCCTTAATTTTCCAATATCAAAGCGTGAAAAAATCGCAGGTGAAGCAAAAGATGCAAGCAAAGACTCAAAGGAGAATAAGGCAATGGAGATCATGGATGTAAATACAGATGCTGTCTTAAAAGCATTCAATGATCAAAATATTGAAATAATGATTCATGGCCATACCCACAGACCCAATATTCATAAAGTTTCAAATGAGGGCAAAAATCTTACTCGATATGTATTGGGTGATTGGAGCAAAAATAGTGCAATCATACTTAAATGGAATGAAGCTGAAGTTGAATTGATGGATTTAGCTCAAAGTCATTGATGATTGATCTTGAATATCTATCTGCTTGCGCTCAATTTCTTTCTTAGCTTTTGCCGCATCATTTCTTTTTCTCTCAATGAACTCAAGATAGTTTGAGGTCACATCGCCCGTCACGTATTCACCAGAAAAACAAGAGGTATCAAAAGCCTGGGCATCTGATCCATCAAATTGAACAGCTGAAATGAGATCATCCAGTTCCTGATAAATCAACCAATCTGCACCGATGTACCTAGCAAGATCCTCCTCTGTTCTATTGCTTGCCAATAACTCTGCAGTGGAAGGCATATCGATGCCATATACATTGGGGTATTTAACGGGTGGTGCAGCAGATGCAAAAAACACTTTATTTGCACCTGAGTTTCGAGCCATTTGTATTATTTTCTTAGATGTTGTTCCTCTGACAATGGAGTCATCGATCAGTAAGACATTCTTATCCCGAATTTCAACCTCGATTGGATTGAGCTTTTGTTTTACTGATTTTTTTCTGATCTCTTGACCAGGCATAATGAATGTTCTCCCGATGTATCGATTCTTAATGAAACCTTCTCTGTATTTGACACCGAGATGATGTGCCACCTGAAGTGCAGTGGACCTGCTGGTATCAGGAATTGGAATCACCACATCGACATCATGATGCAGGCCTTCCTTAATGATCCTTTGAGCCAAATACTCTCCCATTCTCAGCCTAGATTTATAAACAGACATGCCGTCAATGACTGAATCCGGTCTCGCAAAATACACAAACTCAAACATGCAAGGCGTATAAGATTTTGGTTTGATGCATTGTTTAGAGAAGAACTCCCCTTCTTTGGTGATGAAAATAACTTCTCCGGGTTTAACGTCTCTCATGATTTCAAAGTCTGCAATGTCCAAAGCCACACTTTCAGATGCAATCATATATTCTGTTCCTTGACCAACTTCCCTTTTTCCAAGTATGAGTGGACGGATGCCATTAGGGTCTCTCATTGCAACCAGTCCCTCATTCAGAATCATTGAAACAACCGCATACCCTCCTGAACTTTTCTCAAACAGATGTGTAGCAGCCTCAAAAATTATTTCAGGCGTTAATTGGCCTTCAAAATTTTCTTGAAGCTCGTGAGCAAAGAGGTTTAGCAAGGCCTCTGTATCCGACTCCGTATTTAAATGTCTTCGATCCACTTCTCTTAGATGTCTTCTGAGTTCGTCGTTATTTACTAAATTACCATTGTGAGCCAAGCAGATTCCAAATGGAGAATTGACATAAAAAGGCTGTGCCTCAGATGAGCTCAGCGTGCCTGCAGTTGGGTATCTGACATGACCAATTCCCATATTGCCTCTCAGTCTTGTCATGTGTTCTGTGGAAAAAACATCGCTCACCAAACCATTGCTCTTTCTAAGGCAAAGGACGCCTTGATTGTCGGTCATGATTCCCGCTGAGTCTTGCCCTCGGTGCTGAAGCACCGTCAATGCATCATATATTTCTTGATTAACGGGTCTGCTGCTGATGATTCCGACGACTCCGCACATGTGATATTTTCCCCTGATTAATCCTTCACTGGATTACTAGTTATAATACTTCAAAAATAAATTATAGAAAAACTCTTTCACTTGCTCAGCCTCCTCCAAAAAGACTGCGTCTTGAATGATGGGCTCACTGTATAATTCCGTATCCTCCAAGATCAGCATCAACAAACAGATTAAAACGAGTCCTCTTAAAAAACCAAAACCCAAACCAATCAACATGTCCCCTGAAATGCTTGAACCAACTGCTTTGGATACTCTGTTGCTTGCGAGGCCACCGATAAATAACATAAGGGTCAAGATCAATAACCTTGCCACCCAAATTCTTAATGCTTCGGATGACAATATTGACTCAAAAACCACTTCAATTTGGCCGCCAAAAGCATAGGCAACAGAAACGGCAATGATCCATGTGAGAAGAGAAAGAACCTCTGTAAGAAAGCCTTTGAAGAAACCATAGATACTTGATATTACCAATGTCAGAACAAGAATGAGATCTAAAATAGAGACGACTTCTTCACTGCCGAAAATATTAATGGGAAACGTGACTGGGAATGGGAAAGGTATATGATAAATCATTGCTGCCCTTTACCTAAAACTTGAAACTCATAATCGCCTCTTTCAAGTCTTTTGATAATGGGATCAACCTCTTCATCTTCAAAAGATGGTCTTATTCTTACTCTGAATATTTTTTTTCCAGAAAAATCTTTTGAACTGACATAGGTTTTAAAGCCTTTTCTTTCAAATTGCTTGGCCAGACTTTTTGCATCTTCCAAATCCTGAAAGGCTCCCAGTTGAATGATCCACGGGTAAATAAGATCCGCTTGGATTAACGCCTCCTCAACTGTCACTGACTGTCTTGCCTCGATTCTCTGTTCAATTTCTGCAAGGCCATCGCCTTTTAAATAAATGAATGAAAGAACAACAATTAATGCAGCGATGGTTATTAATCCTATTATTCTTTCTTTCATATTTATCTCGGAGATTTTAATAAAAATTCTCTAATGGGTCCGACCAATTCAAATGATCCAGAGACAATCACATTGTTACTTATGCTCACATTTTTTTCTAGAGTCTTTATTGCTTCTAAAGGAGATATTGCACAATGAATATTATTGATTCCCATATTGTTCATCTTTTTTTCTATTTTTTTCACTCTAAATGAGCGTTCGGTTTCCATTTCACAGATGACCCATGTTTGCACCAAATCTCTAAAGGCATTGATATACAATTCAAGTTGCTTGTCTTTCATCATGCTAAAAATCATCGAATAATTAGAGCTGAAATCAGAACGATTGATTCTTTGTCTTAAATTCTGGGCTGCCGATGGGTTGTGTGCAACATCCAAAATCCATCTGTGATTCAGTTCATGGATCTCAAACCTACCGGATATCCTAAAATCATCAATGACCTTTTGAAGAAAATCGTGAGATGGAAAAAATTCACCATTGGCCTCCATTGCTGCCAGTGACGTAGCCAAATTATCCGATTCTCCATCGCCCCAGTTCATTGGAATAGAAATATTGTTTATGCTTTTATTTATTCCCTTAAAACTGAACTGATTCTCATCGATGTATGCATTGAATTCATGCCCTTTTTTTCTCAGTTCAGCATTCCGATCATTGCAGCCTTTCTTAATGGATTTCATTGCCACAATATCACCGTAAATCAGTGGTTTATTGGATTTAGCGATGCCAACTTTCTCCGCTGCAATCATCTCAATACTGTCTCCAAGCCATTCCTCATGGTCCATAGCAATGCTTGTTAATACCGAAACACTGGGGTCTATGATATTTGTGGCATCCAAACGGCCGCCCAAACCAACCTCAATGAACCATGCATCGCAACCACTATCAGATAGGATTTGAAAAGCAGCAAGTGCACTAAACTCAAAGTAAGTCAGAGGAATATCATCCCTTATGTCCTCAATGATTTTGAAGGCTGATATCCAGTCTTGTTCTTCAGAATTATTTAGATTAATTCTGACGCGTTCACTGTAGTGATTGAGATGTGGAGATGTGAAAGCACCCGTCTTATAACCATGCTTGTGAAACAAATGCTCGAGGATTGCAGTTGTGGTTCCTTTGCCATTGGTGCCACCGATCAAAAAAACATTTTTATTTGGAAAATCTATTTCCATTTTATCAAATACTGATTGAACCCTTTCTAGGCTCAGATCAATTTCTTTAGGGTTTATGGTTTGCTGAAAGCTAAGCCATTCATTTAATGTGGAAAAGCCCATGGTTTTTATTTTACTCAATGATTCATTAAGTTGGATATCAAGGTAGAAATGGTGTCTTTCATTTCTCTTCGATCAACAATCATGTCAATCGCCCCTTTTTCCATAAGAAAATCACTTCTTTGGAATCCTTCAGGCAAAGTCTCTCCTACGGTTTGTTCAATGACTCTAGGACCTGCAAATCCTATTAATGCCCCGGGTTCGGCGAGATTTATATCGCCTAGCATCGCTATGCTTGCTGAAACACCGCCCGTTGTAGGATCAGTCAGAACCGATATATATGGGATGCGTTTTGCATCCAATTCAACTAAAGCAGAGGTTGTTTTTGCCAACTGCATTAAAGACAAGAAAGCCTCCTGCATTCTTGCACCACCGCTTGATGAGAAACTAACCAATGGCGCCTTTTTTTCGATACATAGATTGACTGCCCGAACAAATTTTTCCCCAACCACTGAACCCATAGATCCACCAAGAAATTTAAACTCAAAAGCACATGCGATCATTTCGATCTCATTGACCTTGCCTGACATGACAACCAAGGCATCTTTTTCCCCGGATTTCTTTTTTGATTCTATTATCCGGTCTCTATACCTCTTGGTATCTCTAAATTTAAGAGGATCGTTGGCTGAAAGATTGGCAAAATATTCAGTTATTGAATCAGGATCAAAGAAACTCTCCAGTCTTTCTCTGGCTGACATTCTCATATGGTGATTGCATTTTGTGCATACATAAAGGGCTCTCTCAAGCTCTGCACGATACAATTGGGCGCCGCATGCATCACAAGTGACCCAAACACCTTCGGGGACAGATTTCACCCTTTGTTGTTTTTTTGTGGTGATCCTAGAAGGAACTAATTTCTTAAACCAATTCATTTGTATCAATAATTATAGGCTTTAATCATATCATCTCAAATGAACGATAAGGGAAATCATACTCTTTGGGATAGCTGACCTTGGTCAAATATAATCCTTTTGCTGAGGCTGTCTTTGAAGCTGCTGAACGATCCCTCTGATGAAGTATTTTTTCGAAATCTTTGGGTGATATTTTTCCAATTCCTACGTCTATAAGTGTTCCAATGATATTTCTAATCATATGGTGCAAAAAAGCATTGGCAGTAAAACTTATGGCGATCAAATGATTGACCTCTAGGTCAATATTCTTCATCTCTCTGACGGGGTTTTTTGATTGACAACTTGATGCTCTAAATGAAGAAAAGTCATGCCTTCCAATTAAAAGCTGAGAAGCTTCGGTCATGACATCTGTATTCAGTGTCTGCTTCACATAAAGTGCTCTTTGATGATTGAAAACATCAAGATCTTTGTTATTAATCAGATATACATAAGTTCTTGAAAGAGCCGTTCGTCTAGCGTCAAAGGCTTCATCTACAGCCTGAATCCATTGAATATGTATATCGGGTGGCAAATATGAATTGATTCCATCCAGCCATTGGCTTTTGCTTCGATTGGCCTTTGAAGAAAAATGAAAAACTTGACCGCGGGCATGGACTCCTGAATCCGTTCTTCCGGCTGAATAGATCCTGATTTTTTCATCTGCCACCTTAGACAAGGCACTTTCAATTCGGTCTTGGATGGTCTCTTGATTATCTTGGGATTGCCAACCTTTATAATCGGTTCCTAAATATTCGACACCACATGCATATTTAGTAGGACCAACATTCATCATCAATAATTCGATTCAAGGATGGTCTCAGCTATTTGAATGGAATTCAGGGCCGCGCCTTTTCGTATATTATCTGCAACAACCCATAGGTTGATCCCATTCGAATGATTTAGATCTGCCCGAATCCTTCCAACATAAACATCATCGGTGCCCTCTCCCTCCTTAATCGGCATTGGGTATGATTCATCATCATGCATTAATTGAATCCCATTGGAATCAGAGAGCAGAGCTCTGACTTTTCCGACGCTGAGATGATTCTCGGTAATAATACTGATTGCTTCAGAGTGGCCATATCTCACAGGAACCCTGACCGCTGTTGGATTTACTTCGATATTTTTATCATCAAAAATCTTGTGTGTCTCCCAAACCATCTTCATTTCCTCGAGTGAATAGCCATTGTTTTCAAAAGAACCAATCTGAGGGATAACATTATGTGCAAAGCAATTTTCTTCTTGCTGAGGATACTTTGGGTCTGAAACTTGACGGTCATACTCATTGAGCATCATTCGTCCAGCTCCAGATATCGATTGATATGTACAAACATTGATCGAACTAATTGTTGCAGCTTTGTGAATGGGGTTGAGCGCCACTAACATTTGGATGGTTGAGCAATTTGGATTGGCAATGATATTATTTTTCCTAAAATTCTCTAATGCATGTGCATTCACTTCTGGCACGATCAATGGAATCTGATCGTCATACCTAAATTCAGAGGTGTTATCAATGACCACTGAGCCGGCATTTGCAGCCTTTGGTGCAAAAACCCTAGAAACCGATGATCCTGCAGAAAAGAATGAGAAATCAATGTTTTCAAAATTAAAATCATCCAGAACCATTACCTCGTAATCCTGGTCATTGAATCGGATACTCTTGCCTGCAGATCTTTCACTTGCCAGTGGAATAAGTTCTTCGACAGGAAAAGATCGCTGTTCAAGGATGCTTAATATTGCTTGACCGACCAGTCCTGTTGCACCAACAATTGCTACACGATTTGACACAATCTAATTGCCTTCTTTTTCTAAAGAGACATCTGAGTTTTGGGCACGATTTCTTAAAAAATGATCCATTAAGACAATGGCCAGCATGGCTTCTCCAATTGGAGTTGCTCTCAAGCCCACACAGGGATCATGGCGCCCTTTGGTAACGATTTCTGTGCTTTCGCCCGTTTTATCAATGGTCTCGGCAGGTTTAATAATGCTGGATGTTGGCTTTAAAGCAATGCTTGCAAAGATATCTTGGCCACTTGAAATGCCTCCCAAGGTTCCGCCTGAATTGTTCTGCTTAAAACCGTCGGTATCGATTTCATCTCTGTGTTCACTTCCTTTCTGATGAACCACAGAGAACCCTGCACCAATTTCAATTCCTTTGACTGCGTTGATACTCATCAAACCGTGTGCAATATCTGCTTCAAGTTTATCGAACACAGGCTCACCCAGTCCAACGGGGACATTTTTTGCCACCAGGTTAATCCTAGCACCGATGGAGTCGCCTTCTTTTCTCAATTGATCCATGTAGGATTCAAGCTCAGATAATTTCTCAGGATCTCCACAAAAGAATGGGTTCGTTTCAATGAAATCTCTGTCTTTCATATCAAGAGTTATGGGGCCTAGTTGTCCTAAATATCCAAAAATCTCTATCCCTGTTTTTTCCAAAAGGTATTTCCGAGCAATTGCACCGGCAGCAACTCTCATAACGGTTTCACGAGCAGAAGATCTTCCTCCTCCCCTGTAATCTCGGATACCGTATTTATGAAAATAGGTATAGTCAGCATGTCCCGGTCTAAATTTATCTTTGATGGCACTGTAGTCTTTTGTTTTCTGATCCACATTCTGAACAACAAGATTAATCGGTGTACCTGTTGTCACTCCTTCAAAGACTCCTGACATGATGGTCACTTCATCCTTTTCTTTTCTCTGAGACGTAAATCTGGATTGACCGGGTCTTCTTTTGTTTAATTCTTTCTGGATGTCACTTTCATCGATTTCAAGCCCTGGTGGGCATCCATCAATAATAGCCGATAGTCCAGGTCCATGGCTTTCCCCGGATGTAGTAACAGTGAATAATTTTCCTATAGTATTTCCAGCCATTATTAGTCTCAGTATTTGATTCCTATTTTAGTCAATTTTTGAGGCTTGAGGCATCTATTAGTGCAACCCCCTCGCCTCCTTTTTCAAAATCAATCCATATAAAAGGCATATTGAATGCTTCTTCCATTTTTTCAGAGGCAACACCTGCCTCAATGATCACTATACCGTTATCGGATAAAAAAGGAGGTGCATCATGCAATATCCTGGAGATAAAATCCAGTCCATTGTCCCCTGCAGCCAATGCTAAATCTGGTTCGTGGAGGTATTCTTTAGGCAAATCAGACATGACCTCGGTTGGAACATAAGGTGGGTTAGTGATAATCAAATCAAATACGCCATTCACATTTTCAAATAAGTCAGACTCTATTATTTTGACCCGATTATCTGAATCATGTGCTTTTGCATTCATTGAAGCAACGTCAAGTGCATCCGATGAAACATCAGTCGCAACAACTTCAGTATCGGAAAAAATTGAAGCAATGCTCAAAGCGATACATCCGGACCCAGTCCCTATCTCGAGTATACGATTTAATGAGCTTGCTTTGATCCATGGCTCAAAACGATTATTTATAAGTTCAGCGATTGGAGATCGTGGGATGAGAACTCGTTCATCAACATAGAATCTTTTTCCACAAAAATAAGCCTCATTGGTTATGTAAGGCAGAGGCTTTAATTCGATAATTCGTTGATAAAGAATCTCTTTTGCTTTTTTTAGAAAACCCACTTGGATAGAAGCTTTAAGTTGATCTTCTTTCAGGGGATCATGAGATTGCAAGAGATGCATGATGATTGCCATTGATTCATCCATGGCATTGTCTGTTCCATGCCCATAAAATAGATCCTCATTGCTGAGTATCGTTTCTATATCATGCAAAAGGTCATGGTAAGTGGAACTTCTATTAATCAATTCAAATCTGGTGTCCATTATGAGAACGATGTTACATTAGATTCTCAATATTGCCTCTATCTAAATGATGAATGAATAATTTGATTCAAGTTTCACTGAGTAATGCCCTGCAGAAGATGGTCTTAAAGGTCTCTCTTTTGAAGATTGGTATTCTTAAAAATATCCTCATAAGAATGTTCATCAAGCATTATAAAATTGACATGAATGACTACCCAAGAAAATCTGTCCATCAATACAAACATTTCAATGATTTCTTCACCCGAGAAATCCTTCCCGATAAACGGCCCATTGATGGAAGTGAGAACAGCTTAATTGCACCAACAGATGGGAAAATAGTGGAGTTTGGAAAAATTGAAGAAGGTAAATTGATCCAAATTAAAGGAATGGAATACAAATTATCCGGACTGCTTAATAACAATGAAATGCTCAGCCTGAATTATGAAAGAGGTTCATTCATCAGTATTTATCTTGCTCCTTTTAACTATCATCGAATTCATGCCCCTCTTGAGGGAAATCTAGAAGAAGCAATAATGGTTCCGGGTGAGATGAATAGAGTAGACCTCAAAGCCTTATCCGATATTGAAAGTCTTTATACAAAAAATCAAAGGCTTATTGCAAAATTTGAAGGATCTAATTTTGATTGTATTTTGATCATGGTTGCAGCAAGAAATGTGGCATCAATGACATATGAAATGAAAACTAAAGCTTTTAAAAAAGGCGATGAAGTTGGGCGATTTAATCTTGGATCGACAGTTGTGGTTCTTCTTCCGAATGAGACTGAAATAGAATGGACCCCGAATGTTTCTTTTGGGACCAATGTAAAAGTTGGTGAAAAAATAGCTCAACTCAGTAAGATCAAATAGGAAGGAGAAATATGGACGGCTTAATATTTATAATCATCATCATAATTATTTTCTTAGTGAAATCATTTAGATATTTCAGTAAGCGAGTATCACCTTCAGAAAAAAAAGGTGAAAAGGAAGAAAGCTAGAACGGCTGAAAAATATTCTTGATGCCAAATAGTATTGATATCACCATTAAGGCAACAATCAGATAGTAAATTATTTTTTGTCCATCCATTATTTCACCCTCGATAGATACTCTCCGGTTCGAGTATCCACTTTGATCCTCTCACCTTCTTCAACAAACAAAGGAACACGAACTGTGGCGCCTGTTTCAACCACGGCAGGTTTGACGCCACCTTGTGCGGTGTCACCTTTGAGTCCAGGATCTGTTTCCGTAACCATTACATCAATATTATTGGGAGGCTCAACTGCGATTGCTTGATTGTTCCAGATCGTCACACCGCATATGCTTTCCTCTTTTAGCCAAATGAGTACATCGTCGACTACTGATTTCGATATGCCAATTTGTTCGTAACTGTCTGTATCCATAAAATGCCATTGATCTCCATCGTTATAAAGATATTGCATCTCGCTGATCATGACATCTGCAGCCTCAAGCGATACACCGATCTTGACGGTCTTCTCGAGAACCTTTCCATTTTTAAGGTTCTTCAATTTGACCTTATTAAATGCTTGACCTTTGCCTGGCTTATGGAAGTCACTTTCTACAATGTTATAAGGATCGCCATCAACAAGAACCTTGAGTCCTGACTTGAGATCACTGCTGTTATACATCACCATGGTATGCCTCTTATTTTGGTTCAACTTCCAGAGAATCTATTTTCTTAAATGGAGGCACTGATCGCCCCCTCTTCCCTCTTTCACTCATGTAATTTTCAAATTCATCGGGCCTTATGATTTTTGGCTTTTTACCGCTATACACTCGTATTGAATCCTTTGGCCCAATCACAATTGCTGAAACCATCTTTTCTTTGCCTTCTTTGAATTTCTTAGAATTAATGCCTATGATCTTCAGTCCCTTTCCTTTGCTCATTTCCATTAATTCATTGCTTTTAAAAATGAGTAATTTACCAGCTGAATTAGCTGCTGCAACATATGTTTCTTCAGGGTATCCGTATGAAGTTGCGTTAGAGGGTAACAATACCTCTGCACCTTTTACACTGATGCAGGTCTTGCCCTTTCTATTTTTGGTGTATAGATCTTCCAGCTTGGCAAAGAAACCATAACCGGAACTCGATGACAACAGCCAATGTTGATTCGGGTTACCAGATATAACTCCTGCAAAGTAAGCTCCATCTGGAGGATTGAGTCTGCTGGATAAAGGCTCGCCATTGCTTCTGGCTGATGGAAGTGTATCGGCAACAATGCTGTAGACCCTTCCCGTGCTGTCAATAAAAACTGCAAACTGATTGCTTCTTCCGGGAACCGAAGAAAGATAATCATCTCCTGACTTATAATTGAGAGACTGTGGATCCTCAAGGGCTCCTTTTGCAGCTCTCACCCATCCCGCTTTTGACAAGACAATAGTCACAGGATCACTGCTGGCAAGTTGAGTTTGATCGAGCGCTTGTGAGGTGATCGCCGATTCATTCATTGTGGTTCTTCGGTCATCGCCAAAATCTTTCGTGTCTTGTTTAATCTCATTTTGTATGAGTTCATTAATTTTCTTTTTACTCTTGAGTATTTTTGTTAATTCGCTTTGTTCTTTCTCAAGATCATTCTTTTCTTGGAGAATCTTTTCCTCTTCAAGCTTTGCTAAATTTCTGAGCCTTAAATTCAAGATTGCTTCGGCTTGGATTTCTGAAAGCTTAAATGCCTTTATGAGCTTTGTTTTTGGATTGTCTTCCTCTCTAATGATCCTAATAACCTCATCCAAATTTAAATAAGCAACCATCAATCCCTCTAGAATATGAAGTCGCGACTCAACTTCATCCAATCTGAATTGAAGTCTCCTGATGACGGTCTGTGTTCTGAATTTGATCCATTCTGATAGCAATGCCTTCAAATCAAAAACTCTCGGCCCTCCATCCAGTCCTATTAAATTCATGTTCACTCTTACATTTTTCTCTAGGTCAGTTGTAGCAAATAAATGTCCCATTAATTCATCCGTATTGACTCTATTGGACTTGGGTGTGAGAACAATACGGATAGGCGTCTCATGATCGGATTCGTCATTAATATCAGTAATCAATGGAAGCTTCTTGTCCTTCATTTGTGAGGCAATTTGCTCAATAATTTTATTCCCAGAAACTTGGTAAGGCAGTTGCAGGATCACGATCTGATTTTTTTCTTTCTTATACTTGGCCCTTATCTTTATTGTTCCATTGCCTGTGGTATAAATCTGTTTCAGTTCCTCAGGTGTTGAAATCATTTCTCCGCCTGATGGAAAATCAGGCCCTTGAAAGTTCTTTGTTATTCGAGTCAGTTGTCCCAACGATATGTCAGGATTTTTAATCAATTTATCCAATAGATAGGCAATTTCTTTAATGTTATGAGGTGGAATATCTGTGGACATGCCCACCGCAATACCGGTGACACCATTGAGTATAAGATTAGGTAGTCTTGAAGGTAAAAATTCTGGCTCCTTTAATGTTCCATCAAAGTTAGGTTTCCAATCGGTGGTGCCTTGACCAAGCTCGCTCAACATTAATTTTGTGTAAGCGCTCAGTTTAGCCTCCGTGTATCGCATTGCTGCGAACGACTTAGGATCGTCGTAAGAGCCCCAATTTCCCTGACCAATAATCAGAGGATAGCGATATGAAAAGTCCTGTGCCATATTAACCATAGCTTCATAACACGCAGTGTCTCCGTGCGGATGATATTTTCCTAAAACATCGCCGACGGTTCTTGCGGATTTTTTAGGTTTTGATTGTGCAGATAGGCCTAGTTCTGACATGGCAAAAATGATCCGCCTTTGAACTGGCTTTAATCCATCGCCAATAAATGGCAAAGCACGATCAAGAATGACGTACATTGAGTAATCGAGATATGCTTTTTCTACAAACTCACTGAGAGGCTGAGAATCCGATATAGATCCACCTCCTTTTTTATCAAAATCCATTTCTTCTTGTTTGCCCATTTATATTTCCGCTAGATTTCCTTTTTCTTCAAGCCATTCTTTTCGATCAGCATAACGTTTCTTTGCCATCAATTTATCCATTAGCTCTTCAGTATATGATGCATTATCAATGGTCAACCTCACAAGTCTTCTCGAGTCTTGAAGCATGGTTGTTTCTCTCAATTGTCCAGGGCTCATTTCTCCAAGGCCCTTAAATCGGGTGACGGTTTTTTTGGTGCCTGGTTTCTTTTTATCTAATTTTTTAACAGTCGATTCTTTTTCTGCTTCATCCAAAGCATAGTAGACTTCTTTTCCTACATCGATTCTATAAAGAGGTGGCATTGAAACGTAAATATGACCTTCTTCGACCAATTTCCTGAAATGCTTAAGAAATAGAGCACAAATCAATGTCGCAATATGAAGACCATCTGAGTCAGCATCTGCAAGTATGCATATCTTATGGTATCTGAGATTACTCAAATCCTCAGCACCAGGATACACACCTATTGCCTGTGATATATTGCTGATTTCTTGCGAAGAAAGAAGATTGCTCTCATCGACTTCCCAACTGTTTAGAATTTTTCCACGCAGTGGAAGTATTGCCTGAAAAACTCTATCTCTTGCTTGTTTTGCAGAACCACCGGCAGAGTCCCCTTCAACAATGAACAATTCACACAGATCGGCTTCATCACTGGTGCAATCTGCAAGCTTTCCAGGCAACGTAGGACCTCCTGTGGCCTTTTTGCGTTTCACTTTTACGTTCTTTTTAGCTCTTTTTTGGGCATTTTCTATAGCTCTTGCAACTATCTGATCCCCCGCCTCAGGATGCTGATTGAGCCAAAGTGTGAAGGCATCTTTAATGAGTCCAGTAACAAAACCAGCAACAGATCGAGAACTGAGCTTTTCTTTTGTTTGACCTGAAAATTGGGGATCCTCAATTCTAACAGAAACCACATAACTGAGGCCCATCCAAACGTCCTCCGGTGATAACTTGACTCCCCTTGGAAGAAGATTGCGATAATCAGCAAACTCCTTTATTGATTCTGATAATCCAGTTCTGAAGCCAGAGACATGGGTTCCGCCGTGTTTAGTGGGTATTAAATTTACATACGATTCCTGGATTCCCTCATAGTCTCTGTCGGGCCATGTCATGCTCCATTCCAGCTCTTGCTCATCTGAATTGGTCTTCCCTGAGAAAGGAATTGTTGGGATACACTCTATATTCTCCAGCATTTCAGAAAGATATTCACTTGCTCCCTCTTTGTATTCCCATTCTGCTTTCTCACCGGAAACTTCATCAGTAAATTTAATCTTTAAACCAGGACATAGAACGGCTTTTGCTCGAAGATTATGCTGTAGATCTTTGACTTTTATCTTTGGAGAATCGAAATATGATTCATTGGGCCAAAAACGAATTGTTGTTCCGGTATTCTTCTTTCCTACGCTGTCAACAATCTCTAGCTCAGATTTCCGATCACCGTTACTAAAACTCATATTGTATTCTTGCCCATCTCTTTTAATCCAAACTTCAAGATTTTTTGAGAGAGCATTGACCACAGAAACACCCACTCCGTGCAATCCTCCAGAAAATTTATAGCTCTCATTATTGAACTTTGCGCCCGCATGTAGCCTTGTTAATATCAATTCAACTGCAGGAATTTTTTCTTCTGGATGATCATCAACTGGCATTCCACGGCCATCATCTCGCACCTGGATTGAACCATCTTTGTATAAATTGACTTGAATGACCTTACAGTATCCGGCTATGGCCTCATCTACACTGTTATCAATGACTTCGTATATCAGGTGATTAGGACAGTCTGTATCAGTGTACATGCCGGGTCTTTTTTGAACCGGCTCTAGTCCACTGAGGACCTCAATATCTGAGGCGTTATAATCCTTCGTCATGGTGCTTCATTATTCTTGAGAAAGTAAGTTGAATCAAGGGCATTGATATCTATTTAAATGGAATTGATTGAATAGCTGGTAAAACTGAGCATTGGTTATATTAAAAAAAGGGCTGTAAAAAATTCAGCCCCTCTTTTTTATGACAAGTTTTCTTTAGATTAAATAAGATCCGAATTCATCACCTTATTCCATGCGGTTATAAAATCTGAAATAAACTTATCTTTTGAGTCATCAGAAGCATAAACTTCAGCAATTGCTCTAAGCTGCGAATTGGAGCCAAATACTAAGTCGACTTTAGTTGCTGTTCTTACTTTCTCTCCTGATAAACGATCGGTTGCTTCGTATGTGTTTTCTCCTGTCGGCTTCCATTCAACAGCCATATCAAGAAGATTAACAAAGAAGTCATTGGTTAACTTACCAGGGGTTTCTGTAAAGACGCCGTGATTATTAGAGCTAATACCTAAAGCTCTCATGCCTCCTACGAGAACAGTCATTTCTGGTGCTGTTAAACCTAGCAATTGAGCCTTATCAAGCAACATTTCCTCTGAAGAAACAGCAGCATCCTCTTTTTGGAAGTTACGAAAACCATCTGCATTTGGTTCAAGAGCTTCGAAAGATTCTGCATCAGTCTGTTCCTCAGTAGCGTCTCCTCGACCTGCTGTAAATGGAACTTCAACACCAGAGGCTTGTTCTATACCATAATTCCCTGCAAGAATAATTACATCTGCTAAAGAAGCACCAGAATCAGAAGCGATTGATTCAAGTATTCCAAGAACTCTTGAAAGTTGTTCTGGCTTGTTCGCTTCCCAATCTTTCTGAGGAGCTAGGCGGATTCTAGATCCATTCGCTCCTCCTCGCATGTCAGAACCTCTATACGTTGATGCACTAGCCCATGCAGTTTCAACCATCTCTTGGACGCTTAGTCCGCTTTCAGAAAGTTTTGATTTAATAGCATTCACATCGTAGTCTTTGTTTCCTTCATGAACCGGGTCTTGCCAAATTAACTCTTCTTCAGGCACTTCTGGTCCTAGATAACGTGAACGAGGTCCCATATCTCGATGCAAAAGCTTAAACCATGCCCTTGCGAATGCATCGGCAAATTCCTCAGGATTTTCGTGGAATCGTTTTGAGATCTCTTTGTATGCAGGATCTTCCCTCATCGACATGTCTGCCGTTGTCATCATTGTTGGAACTTTCACTGAAGGATCTTCAGCATCAGGTGCCATATCCTCTTCTTTTTGACCTATTGCATGCCAAACAATCTTGCCTGATGGTGTCTCTACTTTCTCCCACTCATAACCAAATAGAAGATCAAAGTAACCATTATCCCATTTTGTAGGTTTGGCAGTCCAAGCTCCCTCAAAACCACTTGTAATGGTGTCACTGCCCATGCCTGATTTATGACTGCTCATCCAACCAAAGCCCATATTTTCAATTGATGCCCCTTCTGGCTCGGTCTGTACATGTTCCTCAGGTCCGGCACCATGTCCCTTACCAAAAGTATGGCCTCCAGCAACCAAGGCAACGGTTTCTTCATCATTCATTGCCATTCTGCTGAATGTTTCCCTAACATCCCTTCCGCTAGCAATAGGATCTGGTTCACCATCTGGGCCTTGTGGATTAACGTAAATTAACCCCATCTGAACTGCTCCAAGAGGATTTGCTAAATCTCTTTCGCCAGAATATCTTTCATTTGCAAGCCATTCTCTCTCTGCACCCCAATCAATATCTTCTTCTGGTGCCCAAATATCTGGTCGACCACCGCCAAAGCCAAAAGTTTTTCCACCCATTGACTCTATTGCCACATTGCCTGCGAGTATCAATAAGTCTGCCCAACTGATTTTATTGCCATACTTTTTCTTAATCGGCCATAAAAGACGTCTGGCTTTATCTAGGTTTCCATTATCGGGCCAACTATTGAGTGGTGCAAAGCGTTGATTTCCAGTACCGCCTCCGCCTCGACCATCACCGGTTCTATATGTACCGGCAGCGTGCCAAGTCATCCTGATAAAGAAAGGACCGTAATGACCATAATCTGCTGGCCACCAATCTTGTGAATCGGTCATAAGATCATTTAGATCCTTTTTCAATGCATGAAAATCAAGCTTCTCAAATTCTTCCTTGTAATCAAATCCCTCGTCCATTGGATCGGACTTATGATCATGTTGATGGAGAATGGATAAATCTAACTGATTTGGCCACCAATCCTTATTTGAAGTTCCAGATGCACTATTTGTTGTGAGTGATCCATGCATTACAGGACACTTGCTTTCACTGTCATTAGACATAATAACTTTTCTCCTTAACCGATAATCTTAGAATGATTCTAATGTTATATAAAAATCTCAAAATGAACAATATTAAAATAATGCTATTTAGATATAATTAAAATCATGCCAACCTCCAATAAAAAAAATAAAAGCATTGAAGCAAAATTAATTGAGCTGGAAGAGATTCTAGAAGATCTTGAATCTGGGAAATTGGAATTGGATGATGCACTAAAAAAGTTTGAAAAAGGCATAAAAGTCTCAAGAGAGTGTCAACAAACCTTGGAAGAAGCTGAGATGAAGATACAAGTCTTAATGGAAGACGAACTCAAAGATTCTGACGAAACACTAACTTAGTAACTCCCTCGCAATCATTATCACTGCTATTGAATAGCCTGATGCAATCATGTCATCAAGAATAATTCCAAAAGCATTCTTATATGTTCTATCAACCTTATTGATTGGAAAAGGCTTGATGATGTCAAAGAATCGAAACAATAAAAATGCTGCAATCGCCCAATAAGGGTCGGCCGGCAAAACGGTTGCAACAAACATCATTCCAATTATCTCATCGATCACAATTTCAGGGTGGTCGCCCTCCCCTAACTGATTCAAGGTTTTGCTCACTGAAATCCAAGCAACGAATAACAAAACAGCCAATGAAAAATAAATTATAAAAGCTGGAAGATGGAAGTGTGCTATGTAGATGTAAAGACATAAGCCAAAACCTGAACCCATTGTTCCAGGAGCAAGCGGAATCAGTCCCAACCCAAAGCCACTTGAGATTAAAATATAAGGATTTTTTAAATCGCTAATTTTCACTGTAACTAAAAGTGTTCAAAATTTTTGTGCTCAACCGTATAGTTTTGGTCATTATATTTGTAGTTATTTGAGGATTCGACAATCATTCCGACCATGCTGATTTTTGTTTTGAATCGCTCATGCCATTTTCGTTCAAATGTATTCTTCATCTTCGATGGAATAGTAAAGCATAATTCATAATCATCGCCACCTGATAGCGCCATTGAAATGGATTGGTTAAAACCGATGCAGTCAAACATTTCTTTTTTGATTGGCAACTGATCGATGTTAACCTCAAAACCCAAATGACTTCCCTTTGTCAATTTTAACAAATCCACTTCGAAACCATCTGATACATCTATCATGGAAGACGCAAAATCTGATAAAAAGATCCCTTCGTTTACCCTGGGCGTTGGAAAATTGAAGTCATGGATGAATTGCTCTGGCTTGTCTCTGTCAGACTTCAATAGATGAAGCCCAAAAGCAGCACTACCCAAATGACCTGTGACATATATTAAATCTCCATTATTTGCATTTACGCGAGTTACATATCGGTCTTTTTTGACTACTCCCTGAATAGACAATGAAATCATCTCAGGCCCTCTAATGGTGTCTCCACCAATAAGACTTAAGCCATGTTCTGACAAAAGAGGCTTGAACCCTTCAATAAATCCCTCAAGCCATAATTTATCCAATTTAGGTAGGCTTAGACTGAGATGTGCCCATTTTGGCTTCGCACCCATCGCTGCAATATCACTTAGGTTCACTGCAAATATCCTATGGCCAATTGAGTTTGATGATGCAAACGGGAGATAATGCGTTCCAACAGTCATTGTATCCAATACTGTCACCAACTCCATCTCTTGGTCTATCTCTACAACAGAGCCATCATCTCCAATTGATAGCTTAACGTCTTGAGCATCTGAAGGGATCAAATCCCTGAACAGATTTATCACATCATCTTCTTTCATGATTTATGAGTTCTTAATTTTTTGGCAATAAGAATCAAGGACGGCATTGATATATTGGAAGCTTGTTTCAGCACCGAATGATTTCGCCAACTCTATCGCCTCATTGATCACAACTGAATGAGGAATATCCATATTATTGATCTCATATACTGCAATCCAAAGAATTGCTTTTTCAATTGAATCAATTTGATCCATCGGTCTATCAAGTTGAGGTTGTATGCTTTGCTCAATTGATTCTTTTGAAGATATGATTCCTTCAAGCAGAGTCATGAAGTAGTCTTGGTCAATCCTTTTGTATTCTTTTAGATTGGATGATTGAGTCATTAAAGTTTCTGCATCATCATCATTCTTTTGATGTTGATACAAAACTTGAAGCAAAAGCTGTCTGGACCCTACTCTTCCTTTTCCTTCAAAACGCTTTTCATTTTTCTTGCTTGCCATGAATTCATTATCACTGATTTTTAATGAAATATTCATCTGCTTTTTTTACATCTTGATTGATTTGGTCAGTCAGTTCATCCAAGTCGTTGAACTTCTCCTCACCTCGGATGCGATGCATGAATTCAATTTGCAGATTTGAATCATAAATATCCTCATTAAAATTCAATAAGTGCACCTCTAAAGTAAGTGCATTCCCATCCACAGTTGGTTTAAAACCAATATTTGCAACACCATTGAATTCTTTATCACTAGATCCAATGATTGCTTTCACACAAAATACCCCTCTTAGAAGGACATCTCTTGTATTGATATCAATATTTGCTGTCGGAAAACCAATCGTTCGACCAATTTGTTTTCCCTTGATTACCTTGCCTAAAACTGAGTAATTTCTACCAAGCATTTGATTGGCGGTTTCAATGTCTTGCTTAACAAGCGATTGTCTAATAATTGTGCTTGATATTTTCTTATCTTTTTGAGTAATGAATTGAATTGGATCAACTTCAAACCCATACTTGAGACCAAGCTCTATTAAGGTATCAACCGAACCCGATCTGTCCTTTGCGAAATGAAAATCCATTCCCACAATCACGTACTTTGCATTTAGATTCGCTATGAGATGCTCTTCAACAAATTGAATTGGTGATAAATTCTCCATTTCTTTGTTAAACGGGGGGCAGTAAAGTAAGTCAATATTTTTGTTGCTGAGATATTGGTATTTTTCATCAATTGAAGTCAGCCTGGGCTGAGGCTCACCTTTACTAAAATACTCGTTTGGAGTTGGCTCAAAGGTAAATAATACAGTGGAAAGATCATTTTCTTTTGCGTGACCAATGGTTTTTCTAATCAATTCCTGATGACCTAAATGTATGCCATCAAAAACACCAATACATACGGAGGATCCTTTTTGAAATTGATCTATTTCAGAATTGATGTTTCTGGAAATTTTCATTTTGATATTTTTTTAGAGGAATTAAAAGTCAAAGATTATGCAAGAATTCTATCATTCCAAGAACAGCTTCAGTGGACTCAATTCCTTTATTGCCAGAGCCTTCACCAGATCTTTCTATCGCTTGCTCCATTGTATCGCATGTGAGGACACCAAAGCCTATTGGTATATTATATTCTAGACTTACCTGAGTGAGTCCTGATGCCGTTTCTAGAGCTATGTAATCAAAATGCGGCGTTGCTCCTCTTACAATTGCACCTAATGCAATGATTCCATCTGGTTTCTTTTTTTCTGCAACATTCCTCACAGCAAGAGGGAGTTCATATGCTCCTGGTATTTTGAAGATTTCTGGATCAGATCGATATCCCTTCTTTTCAAGGGTTTCAATTGAACTCTCTATTAAGCTTTCAACAATGAGCTCGTTGAATTGTGAAGCAACAATCGAAATTTTAATTGATGATTTATCCATCTTTCAATTAATCCTTCTCAATATATTCTGTAATTTCTAGACCAAAACCAGATATTGCTTGCATTTTCTTAGGCTCACTCAAAACTCTCATGCTTTTGACCCCAATATCTCTCAATATCTGTGAGCCTGTCCCATAAGTTCTGAGAACAGATGATTCAGCCTGAGCTTGTTCCTCTTTCATCTCTTCTGTTTGAATTGCTTTGACCATTTCTATAAAGTCTTTCGGTTGTGATGAATAGCAAAGCGCTACCAATATTGCGTTTTCTTCCTTTGATAGCTGCTTTAAGGCAGATTTCATGGGCCAACCAAGTGACTGATGGTCAATTCCAATCGAATCACGAAGGGAATTTTCAACATGCACTCTAACAAGTGGGTTTGATTGATCAGTGATATTTCCTTTGACCAAGGCAAAATGAACATCACGATTGATGTGGTCCTCAAATGTCAGTAGCTTGAATTTTCCAAATTCTGTTTCCACCTCTTGTTCATTGATTCTCTCAATGGATTGTTCATTTGAAACTCGATATCGAATGAGATCAGCTATTGTGCCAATCTTAATATCATGATGTTTTGAAAACTCTATTAAGTCTGGTCTTCTTGCCATTGTCCCATCGTCATTAAGTATCTCCACAATCACGGCAGCCGGACTCAATCCTGCAAGTCTAGTAAAATCACATCCTGCTTCAGTATGTCCCGCTCTTGTCAAAACACCACCTGGTTTAGCCATCAGAGGGAAAATATGTCCTGGTTGTTTGATATCCGAAGGTTGTGCTCCAGGTGCAGTTGCTACCCTTACAGTTCGAGCCCTATCATGAGCAGATATTCCCGTTGTGACTCCCTCGCTCGCTTCAATTGAAACCGTAAAATTGGTTTCTTCCAATCCAGTATTCTGAGTTGCCATCAAAGGTAGCCTGAGAAGATTACACCTTGATTGAGTGAGTGTTAAACATATCAATCCTCTGCCATATTTAGCCATAAAGTTGATGTCTTCTGGCGTGACTTTATCAGCAGCCATGAGAAGATCGCCTTCATTCTCTCTTTCTTCATCATCAACGATAATAACCATCTTGCCTATGCGAAGATCGGCAACGATTTCCTCCACCGAGGAAAATTCAATTTCAGGCTCTGCTTGAGTCTTTTTTAGTGAATCTGTCATTCAGTCAGTCCTTCTGATTTTGAACATAGCGTGCCAACATATCATATTCTATGTTCGCTCGAGTACCCTTTTTGAAGTCATTGAATGAAGTTTTCTCTAACGTATGAGGAATAATCATCACTTGAAACCCAGAATTACTGACTTCATTGACTGTCAGACTAACCCCATCAATGGCAATTGATCCTTTCTTAACAACAAATCTCATACCCTCTTCGCTCAATGAAAAGTGAAGGATTTTTGTTTGATCCAATACCTCTATATTCTGAACAGTGGATACCTCATCGACATGGCCGAAAACAAAGTGACCGTCAATGCTGTCACCAATCTTTAGAGACTGTTCAATATTAACCACATCCTCCACTTCAAGCTCTCCAATATTAGTGCACTTTAAAGTTTCTGTTGAAACATCAACCGAAAAAGAATCTTTATTCAAAGATGTAGCAGTCAAACAAACTCCATTGATTGCAATACTGGCTCCTAAATCTAAATCAGCTGGGTTAAATCCAGTGGTTTTGAATTCCATTCTCACGATCGACTTCTCTTCCTTCTTAGAAGATAAAGTAGCTTGACCCTCAACTATTCCGCTAAACATTTTCTTTCCTCAAAGTTATTTTCATATCAGATCCAATTGTAGTTAGATCATATATCCCAAAATAATATCGATCCGACAGTTTTTTGATCGCTGGTGAATTAAACATATCAATCGCATCGGAGCCCAGTATACAAGGCGACATATAGATTATTAACTCATCAATCAGATTCGACTCCAGTAGAGCCCCATTCAATCTGGGCCCAGCTTCTATGAGTATGTTATTGATCTCCATCGATCCAAGATGTTCAAACAATGCTTGATCTGCTCTTTTACTATAAATCATAGTCTCACCAGGCAATTTGAAGATTTTTTCATTGCCGCTGCATCTTTGAGAAGAATCAACCACAATTCTTAATGGCTGATCGTCATCAGAAAAATCATCTATTCTTACATTCAGTGATGCATCATCCGCCAAGACTGTCTGGTTTGAAGTCATAATCGCACAACTTTTTGCTCTCAGATTTTGAACATCTTCGCGTGATTCTTCTGAAGTGATCCACTTACTTTCTCCATTAGCAAGTGCAATTTTTCCATCCAAACTTGATCCAATCTTGCTTCTAATAAATGGTCTTTTGAGCTTCATCCTTTGAAAAAATCCAATATTAAGCTCAGTGGATTCTTCTTCGAGCAATCCATGCGAAACCTCAATGCCTGCTGCATTCAAAATATCTACGCTTTTTCCAGATACTTTGGGATTGGGATCCATCGATGAAAAGACAACTTTTGAAACCTTTGCTTCTATTAATGCATCAATACATGGAGCGGTTCTCCCTTTGTGCGTGCATGGCTCTAGAGAAACAAAAACAACTGAGTCTTCTGGATCCTGTTCGCAACTCTTAAGTGCCATTATTTCAGCATGATCACCTCCGGTTTTCTTGTGCCATCCTTCTCCAATAACTTTTTCATCTTTGACGATCACACACCCGACTCGAGGATTTGGCTTGCATGAATGAATCCCATTCTCAGCGAGCTCAATAGATCTTTGCATATATTCTTTTTGCTGTTTTTGGTTCATGATTCGTCTTCATCTTGAAAAATTGATATTTGAGAGCGACTGTCTGCTGCTGAAGGGGTGTCTCTTAGTGACTCAATCTCTTTTTCAAATTCCTCAATATCCTGGAATCTCCTGTATACCGATGCATATCTTACAAAAGCAATCTCATCAATCTCCCTTAATTCAAGCATCACAATTTCTCCAAGGGTTCTCGATTGTATCTCCCTTTCTCCTAACTTTTGAACTTTTCGAATGATTCTTGAGATCAGTTCTTCAATGGTTTCAATACTGATAGGCCTTTTTTCTGTAGCAACAAGTATCCCCGATCTCAGTTTTGATTCATTGAAAGGCTCTCTGGACTCATCTCTTTTGATCAATTTTGGTAATACCAACTCAGCGGATTCAAATGTTGTGAATCGCTCGCTGCATTCAGTACACTCTCTTCTTCTTCGGGTCTGATACCCATCACCAGCCAACCTTGAATCAACCACTTTGGTTTCTTGGTGACCGCAAAAAGGACAATACATGGAAGTGACTTACTGTAGGTAAACTGGAAAACCCTTACAGAGATCCTTAACTTTATTCTTCACTGAGGAGATATTGTTCTCATTGTCAATATCACTCAAAACTTCATGAATCAGATCCGCTACATATTCAGCCTCAGTGATGCCAAATCCTCTTGTTGTGATGGCCGGTGAACCAATTCTGAGACCGCTGGTTATCATCGGCGATCTTTGTTCATTTGGAACTGAATTTTTATTAAGTGTGATATTTGCCTCTCCTAATACTTTCTCGCCATCGGCACCAGTGATATCTGTATCACTGAGATCAACTAAAAATAAATGGCAATCGGTTCCATCAGATACAATCTTATATCCATGTTCTTGAAATCTTGATGCCATGGTTTGAGCATTTTTTACTACAGCTTGCTGATAGATCTTGAATTCTGGTTTGAGTGCTTCATTGAATGCGTGAGCTTTAGCAGCAATGACATGCATCAAGGGTCCGCCCTGTGTTCCCGGAAATACTTGCTTATTGATTGCCTTTTGAATTTCTTCATTTTTACGGGCAAGAATAATTCCGCCTCTGGGACCTCTGAGTGTTTTATGCGTTGTTGAAGTCGTTACATCTGCGATTGGAACAGGATTTGGGTAACAATTCCCTGCTATCAGTCCTGAAACATGGGCCATATCTACCATGAAGTAAGCACCAATAGAATCAGCGATTTCCCTGAAAACATTCCAATCGACTAATCTTGAGTATGCAGAAAAGCCAGCGACAATCATTTTTGGACGGTGCGTCTCTGCGAGCTGAGATACTTGATCATAGTCAATCCTTCCAGTATCAGGGTTGATTCCGTATGAGATAAACTCATACATCTGGCCAGAGAAGTTAACTTTTGCTCCATGTGTAAGGTGTCCTCCATCTGAAAGACTCATGCCGAGAATTTTATCTCCATGATCAAGTAGAGACATGTATACAGCCATGTTGGCTTGCGACCCAGAATGCGGTTGCACATTTGCATAATCAGCATCGAAGAGTTGTTTAACTCTTTCAATTGCGAGCAATTCAGCTTCATCGACGTGCTTACAGCCACCATAATATCTTCTGCCTGGGTAACCCTCTGCATATTTATTTGTCAGGACCGATCCTTGGATCTCCATCACCTCATTGGAAGCATAGTTTTCAGAAGCAATCAGCTCGATATGCTCCTCTTGCCTCTTTTGTTCTAACTCAATCGCAGAAGCAAGTTCCGGATCGAGTTTTGATAATGTTTTTGAAAAAGTCATAATTCCTCACACATAGAATAGAAATTCTACTCACTTCATGAAAATAGTTCGATGATTTTTATAAAATAGTTGACTAACCAATCCAATCTCTTGCATTCACAAAAAATCTAGCCCATGGGCCGTGATCTTTCCAATCATCTGGGCACCAAGAGAACTGCTCCGTTCTCATTACCCTTTCAGGGTGTGGCATCATGATTGTGGAACGCCCATCCTCTGAACAAAACCCCGCTAAACCTGATTCTGAGCCATTGGGATTGTCTGGATAACGAATTGCTGGTTGACCAAAATTATCAACATATCGTATGGTCACACTTCTGGAGTCTATCAATGTATTCATGTCGCCATCATGGAAATACTGAACGCGTCCCTCACCATGAGATGTTGCAATTGGAATCATTGAGCCCTCCATTCCATTTAGAAAAATAGAATTTGATTCCATGACTTCAACCATATTGAGTCTCGCTTCAAACTGTTCTGAAAGATTTCTAACGAATTTGGGCCAATGATCAGCGCCTGGAATCAAATCTTTCAATTGGGACATCATCTGGCATCCATTGCATATCCCAAGACTAAATGTTTCTTCTCTATGAAAGAATGACTCGAATTGATTTCTTGCAATCTGATTGTACAAAACTGATTTGGCCCAGCCACCTCCAGCACCTAAAACATCGCCATAGGAAAATCCACCACAAACTACCAATCCACGATACTCTTCAAGATTAACATTGCCGTTGAGTACATCTGTCATATGAATATCGTATGCATTAAATCCGACCTTATTAAATGCGACTGCCATCTCAATCTGACTGTTGACCCCTTGATCCCTCAGTATCGCTACTTTTGGACTCTTTTTGGTAATACGTTTGTAATTGAACTTAGTTGAATCAAAATTAATTTTTGGATTCAAACCAGGATCTTTTTCATCCAACTGTTTCATAAAGCCTTGCTCTGCAGTATCTGGATTATCTCTGAGCTTTTGCATCTCATAAGACATTCTTGACCAAGCTTCTCTAAGCATTCTTAACTCAAATGATTTAGAGAACTGTCCTTTGTTTTGAATCGAGATTCTTTTATCTTTCACCACGTCACCAATCGAATACGAACAATCGGATAATGAGGCATCACTCAGCACCCCTATAACCTCATCCAAATCCCCTTTTTCGATTTGAACAACACAACCAAGCTCTTCAGAAAAAAGCGATCTGAGTGTCCCCTCATTGGATTCATCATCGAGAGATAATTCCACTCCCATGTTTCCAGCAAAAGCCATTTCAGAAACGCAGGCAAAAAGGCCTCCATCAGAGCGGTCATGATATGCCTGAATAAGATTCCTGGACTTTAATTCTGTAATAGCATTAAAAAAACTTTTGAGCAGCTCAGGATCTTGAATATCTGGTGTTTCACCAAAACTTTGCTTGTATATTTGAGATAAACAGGAACCCCCCATACGATTTTTACCCTGTCCCAAATCAATCAATAACAACTTGCTCTCTTTGATATTTTTGAGCTGAGGCGTAATAACCTTATTAACATTTTTAATGGGAGAAAATGCAGAAATTACCAAGGACAGCGGTGCAGTATTAATCAATTGATCCCCTTCATTCCTCCAAGAAGTTTGCATGGAAAGTGAGTCCTTTCCGACGGGAATAGTTATTCCAATTTTGCTGCAAAAATTGATAGAAATCGCCTCAACGGTTTCATAGAGATCCTGTTTAAGTCTGTCTGTCATTATGGAAGACATCCAATTTGCAGACAGTTTAATATCTGAAATATCATCAATGGGTGCAGACAATATATTCGTTATGGCTTCACCTACAGCAATCCTTCCGGATGCAGCAGCATTAAGAACAGCAATGGGTGGTCGTTCTCCTATTGACATCGCTTCCCCCTGTTTGCCAAAGTGATCCTTTAATGTAACCGCGACATCGCTTACCGGAACTTGCCAAGGGCCAACAAATTGATCTTGAGACACCAATCCTCCAACCGTTCTATCGCCAATATGGATGAGGAAAGTTTTATCTGCGACAGTGGGAAATCTTAGAATCTTTAAACACGATTCTTCAATACCAATCCCGCTCATTCCATCGTCGGTGATTGATTTTTCATTTGTCTCAATTTCCAATCTTGTCTTTGGGGGTTTACCGAATAAAACTTCCATTGGCATGTCTATGGGATAATCATCAAAGACATCGTCTTTCAACTTAAGATTTCCATGCGTTGCAACTTCTCCAACCACTGCATATGGGCATCTTTCTCTTTTGCAAATTTGATCAAATATTGCCAGATCATCCGGATCGATGGATAAAACATATCTTTCTTGAGCCTCATTGCACCAAATCTCTAAGGGAGTCATACCAGGCTCTGCATTATGAATTTCCCTCAAGCCAATGTCTGCAGACATTTTATTGTGATCCGCCACCTCTGGAATAGCATTCGACAACCCACCTGCTCCCACATCATGAATCAATATTATTGGATTTGCTTCTGGATCTTTACTCTGGACGCCCATCGCAAAGCAGCGAGTTATGACTTCTTGGGCTCGCCTTTCAAGCTCTGCATTGTCTCTTTGTACCGATGCAAAATCCAATTCGCTATTGCTTGTACCAGCATTCAATGATGATGCTGAACCTCCACCCAACCCGATCAACATTGCTGGGCCTCCAAGAACAATAATTAAAGAACCTGCTGGAATATCATTCTTATTGACAGATGAGTCTGAGATATTGCCCATCCCTCCAACAATCATAATCGGTTTATGAAAGCCCCAAGATGTATTTTTTTCTTCTCTATCCCTTTCCTCAAATGTTCTAAAATAACCCAGAATATTCGGCCTACCAAACTCATTGTTGTATGCAGCTCCTCCAATGGGTCCATCGATCATAATCTCAAGAGCGGATGCTATATGATCAGGTTTACCAATTGTTTCTTCCCACGATTGTTCATCATCTGGAATAAAGAGATGAGAAACACTGAAGCCAGTTAAACCGGCCTTAGGCATTGCACCTCTCCCCGTTGCTGCCTCATCTCTAATCTCACCCCCAGATCCTGTTGCAGCTCCAGGATATGGGGAAATTGCTGTGGGATGATTATGTGTCTCCACCTTCATCATCGTATGTATTTCATCATTAAATCTTCCGTATTCTTGATCATTGAGATTTGGTAAAAACCAATCTGCTTTGTCTCCTGCGATCACAGCAGCATTATCTTTGTATGCAGAAAGAACATTTTTTGAGCTCGATACATAGGTATCTTTGATCATGTCAAAAAGGCTCTTTTCTTTTTGCATGCCATCAATAACCCAATCCGCATTGAAGACTTTGTGCCTGCAATGCTCAGAATTTGCTTGTGCAAACATCATGAGCTCAGCATCACTTGGATTTCTATTTAGCTTAATGAACTGATCCAAAAGGTATTCAATTTCTTCATCATTTAATGCCAATCCTAATTCTTGGTTTGCAGCCTCAAGGGCATTTTTACCATCGGATAAAATATCAATCGTTGAAAATGGTTTTGGCTCCAGAGTTACAAAGATCTCACTTGCTTGATGGAGCTCACTTATAACCAACTCTGTCATACGATCATACAAAAGATCTATCGCTTCTTTCTTTGGCTCTAAATTGTGATCTTTTAATTGAATAGTGAAAGCAATTCCTCTTTCGATTCTTTTAACAGAATCCAGTCCGCATACTTTTGCAATGTCCGTTGCTTTGCTAGACCAAGGAGAAATGGTTCCAAAGCGTGGGAGGCTAAATATCTTAAATCCTTCCACTGCTCCAAAAGACCAGTTGGGTCCATACTCCAGTATGGAACACAAAATCTGATCTTGGTCTTCACTCAACTCATTTTCTGCATCGATAAGATGAATAAATCTAGCGCCCAAACCGGCGATATTATTATCATGGCTTTGCAAACGTATAAGTAAGGATTCAAGCTTGAATGGGGAATGCGATGCGGGTCCCTCTTTTACAATCATTCTTCTACATCCAAATTAACGATTCATTAACTTTTTGATTTGTCATCAGGAACAAATACTGTGTTGGGCATTTGTGTGACATTGCCCCCTTCTGCTTTGCTCACTTTGCTGACTCCTTGCTCATCTACTTCATCGATTCTGAGTACGGAGTGCATTGGAACATAAGTCCTTTTGACTCCCTCAAATTCAGTTTTAATCTTTTCTTCTGATGGGTCTACAACCAGTGATGTTTTTTCACCAAAAACAAGCGATTCGATTTCGATAAAACCCAGAAGATTGCTGTTTGAAACCTCATTTGCATAGAGCTCATAGAGCTTCCCTTGATTGCTAAAGGTTATTTTATATAACTTTTTTTTCGAGGGCATTTGTCCGAAATACATGTTGGATAAGAACATAAATTATACCCTGATTGTTAAAGGGTTGAAGAATTATCTTTTTTCTTAAAAATGATTCATTTAAAAAATGATTTGAAACGAGAATGATTATCACTATCATAGTAAAACATTAAATTTTGAATGTTTAAGGAGTTGCAAAAAGACATGGGCTCAGTACAAAAAAATAGCATCTTAGGCATTTTAGCCCTAGTGATTATTCTTCAATACCAAGAAATTCAAGCCGAAATGATCATTGGAACCGGTTCTATAGAGCCTGGCGTGGATTTAATTTTCGAAGGCGGGGTCAAAGATGATGTCATGCCAAACGAGTACTTCCTAAATGAGAGCGAAACGGACGTGCACATTGAAGTATTAGCCAATTGGTCAAGTAAAGCACCGGATGGCTCTCCAGAAGGCGGGCATGTCGCTTATCTAAATATTAATGCCATATTAATCAATGAGGTCACCGGGACATCGGTCACTCATAAACTGACTCCTCATGTCAATATGTCCGATAATCTGCATTATGCAAAAAACATCAAACTGCCTGGAAGAATTGATGAGAAATATTCGGTTATTTTTGAAATCTCTCCACCAATAAATGATGAACTTGGAATGCATTATGACTGGAGAAAGGCAGTTGATGAACAGTTGGTTGATGCAAATACATTTAAATTCAAGAATTTAGATTTTGAAAAAATCGCTCAATCAAAGAGGCGTTAAATAAACATATTAAGTTTTCATAAGGTTGATTAATGTTTATGATCAAGCAGATATCAATTTTTGCATACCTATGAAAAAACCTTATCTACTTATACTCCTCGTCATGCTTTCTGCTTGTTCTGATTCTGGAGACGACCAGAACCGTGAAATTGATTTGGTCGTTTTAGAGGACCTGATCGAACACACAAAAGAATTTGAGAAAAGAGTCTACTCGTATGAGAATGGTCTGCATATTGCAGTTGGCTATGGCATTGCTAATTCGATCATGGTTGAAGGAGTTGATGGAAATATTATCATCGATGCATCAGACAGTGTTGCAGAGGCTGAAGAAGTTTATTCACACTTTAGAAAAATCAATTCAAATCCTATATCCGCTATTATTTATACTCACAATCATGGGGATCATACCTTCGGTGCAGCGTATTACTATAATCTAAATGAAGAAAAGCCCATGGTTATCGCTCACGAATCAACCAGCCACTATGTTGAACGAATCATGGGTATCTTAAATCCAATCATTTCCAAAAGAAGCTCAAGAATGTTTGGAACTGAACTCCCATCGGATGAAGTGATTAATGTGGGTATTGGACCATATTTGGGTGTCTCCCAAAGCCCGATTGGTTACATCAAGCCAACTGTCACCTTTGGTGATGAACTAAAAATTAATATCTCAGGCATAGAAATTGAGCTCTATCATGCTCCAGGAGAAACCAATGACCAATTGTTTGTATGGCTGCCAAAACAAAAAGCCTTGATGCCTGGCGATAATATTTACAGAACTTTTCCAAATCTCTATACAATCCGAGGAACGCCTCATAGAGATGTAAAAAGCTGGATCAGAAGTCTTGATCACATGAGAACACTAAAGCCTGAATATTTATTGCCGAGTCATACGAAACCACTGAGCGGGCCTGATGTCATGGAAACACTCACCATCTATAGAGATGCCATACAATATGTGCATGATCAAACCATTCGGCTAATGAATAAGGGCTATTCCGCCGATGAAATCTCTAATCTCATCGAATTACCTTCAGAAGTTTCACAATCACCCTTTGTTAGAGAGTTTTATGGCACCATTCGATGGTCAGTGAAGAGCATATTCAATGGTTATCTTGGTTGGTTTGATGGAAATGTTTCAAATTTGGATCCACTGTCCTCAAAAGATTATGCAGAAAGACTTGTGATGTTATCGGGCAGCGAGGAAGATCTTTTTTTGGCATTGCAGCAAGCTGTTGAATCAAAAGACATGCAGTGGGCATTGCAACTGAGTGATAGTTTACTGACATTGAACTATAAAAATGATTCCACTAAAGAATTGAGGCAAGAGGCAATCCAATATATTGGGGATCGTGCAACGAATCCAAACAAAAGAAATTATTTTTTAAGTTCGGCCAATGAATTGAATGATGATTATCAAGCCCAACCCTTGCTTCCCCAGACAAGTGAGCTATTGAGTGAGGTATCCATCGATATGTTTTTTGATATTCTCTCGGTAAGGCTTAACTCAGAAAAAACAATAGGCATGAAAAAAAGAGCGTGTTTTGACTTTGACTCTGGAGTGATTAAAACGATCACTTTAAGAAATGGAATAGCAGAAATATCATCTAAAAATGCAAATTGTGATATTCAAATAAGCACCAGTGAACAAGTCTTTAAAGAAGCACTGGCAGGAGTAAGGAATCCAATCATGAGTGTGGCCTCTGGCGAAATTGACACCGGTGGTAAAAGAACAGAATTCTTGGCATTCCTTTCAAACTTCTCTGATTAAGATTAGTTTTTCCTTCTGGATTTAAAAAAGTTCTGCATCAATGCCTTGCATTCTTTATCCATTACTCCTCCGATCACATTGACTTTGTGATTTAACTTTGAAGAATTAGAAAGATCAAAGGCAGAACCTGCAGCGCCTGATCGTGGATCATATGCACCAAAAATCAATCTATCAACTCTTGCTTGTATGATGGCTCCCATGCACATCACACAAGGCTCTAAAGTCACCACCAATGTTCCTCCTGTTCTGTGATTTTTCTTAATCTTTGCTGCTTTTCTCAATACATCAATTTCAGCATGTCCTGAAGGATCATGATTGGCAATGCTCACATTCCCAGATACTGCTATTACCTGACCTTCATCGAAAAACAATGCGCCAACTGGTACTTCACCATTTAATTCGCTGATTTCTGCCTGCTCGTATGCAAGCTTCATAAGAGATTGTGAATCGATTTCCAAATCTTAATGTTTTCTAAGACATGGTCTCGATATTGAGTTGACCCTCAAGACCAGCCGATCGATGCTTCTCAGATTCTCTGTAACCTTTGTCCGATATCATCTTTAACATTGCTTTTTTATTTGGATACTCAGCGATGGCAACCATGTCCCATAGATCTTCAACCTCACCGATGAGAAGCCTACTGACCCTTCCTGAGAAAATAATCTTACCTCCAACTTTTGGCAAGTAAATCGTACTCACATCTTTAGCATAAATTTTATATGCTTCTTCACCCGTGAGATCTGTCTCTCTTCCGTCTTCATAAGATGCTTTCTTTCTAAACTTTAATAAATTGACCATTCTTATACTCGACTTTGTGTCTCCGATCAGAAAACCTGCCATGGCCATAGCATTTGGTTTTAATTTATTCTTAACTTTCATTTCTAATTCACAAATATTCAGTAGATCAAACCATCCTTTATAACCACTTCGACATTCTCAAGAATACTAATGTCCTCGATCGGGTTACCTTTAACTGCAATCAAATCTGCAAACTTGCCTGCCTCAATGGATCCGAGTTTATCTTCGACCCTGAGTAATTTAGCAGTCTCCATTGTGGCTGATTGAATGGCTTTCATCTCAGACATACCGTTTTCAACCATGTAGACAAATTCCCTCCAATTTGTTCCATGTTTCTGAACACCTGCGTCCGTTCCAAATGCAATTTTGACACCTCGCTCATATGCTTTCTTAAATGTGCCACTGATTTGAGGGCCGACACTTGCCGCTTTTGGTCTTACGATCTCAGGAAAGAAATTATCTATCTTTGCTTTCTCAGCAACAAATTCCCCAGCTGAAATGGTCGGCACATAATAAGTGCCATTTTCAATCATCAGATCCATGGCTTCATCGTCCATAAATGTTCCATGCTCAATTGAATCAACACCGGCTTTGATTGCTCGCTTCATGCCTTCAGCTCCGTGAGCATGAACCGCCACCCACATTCCATAATCTTTTGCTGCACTGACAACTGCGTCAACTTCTTCTTGTGTGAATTGAGGGTTGTCGCCCGATTTTGCCTGGCTTAGAACACCCCCCGTCACCGTGATCTTAATGCCATCTGCACCATCTTTATAGCGTTGCCTCACAGCTGCATAAACCTCATAAGGTCCATTGACCACTCCTTGTTCAGGGACTGGATAAGAGTAGTCATAAAGGGCCTTACCGTTTGTTGGATCAGCATGTCCACCCGTTGTAGCAATGGTTTTACCTGCAGCAAATATTCTCGGTCCAACAACTTTGCCTGCATTGATTGCGTCTCTTAGGCTGATTGCAACCAAACCGCTGTCCCCCACTTGCCTTACAGTTGTGAAACCAGACTTAAATGTGACAACAGCATGTTGAGTTGCCAGTATTGCTTCCATTTCTCTTTCTACTTTCAGAGGTGCTTCAGCCTTGGATTGATACTCACCGCCAAAATGCACATGCATATCCATCAACCCAGGCATGACTGTATGATTGCTTAAATCGATGTATTTTTCATAATCATTGGCAGACAAAAAACCTTCTCTCACATCTTCAATCAAATTGCCTTCGATCACAATGCTCATTCTCGAGTAGACTTGATCGGATTTACCGTCAATAAGTTTCCCAGCATGTATCAAGGTCTTTGCATCGACATTGAAATGCATCAATGAGAAGAAACATGAAAATATCATCCACGTAAATTTTGTTCTTGTATTCATCTTTATTCCCCCTTTCTATTCAATCAGAATCTGAAGCATTTAAGAAAATACTCCAAATCCGATATACGAATTTAAACTCAAAAAATAGGGTTTTACCTAATCTAATGGTTCAGTAACTTCTAAAGGCACCATAACATGAACAAACTCGCTGCCTTCCCACATGACATAAGGTCCGCCAGCATATGGATCAGTTGGCAAGTCTTTGAGAAGCTCTTGCGGCAGCAACAACATTAGATGAGGGCCTTCTGCAACCCAGACACCGTTACTGCTGTCTGTATTGAATGGTACGTTATTATCGACAGGAACATCTCCCACAAGCATATATGACATCCCGAAAGTGGCCTGATTGGGATCATATTCATATGACATACCAAGCGAGCCTTTCATATATTCTTGAAGCCATTTTTGCCAAGCAGGATCCACGCACATTGGATTTACATTTTCATTCGGTGGAGTACCTGGCATGCATACCCATCCATTATCTCCATCTCTCAAAAGTGTCCCATCATGAGAGATAATGGTTGCATTATTGCTGACATTTGAGGGTGCAGCTGACATAGCGATTTCGATAATCTGTTCATTGCTGTATCTTGAGTGCCCACCTTCATGAGAAAAGAGTTCTGATGATAAAAACAGAACAAAGAACGATATTAATATTTT
>ERZ802830.386-NODE-386-length-44024-cov-10.8702_pt1 | contig 44024 bp, 59 predicted proteins | sample MGYA00345654_ERZ802830 | MGnify/ENA primary metagenome ERZ802830 (study PRJEB30503, sample SAMEA104212375) | marine metagenome | biome: Westerlies Biome; feature: [SRF] surface water layer (ENVO:00010504) within the epipelagic zone...; material: water...
ATTATCTGTTACGGTTGTAGCTACACCTGTACCACCAGCGAAATTAATTGTTTCACCTGTGTTTACAGCGTCATTTGAACCTGTATCAGCACCAATACTTAATGATGATATAACTGTGGCAAATGATAGGTTACCTGAACCGTCAGTTTGTAAGAATTGATTGGCAGAACCATCAGCTCTTGGATATTTTAATGAATCTAATACAACATAACCAGAACCATTTGGTGTAAGATTAATATTACCATTCGTATCTGTTGATGAAATAACATTACCATTAATTGATATATTATCAACATTTAATTGGTCAATCTTATTGTTTGCATCTGTTATGATTGCAGATGATGCTGTTAGTGTACCAGCTGTGTGGTCCATCATGTCAGTATATAACTGACCACCTATAATTCGTGCTACTACATCACTACCAGATGTTTCACCAATAAATAATCTATCTGAGGCAAAGGAGTAGGCTAATTCACCTACGGATAACGCATCAGTTGCCGGACTCCCTGTCGATAAACTGTGTTTGGTTATAATTACTGTGCCTGCCATATCCTATTCCCTTTTTTTAAAATGATCCACCGTTAATTTTTAATAAGCTACCAGTGTCTTCTACAGTAGATTTAACTTTAAACTTACCAGCTGATGCATCATATTGTATCAAAGAACCATCGGTTCTCGCAGATATATCAACATCTGTTAGTTGTGCTAAACTCTGTCCAGTTGTAAGCAATACTTTCTGAGCTTCGATTGTCCTCTGTGTCGAGCTCTTGGCTTGCAAACTAGGTGTTGTTGTAATCTTACCTTGCAATGCCATTACTGTGTTACTCCTGGAGTCACTGTTACTTGTCCTTCTATAACCCGTGTTTTAAACGAGTTACTTGTTTTTGTTATCTCAACATCATATACATATCGACCTGCTTTCATTGCATTGGTCTGTGTATTACTTAATGCTATAGAAATCTTTCCCGCAGCTGCATCGGTTACTGTACATGTAAAGTCAACTTTAGTAGTAGACGAATATGTCTTTCTTATTTGCCCTGCTACTGTATAACCTGTTAAATTTGCTGTTGTGCCATCCACATCATCTATCGCCACTTCAGCTATAAAATCTGTTCCTTGGTCTATACTTAAATCTGAATAAACTGCCATACTTACACCTATTTATATTTTATTATGATCCTGCACCGTATATTGTTTTCACAGTACTACCCGCAGCATTAACTATTAATAACGATACTTCGTCTTTTAACTTTGCTCTTGATACAGCGTCATTCGCTATGTCAGCTTCAACAACATTAGCTACACCACTTGTAGTAGCAATAGTTACTGAACCTAAGTTTGTCATTGTAGCAGAACCTGTTACAGCACCTGTTAGCGTAATAACTGGGTCATTCACATCAAAGTCAAGTGTATTATCACTTGCTTGATATGTTACTGCAATACCAGATTCAGTATTACCACCAACCATACCACCAACAGCAGCACCAATAGTTGAATTTAATGTTACACCGCCAACTGTAATAGCATCTGCTTCGAGTGTACCATTTATATCAACGTCACCCTCAATATCTAAACTATCTGCTGTTACTGCACCTGTCACAGTAATAGTATCTGTAAATGTATCTTTAAATCTTAAAGCTGTCGTACCTAAATCAAGATCGCTGTCTGTTATAGGATGTAATGCAGCTGTTACTAATTTTAATTCATTTGCACCAGCAGCTCTAAAGATAATGTTATTATCTGTAGCAAAATTTATTTCGTTATCAGCATCTCTACCAATAGCTAAAGCAGCGTTCTTAAGAGATGTGATTGATGTTTGAGTAGTACCTAATACAAAATCTAATGTATTATCACTATCATCATAAGTTACTGCAATACCTGTTTCAGTATTTGAACCAACCATTGCTCCAACAGTATCTGCTATTGATTCGCCAATAGCAACACCATTCAGTGATAGTGTACCTGCTACATCGACGTTAGCAGAAAACTCTGCAGTTGGAGCTGTGAATTTTAAATTACCAGTTCCTGTGTCTGCTATATATGAATGTGAACCGTCATGATATATCTCTAAGCCATCAGATGATGTACCAAGTATAACCTTCGCGTTATCATTAAAGATCAAGTTACCTGTCATGGTAGATCCTGAAGTTGTTACACTACCAGCAACAATACCTTGGTGTGCTTTTACAGCTGCAACAATAGTAGTTGCACCAATATCACTGTTTGTTACTTCATCTAAATCACCTATCTTCGTACCAAGCTCATTCGTCTTGACTCTCCATTCTTCGAAGGTATTTGCTGTTGTTACGTTAACTGTATTTGCCATATTATCTCTCTATTAATTGTTTGAGCATCATTTTAATTTCTGATACATCTTGTTCTACTTGGTTCAATCTCTCTGCGTCCTTTATTAATCTTACCCTATTCGCTGAATGAAGTGCACCATCACTATTCATATTTATAATAGCACCTGAGCTCGTGTCTCTTACCATACCAGGATGTCCTTGAATAGGTACTTTCATTATGCTCTCAATGCTATGGCTCGAAGATCTTGACACATCGGAACAGTACTCGTACTTCCAGATCTCATTACAATCTTCACAGCAAATATAGTAAATGTATTTGCCGCAGTAATGTTATATTCTGTTTCGTTATAAGTAGTTCCATCTGAGAATGCTACTGCACCATTATTACCTGTTGGTGTAGCTGCTACCCATGATTCAGTATCAAATGTTCCTGCCGTATTACCAAATTTATAGTATACATCAACGAATGACCCGTTAGGTCGATTAATATCTAAATAAATCTTTAAACCATCCGAGCTATCATTTAATTCAACTGTCTTCGTTACGTATTTCGCTAGGTTAGATCCTTTACTTGCATCAGTCTCAGCAACTGTACTACTGTTGTCTATACGATTACCAATAGTAATAATAGAAGATCTCTCTAAATCAAGTACTGGTGATAAGTAAGCATTAGTAGAACTAAATACGCCACTTAATTCAGCAGTATGTGTTGAACCAGGCTTAATAACCTTAGGTGATAATGGAGTATAATCTTCATTCGCAACAATAGCAGCTGCGGTCGAACCAATTGATGTACCATTACCTACAGCTGTATCTTTAATTGTCCAAGTTTGTACTGTATTAGGCAATACAACTTGTTGTAACATTGGACGAGCTGTATTCCATTCTAAACCTTCTGTTGCTTGACACGCTGAACCACCACCGTTACCAGCAGTAATTGCAGCAGCATGACCTCCTGGAGAACCAGCCGCTGTTGTAATAGTATAGCTGTCTCTTGCAACACTTACAATCGTATGTGTTTTATTTAACTCAGCAGCAGTATAACCATTCGTCGCAGCAAAACCTGCAAGAGTAACTGAATCGCCAACTGAATGACCATGGTCACGATGAGCTACAGTAAATGTATTAGCAGCACTTGCCGCTGATACAACCGTAGTTATTGGATCTGTAACTAACGCTCTTGAAGGTAACTCAGCATTTCTTAATACTGCTGTACGAGTAGTAGAAATATCAAAGTTTGCACGATGTAATGTAAACGTTAAGTCTTTATTTTGATCTGGACTCCATGTTGAAGCATTCGCAGATTTAAATAATACACCAGCATATGGTTGTTGTGATATTCTATTACCGTTCTGATCTTCCTTACCAATCTCAGCATAACGTACCATGTATTTGTTTGAGTTAGCCATAATAACAATTGCATACTCAACACCATCTTGTAGATATACTGGTGATGGGAATGTAAATGTAGATACTGTACCATCAATGTTTACCGAACCAGGATTGAGAGTTACTTCAGAGAATGGAATAATGTTTTGAGTTGGGAATCCATTTACCATTTCACGTATATCTACCGTTACAGGTATAGCACTATCTTTCGCAGTAAATATTAAATCAATCTTTGTAACGAATGCAGCTTTATCAAGTAATATTGATTGCGCTAATGGATCAACCCATCTAACTCTACCAGTCGATGATCTTGCATCTACTGATTCATTAACAGCTACTCTTGAAATAACAGGAGTACGTGTTGAAACAATAACATTCTCTCTTGTTTCAAGTAATCCAGTAGCTCTATATGTTGCCGTAGCTGATGTAGTAGTTGTCTCATCATCATTCGTAGATGATTGAGTAAGTTTAAATTCTTTATCACCTGTAGCAAAATTAAGTGTAGAGTTATTTGGTATAAGGAATGTACCAGACACTGCACCATTCGCATCAGTTGTGAGGGTAGATGCTGTACCTGGGTGAGCAGTTACACTATTAATACCAACCAAAGGTGTAAATGAATGACTTCCTGATTTAACATAGTCTGCTACTGCAGTACCATCAAAGAATGCATATACTTGAACACCAGGTTTCATACGAGTTGCAGCGAAGGCAACTAATCTTGTTCTCATGAATGGTATAAAGTTAACCTCTACTATACGATCACCAACACTAAATCTTGATGTTTGTACCTCAATCGTTTGTTGTACACCTACTCGTGTTGATGTACCAGTATTGAATAATTCTCTACGTCTTCCGTGAGCTTCCCATTCTTGTCCAGTCCAGTTTGTTGACCAATCACCCCATACAGTACCTACTTGAGGTTCTAAAGCATTCATCATTGCATCAAATTCACCATCATTATTAATGACAACTTCAGGTCTACGATCAATATCTCTCCACTCATCAGATGATGGAGTTAGTGTCATTGAACCAGTCCAGTTAAATACATCATATGGATTAACATTGATTTGACCAGAATACTGACCTTGTGTTATCATTGCTGCATGAGTATATGGTAATGTAACTAAGTCTCCAGTTTTTGTTGTACCTGATGAAGCATTAACATATGTTAATGGAGCATTACCAGATGCAAATGGTGGTCTTAGTACACGATTTCTTAAATCAATTGAAGCTCGATATTCAGGCGATGAAGAGTTTGACATTCTTGTATTTGAGAATGCATCTACTAAATAACCTGATTTAAATCTTTGTAAGCTTGAAGCTCCATCTATAATTTGTTTATTCTGTGCTTCAGCTTCAAGGAATGATAGCACTGAATAGTATTCGATCTGAGTTATTCTCTTATCAATACGACCAATATCACGCATTGTATAACGACGATTATCTACAAAGTCAAGAGTAACTTCGTCAGGACCTGTAGTATACGCAGGAATCTTTAACGTGTATAAATGCATTGCATCTGTAGGAATAGAAGGTGGAGAAGGATAAACCGCTGGAACACCTGGCGAAACACCAAATACACCTTTTGAATCAAGATAAATCTTATCTATTCTTGGCAGATAGTATTGAATATTTGTTGAGAACTGAGAGAATCTTACTGGAGCAACCGCTGTAATAGCACCTGTTCCTGTAAAGTTACCACCAGCATTACCAACTCTTGGTCTAAAGTCAACAGCAGATCTTAATTCTATATCACCTAACTTAGGAATATCCGCGTAATCGATTTGACCCGTATATGAATCAACTGAGAAGAAGTCTCCTGTTGAATGCGAGAAATACTTATATGTTACTGTAAGTGCTACGGCTGCTGTGTAGTTTGATGTAGTCTTTAACTTAATACGACCAACATCATAGTAATCATCTCTTTGTCCGTTATCTAAATCAAAGTGAGTAGTAACATTAGCAGAACCTGAAGTCTCAACAACAGATACTAAAGTATGTACATCTGCATGTCCAAGAGCTTGACCAGTACCAGTAAAGTCTGTGCCTGCATTAAAGTTTACAGCAGTATTTCCAGATAATGTCTTCGTCTTCTGACCTAATGTACGTACCATTGGAGCGATGAGTCTTACTGTATCTCCTACAGCACCATCACTGCCACCACCACCTAAATCTCCAGATGTTGGTAAGTTAGCAATTACGACACTCGGTGGGTTTGCACTATTATTAATTGTAATATCAGCAGGAACTACTTCTTCACCACCATCTCCGTCATTTGTATCGTTAATTAGAATCCAGTTTGTATTAGCTGACTTCGAACCAAATTGTTCTCCAGCTGATAACGCAGTAAATGTAGCAGTACCAGAACCTGATACTGTTGCACTACCAACTATACGATTAACATTATATGTAAAGTCAAAATCATCTGCAGCAGATTCATCAACTTCTCCGTCTAATGTTTTAATTCTTTTATATGGTAACTCATATACTAAACTGTCAGGGCCGATGTTATATGCGGTCGCAAGGCCACCGTCCGCGATCGTTGCGGCAAAGGCTGTACCTGCAGCGGTGCCCTCTTTGTCATCTAATTGAGTTGCAGCTGTCATTGTACCAGTAAAATCGAATATATGTATTCTATATCTTGATGCAGATGTTGCACCATTACCACTTACTCTCTCAATTGAACGAGCTCTACATGTACCAATCTCTGTACCACTAGAATTCTCAATTGATATCTTACCGAATGTGGTAATATCAGGAACTCCAGTCATCGCTGTGACTTCAATAAAGTTATTATGAGTAATCTCTACAAGCTTATCATCAACTACTTCAGATGTTCTTGCTCTATCAATGTGCACATTTGTATTTGCTAATGTCTCGATCTCATAACCTCGTACATATGCTTTCGAAGGCTCAACAACAGTAGTTAGCTTTGTAGCATCAGGACTTGAGGCTTGATGTGTTTTAACAGTAGCTTTAAATGGATTAACATAGTAGTTACCTGATTCATCAAATGTTCTACGTGCTAATTCATCTTCGAGCACATTGTAATCAGCTGTTCTCGCATTCTTTGTAATAATACCAGATTCTAATCGAGCAATAAGAACAAAGTTACCAGAGCTTGCATTAACTGCTTGAGAAGATAATGCTGCTGTAATAGAATAACGATGTGCACCTGGAGCAGACTCATTAGGAGTGCCAGTAGCATTATCATTGAGAGATGCATCAGTACCTGAACTAACAAGAGATTCTGTAACAAGTAAGCCGATGTCAAATGAGACATCAGGAGAGTATTTGTTTAAAACAATTGTCTTTGCTTTAACTGTAACAAAGTGTCTCTTAATATAATAGATACCATCTTCGATTGAAACGATTGAACCAAATCCAATTGGTGTTTTACCATTCGAATCATTAGAACTTGCAACTGTAGCTGTCTTACTTCCAGTTGCTGTTAATGAAGCACCTGCGGCAAACACCGCACCTGAAATATATTGTACAAATAGAGTAATAGAGTCATCACCACTTGCTAATGTAGCATGAATAACACGAGCAACGTTTGTACTATCAGTGTATTCAGTACCAACAATGTCTGCAACTGCACTTGTGTTACATGCTGATAGTCTTACATAGTCAATTTTATTATGTAGGTGTACTGCACCTGGTACAACAACCGAGCCATCCTTAAATATGTGATCTCCTGTAGCAGAGATCTGATGTTGTAAAGATGATTGCAGTTGAGTTAACTCTCGTGCTTGTACCGCCTTACCGGGTCTAAATAATATCCTTTGATATTGTTCTTTAGGGCTGAGTGTATTGCCTGATGCAACCGACTCAAAGTCGTCCCAATATGGTTCTACGTTAAATGCTATTGCCATGTCTCTATCCTATTTAAAATGCGATTACTAATCTTATTGTTTCTACTTGTCCTGTTCCACGTGTTGTAGCTGTTCTATTCTCTACAAACATTACATCACCTTGATGGTGGTTAATAAGAGGTGCACCTACCGCTGAGATTTGATTACCAGCACCTGATGAACCAGTTGCTCTCGTCAAATGCGAAGTAGTAAATGTACCGAACCCAGTAGTTTCGTTTTGTATATAATGTAATACACCGCTTGTGTTATTGTATTCTACAACGATACCTTTAGCACCAACTGTGCCACTAGTGTGACCTTCAAATGCGAAGTCAGCAACATATGTAGATGCTAATGAAGCAGGAATCGTTACACTCTTACATGTATTGTATGCACTTGCTTCTGCAACTTGAGCGATTGTACCTGTGCTTGAACCAGTTATTGTTGTAGCGATTGCTTTAAAAATTTCACCAACAACTGGATTACCACTCGTTGAACCTGCTGTTGCGAAGTTAGCATCTGTAGTATTACCTTTCGTTAAGATCTTATAAAAGTTACCTACAACCATTGAGCCAGTAGCTGAGATCACTGCGGTCTCATTTGCTTTCTCAATAGGGTTTTTAACAACTGCTATTTGTCTAAAGTCATTTGAATCTGGAATTGTACCAGACTCATCACCAGTAAATACAGTATTGACTGTTACATAGTGTGCTCTTAAATCATTAGTAGGATCTGCGCCAAATCCACCAATTGGTCCAATCACTGGTCTTACTGCACCGTTTGAACCTGAACCACCAGTTATAGTAACTGTAGCATGACGATAACCTGTACCAACGTTAGTCATTGTAATACCTGTGATCGCTCCACCAGATACTGTAGCCGTAGCTGTAGCACTTGATCCGTTACCTGAGATTGTTATTGTAGGCGCTGAAGTATATCCAGTTCCTGCATTTGTAATCTTCATATTATAGATTGCACCATCAACAGCATTACCTTGTACTGACCATTGATTCGTCAATGCAGTATCAGATCCACCTGCTGGTGCTTCTGCTATACGTCTTACTGGTATAAATGATGACGTTAAGAATTTAGTTACATCAGCTGTTGGGACTGTATACATGTATTTCCATATATAACCATCTGATCCACTATGATTGATAACACCTGATGTTTGAACACCTGTGTCGTCAGGGTTAGTAGTAGAAGCTCCTGCTCCTGCCTTTAAACACATATAAACATTATTATTCGCTGAGATAACGAAATATTTTTTGCTTTCTATGTTTGTATCTTGATCATCATATTCTATATAAGTTGTACCAGATACCCATAGATATCTTGGTGCACTATGAACAATGTCTCCAGCATCAACTCTCTTCATGGCGAACATGTTTTCCCATAAAGTATGTGATGCGTAGTCATTTTCATATGGGGTGTCTGGAACAGAATCATCTGTCCATGCATTTGGCCGTCCCAAGGCCATATAGAATTGATTATCACTTAGACTTTCTACAAACTTATTCGTTGAATCCAGTCTGAATTTACTTGTGATTATTGCTGCCATGTCTTTTCCTTTGTTTTATGAAATAACGAGTGAACTAGCTCCACCCATTCCGAATTGCGTTGTTATATTGTTATTTATACTATCTTCCAGTGTCCAGTGAGCAAAATCTGAATTTGGTCCTAAATATAGGAACTTCATATTTTCCCAATGGTTTTGCATACCTATCTTACTAAGTTCTGAACTTCCATTAGTAAAGTGAGTATACGATTTCTCTAATATGTGCGAGTTGAAACTTACTGGTCCAACTTGGAATGCACCGATGTTAACACTAATTTCACCAACAGGTAATTGATTACCAATCTGTGCTGCTGTATTTCCTTGATCGAGTACTTTAATGAGTATCGCAATCTCACCAAAGAACTTAAATCCTGCTGGATGGATTAATCTTGTAAATGCATTACTCCAATCTGCGATGTTTGAACCAGTTCTTAATACGTATGAAAACTTTTGATAGTAAAAAGAGTCTTGTAAAAACTTTTTATCTGATAAGAATCCATCGTTATCGGTAAACAAACCCTTTGGATATGTTCTTACAACATCACCGTTAGCTAAAGCAGTTGTAAATGTTAATTTGTATTTAGTAGTTGTATCTGAATATACAGTCTCAGTATAATCTGTGCCTGGAGTTTTAAATGAGTTATTAACAAATACAACATCATCATCTAAAAATATAGCATTACCTGCATCATTATTTCCAGTTACTTCAGTTGGTGTACCAGATATTGTAATTGTATTCGTAGGTGTAAATGCAGTTCTATCAGCCTGAATAGCGGCCGCTTGATCAGTCCAGTTTCCATCAGATGGATTAAGTATATCTACGAATGGAAAATATGTTTCTACTTCGTCATCGTATATAACACGAAAGAACGATGTGATTGATTCAGGTGTACCTCTACTTCTATAGAACTCGATTAAGTGCTTATAGAATGTTCTTGGATTTGTAGCGAAGTCTCGCGGTACAGCAATACCAATTTCATTCTGCAACTCAGTAAGTAGATTCTCCTCAACATGATCAATATCTCTTTGAATATCTAATGAGTTAAGATAAAACCCTGATTCGTTTGAACGTTCTAAATATAATGCGTATGTCTTAAGAAAATTAACCAGATCAGGATATGAAGTCTCGACATGATCGGGTACTAAGTCATCGATGTATGACGATATATTATATTTTCCAAGTGTATTTGACATTATGCGCTCGTTGTATCGTAATCAATACCAGCAGTTGTACCGCCAGTTGCCATTGTATCTATCTCACCCGAAATAGTAGCTGTTGAAGTATTAATATCTAATAACACATTTCTTGCAGGAGATACATCAGTACTCGCTGGTTTAACCGTGACATCGATTGTAGTTTGCCCTGTAGGTAATGCAGTTGGATTAAATGAGTTAAGAGTAATTGTACCGGTAGTTTCATTTACTGATCCAGCATTCGTATCTAACACTAAGCCTCCTGAGTCAACCACTTGAATAATACGTGTATCCGAAGTTGCATCATAAAAGTCTTTTAGCTTTGCTTGAGCTGTGCCATTAAATGTAAATGTATTTGATGTTACATAAGAACCAGTTGAAGAACTCGTACCATCCAAATCAGTTAATGCTTGATTGAACTTTAATGAATAAGCCTTCGCAGTACCAAGTGTAGGTGTAATCTTCTGAGTCATCTTCACTCGTGTAACGTTTGATATAATAGATATGTTTGTATCATCAATCTTCTTTGCTACATTCGATAATCTAAATACTCCACCAAATGTTTTTAATACGTCTGTGTTGTGTTGCACTAATGTGTTCCTTATAGATGTTGCCAAACCAGACGCAGTTACTGTAGCTAAGTTAGGATTAAATTTAAAGAATACTTCTAAGTCAATGTAGATAAATGCAGGGTCAATAAGAACAGGAGTAATACTTACAACGTTTTTAGGTTTAAGAATACTTGTTTTAATTGTTTCTTTCTGTACTTCAGTTAATGTATCTGATGACTTTGGTTTAATACTAATATATACTTTACCATAATCAGGAACATCGTGTGATTCTCCACCCCATACAGATACAGCATCTACATCTCCAAATTCGTTTTGAATGATTGACTTATAATCATCTGGTGTTACTGCACGATTTTGTGCTACGAATGATAGCGGAGCATTAAACTTGATTGCTTCTTTTGTTTCTCTTGGTGCACCACCTACAGCCTTTGTAACAAGTGTGATTGTCTCATCTGTGTTACCATTTAATGTCCCAGTCATTTCAAATACTGTAGCACCATTTACATCTAAGCCTGAAGAAATATATGCATATTCAATTGTTACTGTATTACCATTACCTGGTCTCTTACCAAGAATATTATCACCAAATTTAACCTCATAAAAGCCATCACGAGTTTCTTCTAAGAAATATACTTCACTCGTACCATCTAAGTTTACCATATTTGTATTTAAAGTATAAGTCTTTGTAGCATCAGTAGATGATGAATCGGTAACAGTAACTTTAATTGAATCTGTGTTTACATTTGCTTGAGGTAATATATATTGTTCAAATGTATTGTTTTGATATGTGTATTCTACTGATGTAAGTGTACCTTGCTCGATAGCTATATTCGAAAAGTTCCAACCGTTATTAAATACAATTGTAGTTGTATCTGAAGCAAACATTGGATAATCAACACCATCAACAGTTGTTTTAAATGCGGTGCCTCTTGCCAAAGTTAATGGTAATGGTGTATTACTACTATCGTGATTATATAGTGGTGTAGCAGTCGTATCATAATTCATTCTTACATTTATGTAAGCCTTCGATGGCGAAATAGATTTAGGAGTATAACCTAATAGCTTAGCATGAGATACAACTGAAGTTCGTAGCTGAGCCGTATCAAGGAATGTTTCGTTCAAAGCGAAGTTAGCATTCATTGAGTTGATATGTGTTACATATGCTAATACATCAATAATGGTTGACATTGCAGAGCCATCGTAGTTGTAGTCATTGAAGGTTGTATCAGTTGCCTTCATATATGTAACTAGATTTGTTTTTATCTGATCAAAGTCTAATTGACTTGCATTAATTCTTCTTTCGATTGCCATTATCGTAATCTCTCTATTGTGGTAGATATATCAATTATTTCATTATTTGATACAACTTGACCGGTTACTGTTATAAATACTTCGTTATCTTGTGGTTTTGTTTGGATATTTACGTTAAGAACACGTATTCTTGGTTCATAATTTATTAAAGCAACCTCTATACTTGTTGCCATATTAGCAGCTGTGGTATTACTCATATTCTCAAAGAGATATGCTCTTAGGTTTGCACCAAAGTTATAATCGAATGGTCTTTCACCATGATTCGTACGAAGTATATTAAGACAACTTTGTATTACTGCTGCATTATTCTTTTTTATTCCAACGTCATTTGTATTAGGATTTTGCTTAAAAGAAAAATCTAAATCTTTATACGTTTCTTGTCGTGCTATCTGTGCCATATATCTTATTTATACATTTATTATGGATTTTGAGGACCATTTGTGTTACCTTGTGATGTAGCATCTATTCCAGTATCAGGTTGTGTATGAACATGAGTATTTAAGTTAATATTAGTACCATCAGTATTTGTTTGTAATACTTCAGTTACATTTACGTCGCCGTCTAATGTTATAGTAGGAGATTTTAATGTCATATTACCTACACTCGTTATATCAATTGTGCTCGTATCACTTGTGGCATCAAAAGTAATATTACCCGCTACATCCACATCGAGGTTACCACCGACATCTATATCTGCATTGTCTAAGACATTTATTTTAGCACTTTGCATTGCTGTAATATCTGCTTCACCACCAATAATGGCTTGTAATTTACCTTCAGTATGTAATTCAATAACTCCGTACTCGGCAATATAAGATGTTTTATCAGGATATGTCCATTTTCCATCAACCAACGCTACTTTACTTGCATCATAATCTGCAAAGCTAGTAAGAGCATCAGCATACGGTGCTTGTGCTTCTGTTGACATCTCTTTAACTGTTCTCATATTTCTATAAGTTAATGTAAATGTATCTGTCTTTACTGGAGGAAACCATTGTGTAATAGCTTGGTGTTTAGTATAACCAGTTAAATCGTGATGATGCACTGCAACACCAGCATCGTCATAAATTACATGTTCAGGTTTACCTTCACCAACATCAAATAATATACTACCTCTTACCTCACCATCTATATCACCTTTAATAAGTAAGTCTGCATTACCGTTAACAGTCGTAGTCATATTACCTTTAACGAGTAAGTCTGCATTTTTGTCAACTGTTGTATATGCATTACCATTTACTATAGTAGTCATATCTTGACCAACTTGAGCAGTTAAATTTTTTGCTACTGCAATATTAGCATCACCGCTTATAATAATTTTAACATTACCTTTTACTTCAAGTGTATCATGACCTGCCACTAACTGATAATTATCATTTATGATTTTTTCTATTTTTGCACCATTTGGGCCTATTTCATATTGAGTACCACTTTTATGTCTTTCTTTTATACGCTCATTACTTGGAGTATCGTCATATTCTTTTACATGCCCACTCTCTGTCTCATAAACATGATTATATGGATATTTCGGTGCGTATGGACTTACTGGTTCGTAAACACCCCGTTGTTCATTTCTATGTGGATCTACTTCGCCTCTTACTCTTAAATTGTTATCTTGTGTTCCATCAGTTTTTGTAGGTAAAGTTCCTATAACTAAAAATTCTTGCTGAGCTGCATCAAGAAACATACCACACACTAAACTGCCTTGCTCTCTTACATCACCAGTTCTTGGAACACTTGAGCCTGCATCAAATCCATAATCAGGTGCAACATCAGTAATTATTTTGGCTGGAATTATTTCAGATTGTCCAGCTGGACCAGGAATTATTTCTTCTGGTTTTGTTATTGCTTCAGGTAGAAGATCTCCTGTTTTCCATAATACTTCTGCCTTTAAATTAACTGAGTGACCTTGGCCAAGTGTTGCCGGTGTATTTGCAGGCATAATAACATTTGACCATCCTAATTGATAATGTGGTATATCGTCATGAAACCCATATACACTTACCTTTACTCTTCCAAGTTTTTCTGGGTCATTAATAGATTTTACTTCACCGAAGTCATACATTATGCGTACTCTCTTAATAGTTTAACATTTTGTTCATAGTTTACATTTCCATCGCCAACCGTAAACATATGATTGATATCAGCTATGACATAAGATCCATCTGAAATAGAATATGATACTTCACTTTCACCTAATTCTAATAACGTAGCTTTACCTGCTCCTAAATATGGAGAAGGTGTCATACCATTAACCAAAATAGTATTATTATATATTCTTCTTTTTTGATTATACGCAGCTTGATTATTTGGTGAATTAACATCTGAAAATAAAGATTTTTCTTGGTATTGTACTGGTTCACCATGCGGTCCACGTGATTCAGTTAATACATCATATAATTTAGAAGATAATTTATGACGAACTGATACAGCTGAAGAATTATTAGGTAATGCTTCATTCTTCTTTATTTTAGTTTCATCTAATTGAACTTCATGTAGTTTAAATCCGTATTCTCCACTAGCAAGTTTATCCGCTTGATGCATTTTATATTCTTGTAATTCAAAATTAGAAGCTGCGCCTTGCTGTACAACTTCTCCAGCTCCTAAATCTTGCAAACTAATATTAATATCTTTTATAGAAAATCTATCACCGTTCGGATTAACATGAAAATCTTTATCCATATCATAAAGAGCAGCTAATCTACATGTACCTTGATCCCACAATCTTTGATAAAAATAAAATCCAGTGTGATGAGGACAAACAGCAGTATTTACAATATTGTTAATAGCGTTTAACGCAGGTATATTTGGAACAATATATTTTCCATTTGTTGAAGCTATAGAATTAATTTGAAGTAATGAAGAAACATCAGTTACAGATTCATATATCTTACCAGCAATATGATGACTTGATCCGCTAAATACTTTATTAACATCATTTGTTTTTAAGTGAAATTCTTCTGGAGTAATCAAATGTAGAACATACTGTTTTTCTGATTTAAATATTTTCATTTGGTTAATACCATCCATCATAAAAATATTAGTACATGTCTCATCAAATACTGTAAATGATACTTCAACTGGAACTAATTCATTATTTCCACCAATGACTCTATCAAAAAAGTTAATACCATCAAGAATTTGCAAATTACCTTTTAGTAATCCATTAATACTTTCAAAGAATGTCATTCCTTGTATTAGACTAGTAATATCAGTCGTAGCTGCATAGACTTTAAAATTATTTATTATCATTATGCCATTGCACTTATAAATGCTTGTGCTATAGTGTTTATATGTTGAGGTTTAACTACTTTAACTTGTCTATTTTGATCTGTTACTGCCGTCTCATAATCGAGCAATGTATAAGGTATTGTTACGTTACTGCGTCTTACTCTAACTCCTGATGTATTTCTGTGGTGATGCGGTGCATAAGCTTCGCTCTTAATAAAATTACAAGCGGCCGCAGAACCAGAAGTTGCACCATTAATTGTTTCACCGGTTATAGTAAATGTACCAGATGTTAATTCAATCGTGACATAACCTAAATTAACATGTATTTCTTTTACAACACCCTTAGCACCTGAGACTGAGCCAGTCACTGTCTCGCCAACTGTAAATTTATTGTTTAAGTCATCATCGGTATCAGCAGCTAAGTATTGATACTTATTAGTACAATAGTCTATTAGCTGGGCTGAACTCATTGGCCAATCGTCCCATATATTTTTTATTTGTGGATTAAGTAATAAGAAAGTCCAATGATATCTTTCATCATCATATAATCTTTTCGAAAGAATATCAGGCCTTTCTCCATCTGCTACTGTTACTGTTTCATAATATGTAGTACTGTTTAATAACGCATCAGAAACTTTAGCTCTAGCTGTTAAATTTTTTAATGCATCTAAATTACCAGATCCATCTACATCAATTGCTACACTAGGTATACTTGCAAAGTACATTACATACCTCCTTCAATATCATGTCTATAAATTGGAACAATCTCTTTAAATGTTACTGACATCGCAACTTCAACTGGGTTATTTCCATTTTTGAAAAAAGATGTATTGTTTGGGTTATATGTAACATTAACAGATTCAATAACGGTTGGCGGCATTTGTATCATATCGCCAGCTCCATGGAATGATGTTACAACATGGTCTGGAACAGTTAATGTAAGAGAATCGTTTCTTTTTGCGTGAGCTGCCCTTCTAAATGATTTAATTATTTGTGTTACTTGGTCTGATTCCTCTCTACTATCTGGTAAAAATGTAAATGAAAATGTAAAGCTTCTTAATTGTGTTGATTGATACGCCATATAATCATGAGGATTAGCTGCTTTACCAGTAGATCTTTGATATTCATCGCTTACAATACTTGCACCTGCTGCACCAATAAAACCACCAGCAAGCTTTCCTTTATCTGCTATAAATGAACTAATTTTAGGCGCGATCTTTCCTAGCATTTTAGGAATGTATTTCTCACTAAATGCACCTACTCCAACACCAACTGTTCCCAAAGCAGCTTGAGATGTTGCTACTGTACCTGCGCTTTCAGCTGATAAATCGTCTAATCCGCCTTCAAGTATTCCTGCTGTTTTTCTTGTTGCTTCATTATAAACAATCGAATCATTTATTTGAATATCAGTTGGCATATACATCGCTATAGAACCAGCATACTGTCTTAATGCTGCAGTAAACCATCCTCCTTTACCTGCTTGGCCAGCTGCTTCGAGCATAGTGGATCCACTATGAGGATTCGAATCTTCTGATATGCCATCAGGCATATAATCTTGTAATAGTGAATAATATGTTCCTTGAAATGCTAAATCATTTGGATCTTTGTTACTAGCAGATCCAGCCAATTTCATAGGACCAGCAGTTAAGTTTCTTGCTTTTTTACCAGCTTCACCCATATTTTCTAATCTATCTAATTTTTTCTTTGGAGTTATTTCCATAAATTCAAAAAATACAAATGGTTCCATAGCATCTTTTTTTATTCCTGAATTTTCATCAGCTAATCTGCTTTTTGCATATTGACTAGATGAATTCGAATTATAATTAGTAACAGTATTAAAATCTTCTCCTACTGTTGAAGGATATTTAAGATTAAACGGATTTTTCTTTTTATAAAAGTCCCTAGCTTGAACTCTTGGTTGGAAAAGTTTTCCATCTCCTTTTGGGTTACCAAGTTTTCCATCTAAATTGTTTATAAAGGTTGGAAAATCTGGATCCATATCGGCATTTAATTTTCTTTCGTATGCGTCTGACATAATTAGTCCTTGTATTCGTTATATAGTTATTTATAATGATTTGTATAAATAGTTGTATGAAAAAGACATATTCTGGCTCCTGGAAACCAAAGAACTTAGAGAAGTATAAAGGTAATCCAAATACAATACGTTATCGATCGTTATGGGAACGCAATGCGTTTAGATACTTAGATACAAAAGCAACGTGGGTTAAATGGTGGAACTCAGAAGAAACTGTGATTGGTTATATATGTGCAACCGATAATAAGCCTCATAGATATTATATGGATCTCACTATACGAACTACTAGCGGCCGCACTCTTCTAGTTGAAATCAAACCATCAGCACAAACCCGGCCGCCTAAAAGAAAACAACTTAATGAAGCAATGACATATATGAAGAATACTTCTAAATGGAAGTATGCTCAAAAGTTTTGTGATGAACGTGGTTATGAGTTTCAGATATGGACAGAGAACGAATTAGAGGCAATGGGTATTAAAACCATGACGTTGAAGTATAAAGCCAGTAAAACAAAGACTGGTAAAAGAATATGGAAATCGCTGAAGAAAAGAGTATAAATATACCTATGAAAGAAGAAGATCAAAGCGAAGGCAAGCTAGAACTATCTCTAAGAATATTAGGGAATGAAATAATAGGATTTAAAATGATGGTAGATGATTTTAAAATAAAATTCTTATTAGGTGGTATAGCAGCTATGGCGATCATTGCATACATTATGGTTGTATTCGGACCTCAATTAATGGAGACATTTAGTGGCTAGTTTATTCGATAAGTTAGAAGGCGAAGCATTCCGTAAAGGATTAAAGGCTCGTAGTAAAGAAGCAAACGCTTGGTTTGCATCGAATGTTTCAAAGCTTGGTAAGATCGGCTCAGGTAAAATGTTAGGTGATGATAGATTACGTAAGCAATCTGGTGCCTCACCTGGTGATATGGTTATGTACACATATAATCCAAAGCTTAAAAAGGTTTTGCCTTACTATGATGCATTTCCATTAACGATTGTTGTGGGTCCTGCGAAAGATGGTTTCTATGGTATTAACTTGCATTATCTACCACCTAAAGTTCGTGCAATCTTCTTAGATAAATTAAACGATACAGCTTCTAATCAAAAGTTTAATGCGACTACACGATTTAAGTTAACATATAAGTTGTTAATGGCAACAAGAAGCTATAAATATTTTAAACCATGCTTTAAACATTATTTGTCAGCAAATGTAACTTCAAATATAATGAAGGTAAATGCTGCAGAATGGAATATAGCAATATTTTTACAAACAGCAAACTTTAAGAAAGCCAGTGTTGGCACAGTTTGGTCAGATTCAGCGAGGAAATACTAATGCCAAGTCAAATAGATGATATGAAAGCTTTAATATCTAGACGCGGAGGAGTAGCTCGTGGCAATCGATATGGTGTTCATTTTACCCATCCATCAATAAAAAATGGAGCAAGTGGTAATAATTGGCTCCAATCCGGCCATGATACATGGATACTATGCACCTCTGTTGTACTTCCAGGAAAACGTATATCTACCACTGAAGCTACACATAATCATCACCTAGCAAAGAAACCTTATTCAATGGCTACTGATGAAGTCACAATGACATTCTTATTAACTAGTGATTATTATATGAAAAAATATTTTGACCTATGGCAAGAAATGATTATAGACAGCTCAGGTAATCATTATAAAACACTATATAAAAATGATTATGTTGCTGAAGTTCAAATAGAAGCTTTAATTGGTGATGAAGATGACACAAAAGCATATGAGTGTACATTAAAGAATGCATACCCAATACAAGTAAGCCAAGTTGAATTAGGCGAAGGCAGTGATGGTTTAATTGAAATAACAGTTACATGGGAATATGATAATTGGTTTAGTGATGCTAGTAGACAAGACCCAGCCACAAGTAAAGGATTTGTAAATAAGAATCAAAAAAGAACTGAGCAATATAAAGCAATGCAAAATGCTATTAGAAATGTTGAGACAAGAAGGAATATTCCTACACTAGCTTCTAGAAAAGATCAAAGTAGAGCTGATCAATATAATACAAAACGACCAGTTCAACGTAGTATTAGTACAGCATCTAAAAAAGTAGCTAGGTCTAGACAAAGCAGAGGATTTGTAGAATAATTTAATATAATAATGGAGTAAATTGATGAGTAATATGCTACCAAGAATGGTAACACCAGAGTATGATATGATTGTGCCTTCAACAGGCGAAAGTATTACATACAGACCGTATACGGTCAAAGAAGAGAAGATATTGTTAATAGCAATGGAATCTCAAGATGAGAAACAAATTGAAAATAGTGTACTTGCTATTATTAATGCCTGTATTACATCAGACATTGATACAAATAAGTTAACTACTTTTGATGTTGAGTATATGTTTGTAACTTTAAGAAGTAAGTCAGTAGGTGAAGGTATAGAATTAACACCTAAATGTTCTGAATGTGAAGAAACAAATAATATAAAAATTGATTTAAATAAAGTTACAGTTGAAAATTTAAATGATGTAGTAGATACACATATTAAGTTAACAAATGTTATAAGTGTTGATTTAAAATGGGCTACGATGAAGGATAGGAATAAAGATTTATTGAAAGAATCTGAGACAGAAACTATAATTAATATGGTTTGTGCTTCGATTGAAACCATATACAGCGGTGAAGAAACATTTATTGCAGCAGATGTACCGCATGAAGAAATCGTTGGAATGGTTGAGAGCTTAAGTCCAGATCAATTTAATGATATTGTTGATGTGTTATCTCAAGCTCCTTATTTATCGTATAATTTAGATTTTGATTGTACTAAGTGTAGTAAAGAAAATAGTATAGAGTTAAAGGGTTTAGTTGATTTTTTTCAATAACCCTTTCTCATAGTAGTGTTATAAGTTATTATAAACTAAATTTTGCTTTAATGCATCAGCATAATTTTGGATTAGACGAGCTAGATAACATGATGCCATGGGAAAGGGAGATTTATTTATCTCTTTTACAGGAACATGTTAAAGAACAAAACGAAAGGATGAAAAAACAAAATGGCTAAGAAAGAACAAAATATAATGTTACTCCAAGAGGTCGTCGGTCAGTTACGAAAGCTGAATGCTACTAGTGTACGTGATAGATTAAGAGAAGCAGAAGAAGCCAAACGTGCTGAAAAAATTGCATTACAAGGAGAAGAGCAATTAGAGACTGAAGGATTAGTTGTAAATGCTCAAGAAGATTTTCGTCGTAGGTTTGTTGCAGGTCAAGCAAAAACATTTACTGATTCAGCATTAACAAAAACTGGTGGTAAGAAAAGAGATAATCGAAGAGATAAGTTATTAGCACAAATTGCTGGAGTAGGAGGAACAGGTTTAGCTGTATCAGGTACTGCTGCTGTTGAAGCAGGTGCATTAACTGCTCCATTAACAAATAATTTTTACGAACAAGGCGTTCGCGCAATAACTTTTACAATTGGTAAAACAAATGAGCTTATCAATATTCTTATTGCTGATAATAGAAACTGGAGAGCTGATCAATTAAAAAACTTTAATACTTCACAAAGATTAGCGAGAGAAAATAGATTAGAAGGTATAAAATTGGGTGGTAGAGGCGCAGCAGGAATGGGTATCGGAGGTATGGGAGGAGTTGGTGCCGATGATTTAAATCAGGAAGGTTTCTTTGACGAAGGAACTATGGGTAATATTAAAGCTGCAGCTGCAGGAGGTTTGGCCGCTACTGCACTTGGTGCATTTGCAAGATTTAGAAAATGGTTTGGATTTGGCACAAAAAGAAAGTTTGCAGCAACAATGGCATTACGATTTAAAATTGCTGGTAGAAAACTATTCAAAGGTAAAAAATTAAGTGCTAAACAAACAGGAATGCTTAAGAATCCAAGACTATGGCCATTAATTACAGCTGGTTTATTAGTAGCTTCATTTGTTGGTGCAGCTAATGATTTAAATGAACCTGAAGTTGATATTGAAGTGGGTGAAGATGACGGCATAATGGGAACTGGTATAGATGGTGGTACTCTATTAAATACTGCTTTATGGGCTTCCTTGTTAACACCTAATAAATTAAAAACAAAAATAGCATCAGCGATGAAAACTGCAACAACTGCAGCATTTTCTGCTGCTAAACCTGGAACACTAAGAGCAAGAATGTGGGCTACTCGTATGATGCCTAAAAGTCCATTTAGCTTAATGAAAGGTGGACTTAGATTTTTAGGACCTTTGGGATTAGCGGCTTGGGCAACATGGACTTTTGTATCTTGGCGATTAGAAGAAAATGAAAATGCATTACAAGCTGCAGAACAATCAATGGCAGAAATAAGAGCAATAGATAGTGAAGATGCGTTTCAAGATTTCATGGCAAATGATGCAAGATTTAATCAATTTAAATTTAAAGGAGACCAAGGAGTTGCTGGTGCATTTGCAGGTCAAAATGCAGCAAAGAAAATGAGAAATGCCAAAATAATGGAAAGCGTTAAACAACTTTATATGAATAGATCTCTAGCAGAAAGAGAATTTATTACAAGAGGTTTAATTGAAAACGGTGATTGGACAGCAGATGAACTAAAGAAAGTTCAAATTATGGCAGATAATCAAATGAGAAAAGATGTACTTGCTCAAAGATATGGCAATCTTGGTAATGACTCCTCTCGAAGCGGTGCTGGCGAGAAGTCAGGGTTAGTAGCTAAAACAAAAGCTTTAGAGTTAGAAAAATTAAGGTTAGAGGAAGAAGAAAGAATAAGATTATTGGGTAACGGACCACATGGAGGCCAAATAGTAATTGCTGGAAATGGAGATACTTATCAAAACTCAGCAACTCATTATTATGTTGTAGGTGCAGCGGATAATTCTATTAATAGAAAAAATGGATTTGCTTACTCTGGATTATCACATACTTATTAATAAAAAGGGGACTTTCGTCCCCTTCTCAGATTAAGCTTCAGCTGCTAGTTTAGCAAAATAACTCATAGTATCATCGTTATCAGAATCCGCTCTTGCGATTGGATCTGCTGCGACTGCTACAGGATCAGACATTGCAGGTGCATCGTTAAATGGTGCATCATCTTCGACTGCTTTAACTTCCTCACCTAATACACGTGTCAACTTAAGATTAAGTTCACTGTAAGATTTAAATGACGATGGATCAGTAAACTCATTAAGCGAATGCTGTTGATTGTAAATACCTTCTAACACAGAATCATCTGCATTTAAGGCTTCAGCATTAGCAAACTCAGATCTATCATAGTTCCTGTAACCAGCAACATTAGCGATCTTCATTTTAAAGTTAGCACCTTTCCACATATCAAATGGGTTAACTGGTGATTCATCTTGAAACTTAGGTTGCATGCTATCCATAATCTTCTCAAAGATTTTAGCACCGTAAGTATATAGAAATACTTTACCTTCGTTTTCAGGATTCTCAGGATCTGAGACTACATAAATGTTACTAACGTAATGTAAACGTCTCTTACGCTTACGTGCAGTATCTTTATCTGCCTCAATACCTGTATTCCAAAGTTTAGAATTCATCTCTGACACAGGATCGTCTTTACTAATAGTAGTTAGTGATTTCTCAACATACCATTGTCCAGTTGGTCCTTGAAAGAAGTGGTCCCAGTATTTAGCCCAAGGTAAGTCATCACCTTCGACAGCAGGTAAGAAACGAATAACTGCGTATCCATTGCCTGCTTTATCTACTGTGGGTTTCCACATACGATCGTCGCCGTATGATTTCTTCTCTGTGGTGCTTGTTCCGGCCGCACCAACTAATGCGCTCATGTCATTAGCTTTAGCCTTTAAGTCTGCAAAACTCATTGTACATCTCCTTTAAAAATTTATATTAATTTGTATCGTTTATATTATAACATACTTTTGCTAAAAGTACATGCTTATTTAAAGATATCAACAATAATCCGTTTAAACTTATTATCATCAAACTTTAAGAAAGCTTGATATTTCGATATCTTTGTAAACAAATCAGGCCATAGAATAGTTTCTGTGATCTGATTGTTTGCTCTATTAATAAACCCAGTCAAGCGGTTTATTATGCACACTGTCTCTAACGACACTGTGCCTTCGAGATGAAGCTGGACAATTCTTGGATATGTATCTTCTATCTCCAAGAGATCATCAAACTTTACATCTGAAATCTGTTCTAACTCATTCCTAAATACATAAGACATACTATCTATAACTTTTAGGAACTTAGTATAAGTCTCTTCGTCTCTGATCATATCACCGCTGTACTTATTACCTGCTACTTGATGTGCAGCAAAGTACATAATAATATCATCTTTACTCTTAAACCTTTTACCAATTTTCGTTAACTGAAATTTATCTGGCCTTTTCCAATACGTCTTTTCAGTTACGTTAGTTTTAAAATTATACTTAAAGCAATCGTAAGATCCATTAAAGTGGAGGTTAATTGCGTTATGTAATGTAAAGGCCTCATATCCTGTCATTCTCATATAGGCAACATTGCTGAATGTCCACCTTGCAGTAGATTAAGTTTCTTTGCCTCGAACTCGATATGCTCTACTATTTCCTTCGAGATCAGTTTTTTGCTGTCTCTAATGTCAATCTCGTTGTCCTCACATACTGTTATGACAGCATCCATGTATGGACAGCCTTTATGAGTACGGACATATGTTTCAACTAGACCTGAGAATGCTTTCTTATTTAGATCCTCACTCATTTTTGGTATCCATCAGCGTCATAAGCTGGAGCAATTGTAGCCCATAATACTGGCTTCTCTTCATCTTCACCATAGAAATCAAGAGACCATACACCTTCTCTTAGATATGTTTCGCAATGGTTTTTATATGCTCGTGCTGAGGCAAACTTGGCTTCTGCACCTTTTTCGCCACGATGGATTGCTTGTCTTAAAGTTGACATTTTTTCTTTTGTAACTTTAATATAGTTTTTAACATTGGCCATCGACAAGCCATGATCTTCATCTAATGCTAACACATTAGCTGCAATGTTTTTATAGGTTGTAGGTTTCTTCGCTGCTCTTGCTTTCGCTAGATTGGCAGCTGCTGCCTTACGTTGCTCTTCACTCATCTTACGTTTTGCCATAATGTAAATCCTATTTAATTAATGTTAGATATATTATAACATAGATTGTACGTAAAGTACATAGCTATCCTTTATATATTTTATAAATGTGATCTTCGAATGCTTCTACCTTCTCAACACGATTAGGCCATTTAATCATTTCTTTTTCTGGATTTGCCTTTAAGTTGTTAAGTAAGGGTGTAATTGCATTGTATAATTTGTCTAACCTGTTTTGTGTTGTTTCAGCTGTAGCTGTAGATGCCGTTGCTTGTTTTGCAACGTCTAATTCATCTTCATCGACTAGCGTGAAACCAAAATCGAAATCTGCCATATTATCCCTTTAGTAATTTTATACCCAAACACCAGTTCTCTGCTGCATCTTCAACATAGCCTAGAGCTTTATATGGAAAATCTTCTTGCATTATTCTGTTACCTGCTGGGTCTTTATATGTGATTGAAAAAAATGAATGTTCACCATCCATTCCTGTTACTACTTGATAAATTTTTGCAACACTACCATCTTGCTTATAGTGTTCGCTCATTAGTTTTGTATTATTATATTCCATCATGTCTCCAATAATTTAAGGATGGGGGACCTAATAAGGAAAGTCCCCCAAGTTACTTAGAGTACCATACCTAAGTTAGAACGATAGTTTTGCCTTTAATGAAACTGTGGCATCTGCACTATCAACTTGTGACCAAGAACCTGTCCAAATACCACGAGTTAACTCGACAGTTTTTGTAGTAACAGGAGTCGCTGCATCTGTCTTATTCCAAGTACCTTTAACAGTACCTAGAGTACCAATGGCACGAGAGACTGATACTTCATTGTCATTCGTTGCTCCAGCATTTCTATCATGAACTACTTCAAGACCTAAGCCAGCAACAGTTGTACCAACTGTAACTTCTGCATTATGTCCTGCTGTGACTTTGTTATGTACAACTTTAGCTGATACACCAGCCGATGTGATTGAAGCAGTAGTTTCTCTTGCTTCATTTGTAACATTGGTCATTGCAATTGCAATACCACCAATTGTTCCACTTGCGTCAATCTCAGTAGAACCACCTGATACTTGACTAAGACCAACTGTGTATGCACCTAACGTAGTGCTAACACCGATCTTTGTTGAATCAGGATCATCTCCTGACCAGTCACCAATCTTTAGAGTAAGAACACCAGCTGTGCTCTCTACCCACATATCGTCTACGCTGAAATCTTTATCTAAAACAACAGTTACGCTTGACGCTCCTGCAGTTCCTTTCATTGTAGTATGAATGTCTTGAGCATACGTACCATGTGAATCTAGTGTACCCTCATACAAACCCGAAAGACTAATACCTGCAAACGTAGTTGCTGATACTGCCATTGCCGCCGTCGCGACTAGTAGTTTTTTAAACATATTACTTTCCTTTTTATTTAAACAAAAATATCCTTTTTTGAGTAGGGATTAACTACTGAGTGTTATTTATATATTTCTTATATAATACACTCTCTTTTTCGTAAGCTTCATTTTCATCAAGCTCACGGTTTTCGTGAAGTTGTTGGACATGTACCATCTCGTGGCACAAGGTTAAGATAGTTTCCTTGAAACTAAGACCTGTATCAATCTCAATATCGTACTCATCATCTTCTGCAGAATCAGTGGTCCAACCTTTAACATTATCTTCTGATATATCTTCAACCTCAACAGATACTAAAATCTCTTGAGGAATCTTCAATTCCTTCTTACAAAAATCAACTATATCTTCGAGTAACGCCATGGTTACCTCCCATTCTATTTTCTACTCATACCACATGGTGGATCCAATTCGTTTTTTAATTCTTTAATAATTTTCTTTGATTCTTCAGCAGCTGCAGATATATCATACCTCTGATACCACTGTCCCATCATACCCATCCGCTTGACTTTATCCTCAAGCAGTTCTAACTTTTCTGTCGTCGACATCAAATTATCCTGTGTGATATAGGCTTATTTATACAATATCAGCACTCAAACATTCAATATTAGCAACGCAATCTCCATAACCAGAAATATAATCTTCATATTGTTTTACAATAACAGGATTATCTTTACAAGATTCTGGTAAAGCTTGTGGGTTTTCACATTGTTCATTCGCTACCCAACCAGCTACATAAAATTTATTATTTGATCTAAAGTGTTGTTCTCTATTTTCAGCTGTTACTATCATTATACTATTCCCTCAATTATGTTATAAACGTCTTTCCAAGTTCTTGCACGATCACAAGGATATTCGCAATCTCTGTTCCATGCATGATCGATAAGGATACTCCTTAAACTAGCATCGTTACCCATTTTAATGTTCGCACCTTTGTCTTCTATCCACCAACATTCTGATCCACCCCAATCATTGACTAAGACTTCATCTTTGTCTTGACCAGTGTTGAGTATAGTAAACCCTTCGAACACATCACCAAATACATTGCGCAAGTTCTCTTTACGATACTCTTGTGCAAGTTTGCAATTAGTCTGAGAAGTAATGACATGGAAAATATATCCATGCTCTTCATGTAACTTACGTACATATTTAATAGCATCACGTAATGGTGATAGCTTCTTCATTTCTTCTGATCTGTTGAATAAGTTGACATATCTTGAACCAGTTTTCTGTGCAACTCCAACGGCTTTCGCAACGTTGTAGTCATCACTTAATCTGTGTAGACCTTCAGTCCTCTCTAACCAACGATAGAAATGAAACTCCCAATCGAGGAGAACTCCATCGCAGTCAGTCAATATTACCTTATCTTTTATTTCACGTAGCATATACACTCCTTTTTGCTATTGATTCATCATATCTGTCCATGGTATCCCAAGCTTCCTTAGGTAATTCACTATACTTACAGCCCATAGATTTCTGTAAGTCTGGTTTTCGCAATGTATCTTGATCTAAGAAAGGATGAAAACCATCTTTGTCTAACCATAGTCTACAAGAACGAAGGCGAATACCTTCTAAATTATCGATTGTCTTACGCTTTGATTCTTTAATCCACATTATACTTGACTCCAAATAATAAAATTAATAACTATTAACATAATGATAATAAAATTTTTCATGATGTTTTACCTTTTTTCTTCGAAGGACCCATCACAGATTGACCTTTAAAATAACCACCGCTCTGTTTCTCTAAAGTCTTACGTGTTTCCTCTGGTGAAATAACTTTTACTGTGCCACCATTCTTGATAAACTCTTCGACCTCAGGAGATCTTTTAATATTCTTAGAATATTTGATTGATGTTTTCTTTAAACTAGCCAATTGTTTACTCCTTTTTCATAAACTGCGAAAGTATCTGCATGTGCTTTAGGACACCATGCTTGTGGTCTTTTAAAACCTGGTTTAGACTTACCTCTAAAGATATATCTAAATGTTTTAACACCATCTAAGCTATCATAAAACAATAAAGATTTTTGAACATCTTTAAGGTATTTTATTGGAATGCCTTTGTAAAAAGAAGCTTCGCTTTCAGGTGATTCGTATTTTTCTAGTATATTAAGTATATTCATTTTGATTCCTTTTTTATTAAATATGGTACCATTATAACATGTTTTGTACCGAATTGGAGATTATTTTTGAAAAAATTCATATTATGAAGTAAGAGCAGCAAGTTGTGATCTAAGCTGGTTACGATCTGCAATAAGTCTATTGATATGAGCTTGACATCTTGCCCAATCAAAAGCTGCTTGATTAGAATCAACTTGTTTTTGAAGACGAGCATTGTCATCTTTAAGTTGATTAACTTGATCAACAAGACGAGCGTGTCTGTCTTGGATTCTTTGATCTCTTGTACCTTGTTTCAATCTATTTCCTACTTTCATAACATTTCCTTTTTCATTTAATATAGGTATATTATATCATAGAAATGAGGTCTTTGGAGAAAACTTATAGAGCCAGGGAAGACTATTCGGTGTGCCAACCAATCAGTAGTCCTGTATAGCTTGGATGAGTTGCTTATCCCAATCATCTCGATGTTCAATGAATACTTGTGGTTCTGCATCATCCACAGAGATAATTGTTACTAATTGTGTGATAGGAATACCAGTTCTCTCCTCCCATGCAATTGCATAAAAGCATTCTTGCATAAAGTATTGCGATATCCATTCCTTTTTCTTTGTCTTACGACTTGTCTTATAGTCTATTATAGACAACTTGCCATCGAATTCTGCCACACAGTCAACTCGACCTGCAACTTTTAAATGATCAGAATACAATGGCAATTCTTGTCCATATACTGTGCCAATTCTTGTGTCTAATATATTCTTAATTCGTTTAAAGTCATGCAATATATTAGGCATTAAATCTTTTGCATAATCAGGATCATTGTTGACATAATTCTCACATACTGCATGAACAGCTGTGCCACGACCTGCTGCTCTACGAGATATTTCATTTGCAACATCATGACCTACACGATCACGCCATTCCATAATAGCTTTCTTACTTAGTTTACCAAGTACTGTTGTTATAGAAGGATAATCACCATTCGGTGTTTGATATTTTCTACCACCTTTGTTTGTAGTAGTTAGGTCATTATAACCTAAATCAATGGGTTCATGTTTAAACATTATCTATCGTAGTCAGTTTGTTTCATTCCAAATTTACCTGCATTTTTAGTAATTTCGCCCATACGATCTTTAAACCCTTGATCGGTTTGTGACCATATAGATTTAACACCTGAGATTACCTTAGGTTGTTTATTGATTATTTGTTGACAGTCATGTTTTTTGTAATAAGCATCGAGATCTTTCCAAGACATTGTGTCTTCCCACTCTTCACCAGTCTTATTGCTTTTGAAATCGTATGTTGGCATCTTCTCTATTCCTTAGTGTAATACTTTTCCACCATCTATATAGCCACATCACCTTTATTGGGTGGTGTTCTGGATTAGGCAATTCATCTTTAAAATACTCCATGAATTGTCTTAGTTCGTCTTCGCTCAAAACTCTCCTGCACTATCTATCAACATTTTCATACGATTTTCGATTAGATATGTTAATATATTTTGACGTGATGGATACTTATAGTTCTTATATGTATTTATAGCTGCTTCACGAATACCATCTGGAGTATTTGTCAAATCAATCATTTGTACATTACGCATAAAGTTACGAAAGACATTAGGCTTCATAATCATTTCTAAGTCATCACGATTATCCCAATATTTATCGATAGCTTTCTTTGTCATAGGTGTTTGTCTTGCTGCTGTTACGAATACATCATCATGAGAGTTAGCATTAGGAACACCATCACCAGCATCACCTTTAAGTAAGTGCTCGAATAAGTATCTACGTGGATTATCTTCTTTAATCATTTTATTAAACATAGGTGACCATTGTATGACATGACCGTACTGCTGTAATTGAATAAAGTCTTTATCAGCAGAGATAATAACAACATCTTCACCACCGAAGTCAGACATTTCAACAGTTAATGCACCAATGATATCGTCTGCCTCTGCACTATCGATCTTGATAACAGCGTAGGGGAAGTTCTCACGTAAGTCTTGGAGTGTAGATTCGATTAAATCAAAGATCTGCTGCCAATCATGTTTATCTTTAGAACGATTAGCTTTACGCTGAGCTTTATATTCTGGGAATACTTCTTTACGCCAAGAGTAACTATCGCATGCAATAACCATTTTACCATGATCAGCTTCTTTGTATTTGTTACGATATACACGAAGGTTATTAAGAATGATGTGTTTAACTAAGTTTTCACTAAGCTCTTCACCACGTTGTAATTGACCCATGATGGATCCAATTGCTAAACCATTAAAATCTACTATTACCATATTTACCTCTATTCATAATATATACCTATTATAACATGTTTTACTGTGGATGTACATAGTCTTCAGCTAAATTCTTCACTGAACCTATACCAATCTTTACAGCTATAATACCGTTATAATTGTTCTCATTCAATAATACATTCTCATCGAATTGTATTTTTGCTTCCATATAGTTTGTATCACCTCGAGTCTTACACAAACAAATGATCTCACGTTTGAAGTTCTCTTTACCTAACTTCTCTATATCTTCATTAAGTCTATTACTCGATCCCCAATATTCTTGCCAATCAGTTTCTTTCGTGACCTTACGTTTTCTTTTAAAACCTTTTAATGGATTTAATTTCCTTACAGTTTTAAAATACTTTCTCCCAATATAGTCCATGCCATTAGTGAGATTAGTAATCCTATAAACAAACCCGTAATAACTGCCAATATCAGCAGACGTAAATCTTTGTCCATTATGCGTCCAATCGTTCTTCATCGTGATCGTATTCTGATGCATCATATCCTCCACGTTGGGCCCATTCTAAATTAGCACCGCAAAATGGGCAGTGCGTCACTTCCAATCCTAAATCAATAGGATCATTATCATAACCTAACTCTTCTTTGACAGTAACGTCAAAGTCTGGACTATTGCATTCATGGCATATCATAAACTTAATTCTCCCATTTGAACATGTGACATCATCTTATCGTAGCCACCAATATATTTGCCATCAATAAAGATTTGTGGAAATGCTCTTGCTCCTGGAACTGCTTCTTGTAATTCTCTCAATGTCCATTCACCTGATTCAACATTTCTCTCTTCTACATTAATTCTTTTTTTCTTTAAATAGTCTTTTGCTTTTGTACAATATATACAATTGTCTTTAGACCATACTACTGCTATACTCATAAACTTAATCCTTCGAATGATTTTTTATTGACATCATGCGTAACTCCACCGAGTACATATGACGTTATTTCTGTTTCTTGCGGAGCAACTTGTACTGCTCCTCCACTTATCCATTTCTCTGTCCATGGTAGTGGGTTATGTTGATGTACTGAAAATGGTACGTGATAGTTTAAAGATTTAATTCTCTTTGCACCAATCCAACGTACATATTCTTTTAATAAATCTGCATTCAATCCAATCATTGACCCATTACCAAATAGGTAATCACACCAATCCTCTTCTTGTACTAATGCATCTTCAAATAATCTCATAACTTGATCGTTTGTCTCTTCTTTAATTTTTACAAAGTCTTCATCTTCCTTAATAAGAGTACGTATAATATTTAGCGATGCTGCAAGATGTAAGTTCTCATCTCTTGCAATTAACTTGATAATCTTTGCATTGCCTTCCATTTGTTTTAACTCTGCGAAAGCCCATGAACATGCAAAGCTTACATAAAAACGTATTCCTTCTAATATGTATATAGAAACCAAGCATAGGTATAATAACGTCTTATGTTTATAACTGCCATATGGACCTTTATAATTAATTAGATTATCGTAATGTTCTGAGATTGCATTACCACATTCACTGATTGCTGGTATAGATGTGATCTCATCGAAAACCTTTGACGGATTAGGATACACATTACGTATAACATGTGTATATGACCTTGAATGAATAGTCTCAAAGAATGCCCATGTCTCAATGAGTAACTCAAGTTCAGGATTACTTGCAAGTGGCAATAAAGCCAAGTCAGGTGATCTGCCTTGAACTGAGTCTAATAAGATTTGTCTTTTGAGATTGGATGTAAATATATGTTGCTCATTCTTTGTCAACTTATTAAAATCAATCTTGTCTTTTGTAACATCGATCTCATCAGGTGTCCAATAAAATGATAACATTTTCTCATATAGTTTTTGCAATGCAGAGTATTTTACAATATCATATCTTGCAACGTCGACACCCTCGTCAAAGAATAGATCTTTGTCCATGTGTCCTTTTGTGTTTACTTTAAATACAGATTTTTTCATACATTATACCAGCTCGGTGTAACCGTCTTCCAAGCTGCGATATGCCTTTTATACTTATTATAGTAATTTCTATAGGCAGTTATGCTATCACTATGCTTGACATCGTCAGGCATGGCTTGTGTCGGTTGTGTAAATGGACTATCACCACAATTACGCGGTGGGTTCTTTAGTACTTCTTTGAGTTTTACGAATGACATATGATCTTTGCCATAGCGTATAACAAATTCATCGTGTAGATGGCACCACATCTCATAGAGGAATGTGTAATTATTTATACTTTGTCGAAGCCACACATTGCTTGGATGATTGACATGTGATGCTTTATATAGTGCATCATTCTCGTGTCTCCATCGTTTGATCTTAGAACCTATTTTATTCTTGTCATAATATTCTGTACCATCGCATACTCGATGGGCTGTAGACATAAGCTGTGCATATTCAACTAGCATCTTACTACAGTGTTTGTCAAGGTGCATCTCAGCGCTGGTCTTTGCATCTTTATCTAAATAAAATATATTCATTCTTCATCCTCAGTTATAATTATATCACGTTTACAATCAGGAAATATTTCTAATGGAATGTCTTCCATCCAATATTCCTTGGTAAACTTATATTTTTGGTAATTTTCGAAGGTAGTGACTTTAGCTGTACCGTCACCCAACGGTAATTTCATTAAACTCATGTATATATTATATCATAATATAGTGTAAAGTACATGTTATATGGTAAAGGATTCACCACATCCGCATCTTGCCTTTTCTTTAGGATTATAGAATTCAAATCCTTCATTAAGACCTTCGTACTTATAGTCTATCTCGCACCCTTCGACATACACATATGACTTTGGATCTACAAAAACACGAAAGCCATCAAACTGTTGTATGTGATCTTCGCCATTTGCATAATATGCATACTCTAAATTATATGCCAAACCCGAACAACCTGTAGTTTTTACTAATACACGTAATGCACGAGGTGTCATTGAGGTTTCATCTTTTAAAAGAACCTGTAATTTTTCAATTGCTTGATTAGTTATGCTTATCATAGGGGTATGTATAAAAAGAAAGACCGGAGTATTGGGTGATAAGGAACTCCGGAGAAAACCTCAACTAACCTATGCGGCTAGTAAATAATCTGACTGATTGCCGATTAAATTTTCATTTTAAAGTCTTCGTTGACTGACGAGTCTCAAGCGGCTCTGCTACCTAATCGATGCCTTGTCTCCCCCATTTAATAATACTATTTTAATATTATTAGGTGGAGGAGGTGGGAATTGAACCCACGTGTTAAGTGCTCCTACTATTACCTTTACGTCGTTATACTCACTTCATTATTGAATGAATGTTATGCATCATCATGTGATAGTAACTTCCACAAAATCGCTGCAGAAATTAGACCTACCAGACCAGCATCTCCTAGCTGTGCTACGATGCCAATAATTGTACCAATGACGTCACCGCCTAAGAATGGTACTGATCCACCAAATACGATTTGCAACATAATTGCCAAACCGATCAGTGACATTGCCACCGCTGTTGCAGCTGAAACGCCGCTTGTGATTTTATCTAACATATATTCTCCTATGTCGTTTTTTAAAAAGTAGTTTAGCCTTATCTCGAAGGGTTCTCGTCCTTAAACTTTTCATTTAGCTCATCATTCAGTTCAAGGAAAATTGGGAAGATAGCCATACTTATATATCCTATGGCCCCGAGGGTAAGAATTACCCCTAATTGTATGTAGTTTAATAAATCCATAATTATTTATACCTAACTCAATCTTGATAACTAAACTATTATAACATAATTTATAACAAAAGTACACAGTAAATCAGCTTATTTTCGAAAAAAAGAATATTTTTTTACCAGATGATGTTTTTATAGAATATTTTACTATAAAACACAGCTTTCACAATAATCATCATATTCTTCCTGTGTATTAAAATCTTCACGTGACTTATCTAAAGTTGATTCGTCTTCAGTTGCCATATCATTTGTATTAAAGTAATATAGTTGCTTACCTCCATACTTATAGAATGTAACAAGATCCTTCATCATCTCTGACATAGGCACTTTATTATCTTCATACTGTGCTGGATTATAACTTGTATTGACTGATATACCTTGGTCAACATACTTCTGAAGTATAGCCATAATTTTTAAATAACCTTCTGGTCCTTTTTGGTCCCATAGCAAATCATATTTGTTTTTAAGGTTATGTATCTGTGGTACAACCTGTGCCATGACTCCATCTTTTGATTGCTTGTATGATACAAGTGCACGCGGTGGTTCTACACCATTTGTTGCATTACCGATCTGTGCAGATGTTTCAGCAGGCATAATAGCCATCATTGTACTATTACGTATACCTGTTTTCTTTAACTGGTTTCTTAATGATTGCCAAGGCATCCTTTCTTTGTGCTTAACCAATTCATTTACCTCGGGTTTATATGTGTCTATCGGCAAAATACCGTGTCCGTACTTGCTCTCTAGCACTTTATAACACGTTCCTTTCTCTTTTGCGAGATCAGCACTTGCTTTGATCAGATAATATGACCATGCCTCTGCGTACTCATCAACGGTTTGAAGAGCATCATCGTCATACTTTAAACCTCTCTTTGCTAAGAAATATGCAAAGTTAATAATACCTACACCCAATGGTCGTCTATTCATTGTTGACCTTTGAGCTGCAATAATAGGATAATTCTGATAATCAAGTAAAGCATCAAGAGAACGTATAGCTAATTCGCAATACTTCTCAAAATCTTTCGGATCATTAATTAATCCCCAGTTAATTGCAGATAGAGTACATAAACTAATCTCACCTTTGTTTGCATCATCGTATGATTCTAAACCATGACTTGGTAAATCAATTTCACAACATAAATTCGATTGGTGTATCGGGGCCTGCTTCTCGATGAATGCACCATGTGTATTTGCGTGATCTACATTTTGTAGGTATATACGACCAGTTTCTTTACGCTCTGTAAGGAATTGACTAAATACTTCGAGAGCTGGTAAAGACTTCTTACGGATCTTACGAGATCTTTCATACTTCTCATATAACTCTTGGAATAAATCTTGATCCTCAAAGAATGCATCATATAACCCAGGTACATCATCGGGAGAGAAGAAAGTAATGTTCCCACCAGTTAATAATCTCTCATACATAAGTTTATTAAATTGGAAGGCATAATCCATATTACGTACACGTGTCTCATCCGTACCACGATTATTCTTTAAGACAACAAGATCTTCGAATTCATAATGCCACACGGGTAGATAAACTGTTGCAGCTCCACCACGTACACCACCTTGTGAGCAAGACTTTACACTTGCTTGAAATAACTTTAAGAATGGTATGAGACCAGTATGAACAACTGAACCATCACCAATATGAGAACCAACTGCTCTGATCTTACCAGCATTAATGCCTAATCCAGCTTTCTTACTAATATATTTAACGATTGATGTTGATGTTGCATTGATCGAGTCTAATGAATCGTTCGACTCAAGCACTACACAAGAACTAAATTGTCGTGTTGGAGTTCTTACACCAGCCATAATAGGTGTTGGCAATGAAATATAGAATTGTGATATGGCATTATAGAAGTCTCTTACAAACTTCATACGTCTACCATTATACTTACCGAATAATGTCATAGCAATCATAATATAAAGCACTTGAGGGGTTTCATATATTGTGCCATCACTTCTATTCTGTACAAGATACTTCGATCTCATCTGCTCCATTCCAGCATATGTGAAGTCATCATCTCTCGAATGGTCTACTATATTATTGTTAATATAATCTAATTCAGATTCAGAGTACATATTTAATATGTCTGGGTCATATACACCAGCTTCGACATTATGATTAATAATATCTTTCAATGACCATGGATCTTTGTCGCCATATACGACTTTCTTTAATTTGTAGTTAATTAATCTTGCTGCTACCGTCTGATAATTAGGTGTAGCTTCAGTAATAAGCTCAGCAGTTGATTTGATTAGAAGATCATGGATAGATGTCGAACGCATCTTATCATATAATTGAACGTTAGCTCTCATCTCTATTTCAGAGACTGATACACCAACTAAGTCTTGACATGCCCATTCAAGTACTCGGTGAATCTTATCAATGTTGAATTGCTCAGTTTCACCACTGCGCTTGGTTACGTTAATAGACGTCATGTCACTCCAATTAATTAATATATTATATCACACAAAGTGTGAAAGTACATACTTATAATATATTGTTTACCGATATAAAAATGTTTTCTTGTGTTTTATATATAGGAACGCCAGCAAATTGCCCAACTGGTTCTATATTATTTAAATTCACAATTGTCCCTTTCTTGCTTTCCATTAAATCATGATTTAGTATATACTCACCCATGTGAATTTCTTTGAACTCTTCATTCAAATCAATTGAAGTATCGTGACCTAAGTCTTCTAAGACTTTGATTAAATCTTCTTCTGCCATGCCAGTTTCTTCTTTTAAAAGAAATAAAGCGGCCGCATAAGAAGCTATCTGAGATTTCCCGAACGGTACTTTCTCTAAGATTCTTTTTAGATTAAAAACCATTTTATCAAATAGTTGATAAGATTTCTTTTGTTTCTCTGTTTGATCTTTACCTTTAACTAAGAGTTTTCCATTTTTGTCAATGACACCCGTTTTAAATGCTTCGGTTTTATTCCACTTAGTTGTGAGCAAGCGAATAAACTTATACGTCATAAATAAGTCTACTGCACCTTCCTTTAAATATTCGCTCATAACTTCCTTAATACATTTATAATCGTTGAGTCTAATGAAACTTCAACATAGTCATCTTCTGGCAAATAGTTTAAATATACCAAGAAGGTTTTTACAATACTTTGTAAGACCGGGTGTGTCTTTGACATTAAAATCTCAGCACATATAGATGGCCCTAACACATTACCTAATATAATAATATGGTTTAATATTAATCGTTCTTTCAAATCATCATCACGATAATATCTATTGACTAATCTATTAATATATTTAAACCGAGACATATCTTCCTTAAAATCATCGTCGGTGCTCCACTTATCTTTTTGATAATGCTTTGCAGCATACAACTCAAAGTTGTTTTTAGTCAATTCCATAATGTATATTTATGAAGTTTTTACTTCATTGCCTTTTTTAATTGGCTCCATAATGATTTTTTAGACTTACGTCTATCAAGTTCAATACCTAACTCACGGCCAGCATTCTCCATTTCTTCTTTCGTGGATTTTGCTGTTACCTTAGGTGTTGGACTCGCGTTACTGGTAATCGTATCGCCAGTCTCTGGTAAGTCCGAGCTTGTACCGTTGAAGTTATCTACTTCTTCTTGAGTGAATTCAACACCCAATAAGACTTCACCATTTGGACCTAGAAAACCTTCAGTTGTTGCTACAGTTCCCTCGGGGTACATGTCTTTTGTTACACCTGCCATATTTGACATAATTTATCTCCTAATTATTTAAACATATATCTTGGAGCCAAAACGTTTTAAAGTTTCCATCTCCGTTCAACTTCACTTTAACATGATTAGCTCCTAGTGTATCTATAATACCCTCATGGCCATCATTAGATTTCACCTTGTCTTTCACATTAAACAATTTACCAGCTACAAACTTCTCACGAAGATTCGAAGCTTTCTTTAATTTTACATCTTGTCTAAAAGATTTCTCTTCTTTTAAACCCATACCCTTACGCACATCAGTCATAAGTGCTTCAGCATCTCTATACCTTGGTGGTAGACCTCTTGAAAATGCAACAAGATCATTATTTGCAGCTGCAGCTCTCATCTTTGAGGCTGACATACCTTCTGCGCCTTCTGCATCTGGATCGCGATCACCAGCACTAAGTATTTTAATTGATAAAAAGTCATAGAAACCATGTCTACCTTTTACGCCATTATACTTATTAACCAGTTTTTCAAATTCTGTTAATCGATCTTGGCCGACAAACAATTCTACATTCTTAAAGCCATCATCATGTGCTATAGTCAGAACATCGAATATTGTTTTTGCTCTCTTGTCCATAAGTATATGTCTTGCATGCTTAGGAAATACCTTACGCATATACTTAATTTTAGTTTTCCAATCGAGAGGATTTTTCTTATTGTCTTGCGATTGAGTTGCATATACTCTATGCACACCACTACCTTTAGACATTGATATATCTAAAAGTTTTTCATGACCAATGGTTGGAGGATTAAATCGACCCCAATTTAGAGTAACCGTTTCAGCGGCCGCCTCTTCAAGATAGTGTTCTTTAAAGCTATGCAGTGACATGTTACGAGGTAAGAACTTCTACTTTCCAACCGCCAACACTTAATTGTTCTCTATCATTACCGGGAGTACCTACAGTCTCTGCAGTTGTCATCGCTCCAAAGCTTTCCCAAGTTCTTATAATATTATAACCACTCTTATCAGACATTAACTCATAGGTTTCAGTAAATTTTTGTGTTCCAACCCATTCTTTATAATCTGATACAGATGTAAGTGCTGTACAATCATCAACATGTGTTTCCATTGCCGCATCTACAGTATCAAAGCTTGCTTCAGCTTTTTGACATTGTATTGTTTGTACATTTGCCATTTGTTTCTCCTATTTTATTTTCGCTACTTTAGCTAGCGCATCTTTCATTAATTTGCCGTCATCAAAGTCAAGATATACAGCAACGTGATCTTTACGTTTCATCATACGAAACTTTACACCTTTGCCTTTTACAACTTTTTGAATTTCTTTTGCGCTGTCAACATCGGTTTTTAAAACTGCACGTGGTTTTTCAAGCTTAGTTGCTTTATTACCAAGTACTCCACCTAATTCTGTTGGTAATTTAACACTAAATCTACCAAATTTTGTTTCGCCTGCCGCGGCTTTTGCATTCTTTTGTGATTGGTGTTTCCAGGCCCATGCAGCCACTGCTTTTTTCATATCAGCTACTGTTGTATTTGGTTTCATTCTTAGTACGGTCTTTGAACCTACTACTAATTCGTCATCATCCATATATGGTTTACCTGGATCTCTACCTAATTCTTTTCGAAAGTCTTTATAAATGAAATTCATGGTAGCTATTTCATCGTTGCCATTCCACCTATCATTATCTTTTACTCTTGCTTCATCCATACGTGTGTATGATTGTACTAGTCTGTCTATTAATTTCATACCTTTACCTTTATTTTCTTTAATTTCTGATGCAGATGTATTTGATATTTTTTGAATATCCTGGCCATTTTTAAAATCATTTCCAACAGACATTATTTCAGCTGCAATAGCATCAAGCTTTACTTTAATTTGAATTGCTATACCTTTTTTCTTATCTGCAGTGCTACCTGGTTCTGCTTTTTTAGATAAAACATCAATCTCCTTCATCAACTTTTTTACCCTTGGCATTGCTCTAGATTTTTTATCTACCTTTGATAATATTTTATTAAATGATTTTTTATCATAATACTCTTTTTTCATCGTGATTCGGACTCCCATCCCTTGATTATGTCTTTGCTAAAGTTATTATAGGAAAATTCCATCCTATCTACAATTTTAACTGCACCGTTTGTTAAATGGTCTATAGCAACATATCCCTCGGCGCCTGTTACTCTAAAACCGTCTTTAGTCTTTATAAATGTATTTATACTATCCATACTATCTAAATGTACTAACAACTTCTTTTTAGCCATAACCAATTCATTTTGCATATCAAACATACTTATAAGACTATCTAAGTTGTCATCTGAGAAGAATTCTAAGGCTGCCAACTTCGCTTCTTCCTTCCTATCCTTCCCAGCATCGCTCTTAAGCCTTTCTTTTTCGGCATCATAACGATTTGAGATCCATCCGATAAGCTCCTGTACGTAGGCTTTGGAGTCTGTGACTTCATCTTGCGATCTAACCTTCGTATTTCGAAAGGTATTAATAAAGAGGTTAATATCTTTATTTGTAGCCACGTCATTAAGCGTCGTAGAGGCGATTTTTTGAAAGAGCTTTCCTGCGTTCGAGATGTGTTTCGTAATTTCATCAGTATCCTTTTTGGTTAATGTGGCTAAACCAGATATGTCGGGTAAGTTCGCTGATTTTTGCCAAACGGAACGTACTGTTTTGAACGCTGCTGTGGTTACACCAAAGCTTGCATTCATTGTTTCAAAGGTTGAGCCTGAGTAATAAGTATGCCACACTACACCAATCTTTGCTCTCATAATCTCTTGTGCTGCTTCAACGGGTACTGCATATACTATAGTATTTGGGTGGAAGGTTACATACTTCTTCCCATCAATTGTTGCTTTCTTTAAGTCATTTTTAGTGAACATAATGTCACCTTGGTAGACTCCTTTCTTTATACCAAGTTTACTTAATTCTTGAAATGCTATCGTAAGTTTCTTTGCTAAGTCACCTTTCGTATCGGCTCTAACATCTTTAACGCTCTTATATACCTTAGGATTCTTATTGAATATTCCTTTCTTTGCAACAAAGAACTTACCATCAGATGGATCAATGCCAGCAAATACCGCTGGTGCACCATCCCATTTAACCGTAACGGCTTTATTATCATTTGTATGACCAGCCAACATGTCTCTTAAATCTCTTAATGCGAAGATAGCTGATCTTGCTCCGTCCACTCCACCATCAATAACCATATCCTCGATATGGGTCATGTGAGTATTCTTTGCTTCTGCTATGTGTGTCTTTAGATTCATATTAGTGGGAAGTCTCCGCCTCCATTAATTTTAATATTTCTAACTTCAAGACCGAAGAACTTTAATAAACCAGACATCATACCTTCACCCAATCTTTTAAGATCATTAAAGGCTTGTTTAATACGAGTTATAATATTATTTAATATTTTTTTAGCTTGATTAACAATTTGACTTGATACATTTGTAACTGATTTTTTTAACTTATCAAATAATTGAAATTCATTTAAGTATTGCATATCTTCAGTTAAAAATTGTGAACATTCTTCTCTTATTATATCATCAAATGTTTCAGTGATTTTAGCTTTTTTAGTTCTAAGAACAAGATATGGTTTACCTGCACCACCGCCTTTAAACGATACATAAAAATTATTGTTCTTAGCTAAATACATTCCTGCTTTATTTATTGAATCTAATTTTAGGCTCTTATGAATTGATCCTAAAGGATCAAATACTGAAACATGAGTCGCAATTGCATCAGGAGATGGTTTAAATTTAGTAGATCCAGTCGCAGCTTCCCAACAAAAATGGCTCTTAAATTCGTTGGTTGCAAATACTTGATCTAGTTGTTTATTTAAAGATATAGATGCATCATGTAAACTATCCATTTCTGCTACCTTTGCCGCATCAGCTTTACTTAATCTTTTACCTGAATTTTTTAATTTTTTAATACTTGTAATACTATCATTAGTTGCCATTTTACCCATATCAGATTCTATACTATCCATAAGCTTATGGATATCTTTAGTATTTGATTGTGAGTATGTAGCTAAAGCAGCATTAAAAGTACTTAAAGCTTCAGCAGGGCCGCCACTCATTAATTGAGAACCACCTTTCTTTTTAAGAGATATATGAGTTTTACCAAATATCATATCTGTTTTAGGGGTTTTATCTTTACCTAACCATTCTTTATTTGTAGCTGCGGTAGAACCACCTAGCTGTCTTAATTCATTTACTTTATATTCTTTAATAAAAGCTTGGCCAATTGCTGTTGCAGCTTTACCATATGTTGGCCAAAACTGTTGTATAGATTTCCATTCATCACTTGTATTTTTATATTTTCCTTTAATCTTATTAACACCTACACATATAAGAGCTTCCCATTGTGCTCCACTAGGTTCGCCGCTACTACCTCCACCACCAAATTCTGGAGTTTTCTCTAATTTTGACCAAGTAATAGGTGTACCTTTAACTGTTAATTTAACACCTTTCATACTAGCAACGTTGGTAACTCCTTTTAATATATCTTTATCGAGTACAACAGTTCCACCATCAGTTGTTACAAATGGGTCTCCTGTTTTAACTTTCTTTACAAAAGCTTGCCATCTCCATAAATCTTTTCCTAAGTCTCCTAGTCCTAATTTTGCTTCGTTAATATACTCTTCTACCCAACCTGAATCATCTTCTTGTGGTCTTGCTGGAGTTTTCTCTTCACTTTTCTTTTTCTTATTGTATATAGACCAAGCAAGAGCAAATGCCTTGTCATCATCCATACCATCGGCTTTAAATCCCTTCACAAGTTGTTTCATGCCTGGAGGGGCTTTTTCTTCTAATTGTTTTGTTTTAAATGAAAGCATTAATTATCTACCTTTGCACTAGCTCTCCATTGGTAACATGACCAATATCCTGCAGTTGTTTTATCTTTCTTATCTGCGCAATTATGACGAGCTCTAAAAGCTTTACGTCTTGCAGGGTCATCTCTTTTAATCTCTGAATTAGGATCACCAAAGTTTACTTTTATAACATTACCTTTATCGTTCTTCACATATACATGAAACTTTCCTGGAGAACCTTTAGGTGAACGCTTAGGATCATTGAGAGTTTTGCCTTCGTACTTCTCAATTACTAATTCTTTGTACATCTCTTCGCATGCACAATCGATTGCTTCTATTTGTTTTAATGTTTTCATATTAGTTATTCTTTATCCATTCTTTTGCTGCCTTATTCCTTGGCAGTTTCTTAGACCATTTTTTGATAATGGTTTCTACTTTACGAATTATTTGTGGTGTTCTTTCTCTTACTGTATTATCTATCACGAAAAACATATTGCCAAATGACTTCTTTAATATAGGTATGCTCTTATCTAATTCTTTAAATTTTTGTGTGACAAGCTCTGGACCAATAGATCTTCCACCTTCCTCACCGCGCTTTCTATCTGATTCGATTGAATCTTCTAAAGGAATACTAACATACACCATGGCTGTTTCATAGCCAAGCTTTTCTAATGTTGCCTTTTGACCTTGTACTTTCTTAGCATTTGCACCAGTACCATCAATAACAAGACCCAATCTGCCAATCATGGCATGGGATTGTTTAGAACCAGTATGTCTTTTTGCTACAGTACGTATTACATTACGTTCAAATTCTCTATTAGGGTCAAGGATAACTGCACCTTTCTCATCAGTTAAACCTGCTTCTTTCATATAACGGGTGAATTCCATATCTGAATTGATTACTTTATAACCAAGTTGTGGGCCTAAAGACATCCAATCAGACACGTAAGATTTGCCTGCACCAGGCGCACCTGCCATGAAAACTGCTTTGAATATTGAAGGATCGTGTCTTCCTTCGGATAGATAACTCTTAAGTGACTGCATGAAACCTTTATAATTTAGATATAAAGGTATTTATAATAATTACAAATTCTTTATAATTTTATTTAAATTCTTAATTTTACTGTACTTTTTGAGTTTTACGAGCTTCGGTTCAACATGTTCTTTAACATTTTCTAAAGAAATGTAGCCATAATAATCTAATATTAGTAGCATTGCCATTACATCACCGAGTTCTTTTTCTAATTCAGCCACATTATCTTCATCATATGGGCCAAATCTTATTAATTTTGAGTTAGCTTGTATTACCTCTGCACATTCTTCTGAGAGAATGGTCAGTGTTTCTTTTACGTTCATTACTTTTTACCGAGTACATAGTCCTGCTTTGCCATCGCATCATCTAATATACTTTTGAGAATATCGCCTGCCGCTTCATTAAACTCTGGCTCACCATGTGGATCATCGAATGGATAATCCACAATTT
>ERZ802830.392-NODE-392-length-43864-cov-13.6939_pt1 | contig 43864 bp, 46 predicted proteins | sample MGYA00345654_ERZ802830 | MGnify/ENA primary metagenome ERZ802830 (study PRJEB30503, sample SAMEA104212375) | marine metagenome | biome: Westerlies Biome; feature: [SRF] surface water layer (ENVO:00010504) within the epipelagic zone...; material: water...
AGACCAATGTTGCATGCTCTTAAAAATTATTTCTTTTTTTTCTTTATTTTAAATATCTCTATATTTTCCTGGTCAGATGAAGACCCATACTTATTTATAGATTCAAATGCACAAAAGATGGTACAAGTACTTACTGAAAATGTTGATTTATTTGAGAGTGATAGACAATTATATGAGAACAAAATAAAAGAAATTTTTGAGCCAATGATTGATTTTAGAAGAGTTGCTGCAAGCGTGATGGGTAAAAAATATTATTTAATGGCATCAAAAGATGAAAGAGCTAAATTTGTCAATATTTTTAAAGATTCTTTACTAGATACATACGCTGAAACACTTGCTCAATGGGGCGATTCGTTGATATCAACAGAATTTCCCAAAAGCAATTTAAATATAGAAATTACAAGCGTCGAAGTAAGACAAACCCTCGATACGGGAAGCAGCAAATACCCTATATCCTATAAGCTTAGAAAATCCAATGAAGGTTGGAAAATCGTAAATATAATAATTAATGGCGTTAATTTGGGCCTTACTTTTAGAAATCAATTTCAAGCTTTGGCAGTTTCACATGAAGAGGATATCGAGACCACTTTAAAGAATTGGGTTTCTGATGCTGGAGACGCTGGCATTTCTTAATATGAAAGAAAATATTGAAAAAATAATTATTGAGAACATACCTGATGCAATTTGCGAATTCGATGGAGATTCTTGCAACCTTCGCCTTATTGTTACTTCAAAAATATTTAGTGATATGCCACTAATAGGGCAGCACAGAACTGTAATGAAATTACTCGAGAGTAAATTTGAATCTGGCGAACTTCACGCTTTAAGCTTAGAAACTAAAACGATATAGTTAATCATGGAAAAGCTACTAATAAAAGGTGGAAGCACTCTATCAGGGAACATTAAATGCTCGGGAGCAAAAAATGCTGCACTGCCAATGATTGCAGCCACCATCTTATGTGATGAAAAAATTACCTTAAAAAATCTTCCATATTTACAGGACATCACAACAATTTTTGAATTACTTGGATCTATGGGTTCTGAAATACTTCTTGATGAAAATATGGACTTTACGATAAGTTCATGCAATCTTAAAGACATAGAGGCAAGATATGAACTTGTAAAAACTATGAGAGCATCAATTTTAGTTCTTGGACCTCTCCTAGCAAAATATGGTAAGGCAAGAATCGCACTTCCTGGAGGTTGTGCAATAGGCACACGTCCAGTTAACTATCATTTAGATGCTTTAAAACAGATGGGAGCACAAATAGTATTAAAAAATGGTTACATTGAAGCATCTGCAAAAAAATTAATTGGAAATAATATTAGGTTTGGTGGAATTACGGTCACTGGAACAGAAAATTTAATTATGGCAGCAACTCTTGCAAGTGGAACAACTATACTTACAAATGTTGCAAAGGAGCCTGAAATTATTGATTTAGCAGATATGTTAAATTCAATGGGTGCAAAAGTCAGTGGTGCTGGAACTGATCAAATCAAAATTGAAGGTGTTGAAAGTCTTAAAGGAACAGAATACTCAATACCAGCTGATAGAATTGAAGCCGGCACTTATCTTGCTGCTGCTGCTGTTACAAATGGCAATATAAAAATTGATGGCATTAATCCAAAAAGACTAATGAAGGTGATTTATAAATTAGAGGATGCTGGTGCCAGTATCATTTATGACGAAAATTCAATATCAATATCAATGAAAAGAGATAGACCAAAACCAGTAGATATAACAACTGCTCCTTTCCCAGAATTTCCAACTGATATGCAAGCTCAATTTTCAGTCATCAATGCCATATCAACAGGAAGATCAAATATATATGAAACTGTATTTGAAAATAGATTTATGCATATTCTTGAATTAAATAGAATGGGATGTGATATTGCAGTTCAGGGCAACCATGCAATTATTAATGGAGTTTCATCTATTTATGGTGCTGAAGTAATGGCAACAGATCTTAGGGCGTCAGCTAGTCTTATTCTTGCAGGGCTTTGCGCTAAAGGAGAAACAGTTGTAGATAGAATTTACCACATAGATAGAGGCTATGAGCGCATAGAGGAAAAACTAAATTACTTAGGAGCTAACATAACAAGACTTCCTAGTTAATTCTTTTTGTTTGGTCTGGAGTTATTTCAATAAGTTTTTCATCACCATTATTTGAAAATAATCGTAGTTTAATATCATTTCCAAGACCGGCAAATCTCAATGATTTAGTAAGGTTTATCCATGTTCCTTCATCCTCATTGATCTCAATGATAATGTCTTCCGCTCTAACTCCTTGCTCGTATAAGGGCCCAAATTTACCTATCTCAACTATTCTCAAAGCATTTACAATTTTATTTTCAAAATTAACTCTAATTCTGATAACCCTAAAATCACCTATCCAAGTTGTTCTAATTTTTCCATATTGAATAAGCTCAGAAGCAATTTGAACAATAAGATTGGATGGAATTGCAAAACCTATGCCCTGATAAGCACCTGTTTTTGAAAATATTTTTGAGTTTATACCAATTAGATTACCGTTCTCATTTATTAAAGCTCCTCCAGAGTTACCAGGATTAATTGCCGCATCAGTTTGAATGAGTTGTAGATAAGGATTTCCATAATCTCTACCAGTGGCACTAATGATGCCATTAGAAACTGATATACCAATTCCATATGGGTTTCCAATAGCAAGAACTCTGTCCCCAATTCTTAGATTTTCAGAATCAGCTATATCTATAGGATTCAATTTATCATTTGATGTAATTTTTAGCACGGCAATATCTGTATTTTTATCAATGCCAATAATTGTTGCTTGATAGTTTTTTCCGTTATTTAGCCTAACATTTACTTGATTTCCAGAAAGGATATGTAAATTTGTGACGATATAACCATCTTCAGAAAATATTACTCCAGAACCTATTCCATTTTTTTCTCTCCTATCAAGCAAGTTATTACTTGAAGATATCGTTACCACTGATTCTATTGATTTTTTTGAGGCACTTACTAATTTGTTCTTTTCATTGGATATGAAGTACCATGAGGCTGCAAAAGCTAATAATATAATTAATATATAATTTAATGTGTATGTTTGAAAAATTTTCATAATGTCAACTACTCAAAATATCATTGATGCCCTTAAAAACCAAGGCATAAAAGTAGATTCAGCACAGTTAGAACTCATAAATAGATTATCTAAAATAACTCTAAATAAAAGAATGTTTAGTGTAATTAACAAACTCTCAGGAAATAAAAATTTAGGTATTTATGTATGGGGAGATGTTGGAAGAGGTAAAACATTGATAGTTAACGAATATTTAAAACAACTCAAACAAAATTCATTAAAGACCTACCACTATATTGATTTTATGAATACTGTTCACAATGAGCTCAATAATTTTTCAGGCCTAAGCAATCCCCTTAGACATGTTTTAAAAAGCCTTATAAAGGAATGCAGTTTAATATTTATTGACGAATTTCAAGTAGAAGATGTTGCAGATGCAATGATTATTTCAAATCTTTTGAAAGAAATTTTAGACTCTGGAGTAAAGATTATTCTTACATCTAATGCGCACCCAAATGATTTATATAAAGACGGGTTGCAAAGACAAAAATTCATCAAATCAATGCATGAATGCGTTGAAAAATTAGACATTTTTATGCTTGATGGCGGCATTGATTATAGAACTAGAAATATAATTGAATTAGATAATGATAAAAAAAATTCTTATACCGACAATCATATTACTAGATTCTTAAAAAATAATTTTGCATTTTCAGACGATCATAGTAGTGAAGTGCAAATAAATAATAGAAAATTTAAATGTAAAATTTCATCAAATAATTTTTTATGGATTGACTTTATGAGTTTTTTTAAAGAACCTACAAATTCTAAAGATTACAAAGAAATTTCAAATAGATATGATTGGATTTTTATCAGCAACTTCTATGAATGTGATGATGACTCAGCCGATATAATACGAAGATTTATTTCATTTATAGATATTCTTTATACCAGAAAAAGTAAAATTAAATTTTTTTTCAATGATATTGATATAGATTCAATCTATACGGGTGTTAAATTAGAATTTTTATGGGTTAGGTGTGCTAGCAGATTATCTGAGATGCAAATGTATGAGTATTTAACAAATGATAATAATTAATAAAAATGCATATAAATATTGCTATATTTACTCGTAAACATTAATATTCTCACTCAAATTAAATGATTATGAAAACTTATTCACTTAAAAAAGAAGAAGTCGAAAGAAACTGGTTTGTATTGGATGTTTCTGATCGAATATTGGGCAGGGTAGCTACTAAAATTGCTGACAGGATAAGAGGCAAAGATAAGCCCACATTCACACCTCACACTGATGGAGGAGATTATGTAATTGTTGTAAATGCGGAAAAAATTAAAGTTACTGGCTCAAAGTTTACAAATAAAAAATACTATAAACACTCTTTATATCCTGGTGGCCTTAAAACTCAAACATTTCAAGAATTAAATAGTAAAAATCCTGAAAGAATTATAGAAGAAGCTGTAAAAGGTATGCTTCCTAAAAATAAGTTAGGTAAATCTATGATTAAAAAACTTAAAGTTTTTAAAGGCCCTGATCATGATCATGAATCACAACAACCCACTGAATGGAAGCTAAGCTAACTAATGAGCACAGAAACACATTACGCAACAGGTAGGAGAAAAACATCTTCTGCTAGAGTTTACTTAAAAAAAGGCAAAGGTGAAATTGTTGTAAATAACAAAAAGTTAGATGAGTATTTCGGAAGGAAAGTTGCTCAAATGCTTGTAATGCAACCCTTGGAGCTTTTAGATCTATCCGAAAAAATAGATGTCAATATAAAGGTTAAGGGTGGTGGAAGCTTTGGCCAAGCAGGAGCGATAAGACATGGTATTTCAAGAGCATTAACAATGTTTGATGAAGAGGCTAGACCTCAATTAAAAAAAGCAGGACTTTTAACAAGAGACCCAAGAAGAGTCGAAAGAAAGAAACCTGGGCTTGTAAAAGCAAGAAAAAGTAAACAGTTCTCAAAAAGATAATTTTCTTAATTTTTACTCGCTTATTTTCAATTATAAGTGAATTTTATATTACTAAATTATGTTATAATCCCAGTCTGATTTTTTAGTCGCACACAACCTAAATGCAAGATAAAGATAAAACCAGAAGAAAATTTTTAATTGGCCTGACAAGAGCAGAAGGCTTGTCTGGAGTACCATTTGCTGCAACACCATTTATAGCTGCTTGGAATCCAAGTGCTAAGGCTAAGGCAGCCGGAGCCCCTGTAAAGCTTGACGTTTCAAAAATGCAGTTTGGTCAGCAAATACAAGTTTCATGGAGAAAACAACCGGTGTTTATTATTAGACATACCAAAGAAAGTCTTGCGAGTTTAGAACTTTCTTTACCAAAATTAGCTGATCCAAATTCTGATCTTATTTCTGAACCATACAAAGGCTTATTCCCTACGAGATCAAAAAGTTCAGAATATTCGGTAATGTCTGGAGTATGCACTCATCTAGGTTGCGCTCCAAAATATTTCCCTGAAGTTGAACCTAAATCATGGGATGCAACATGGAGTGGAGGTTTTTTTTGTCCATGCCATGGCTCAATGTTTGATATTGTAGGAAGAGTTTTTAAGGGTGTTCCAGCACCTACTAATCTAATTGTACCTCCTCATATGTTTGAAGGAAGTATATTAACTATAGGAGAGGATAAGGAGTTATAAATGAGTGAAATTGCTGGTAAATTATTCTCTTGGGTAAACGACAGATTACCTATTGTAAATACTTTTGAAAGACATCTTTCAAAGCATCCTGTTCCATCAAAGGTAAATTTTTGGTATCTTTTTGGAGCTCTTGCCTCAGTGGTTTTAATTATACAAATTGTTTCAGGTATATGGTTAATAATGCCATATTCAAATACAGAAGAAGAAGCATTTTCTTCAATCGAATACATAATGCGAGATGTCGATTATGGATGGGTTATAAGATATATACACACAACAGGGGCTTCAATGTTTTTTGCAGTTGTATATTTGCATATGTTCAGAGGCCTCCTTTATGGCTCATATCAAAAACCAAAAGAGTTGGTTTGGATATTCGGTTGCACAATATATCTTGCTATGATGGCAGAAGGGTTTCTTGGCTATGTACTCCCATATGGCCAAATGTCATATTGGGGAGCACAAGTTATTATTTCTTTATTTGGTGCCATACCTTACATTGGTGAATCTCTAGAGTTGTGGGTAAGAGGTGATTACTATATCTCGGGCATTACAGTCTCAAGATTTTTTGCACTTCACGTGGTTGCTTTACCTCTTGTTCTAATAGCTTTAGTTTTTTTACACTTAGTAGCATTACATGAAGTTGGTGCTGGAAATCCCGAAGGTGTAGATATTGAGGAATTTCTTGATGATGATGGAGTCCCTCTAGACAGTGTTCCATTTTTTCCTTACAAAGTTTTAAATGCTCTTGTTGGAATAGGAGTTTTTATGACTGTTTTTGCAATCATAATGTTTTTCTTTCCTGAGGGAGGCGGCTATTTCATAGAAATGGCTAATTTCCAAGAAGCTAATCCATTAGTAACACCAGACCATATTGCTCCTGTTTGGTACTATGCGCCATTCTTTACGATGTTAAGAGCAGTGCCGGATCCATTAGGTGGCCTTATTGTAATGGGTTCTGCTGTGGCAATATTTTTTGTAGTTCCATGGTTGGATCGAAGCAATGTTGCATCAATAAGATATAAGGGAATATACAGTAAAATTGCTCTTGTTCTATTTGGAGTAAGCTTCCTTACATTAGGATACCTAGGAACAGTTGGTGTTACAGAAGTTAGAAAAACTATGAGTGTAATTTGTACCGTGATTTATTTCGCATTTTTTTTATTAATGCCCGTTTATACAAAATACGAAAAAACAAAACAAGTACCTAAGCGATTATGATAAAAAGTTTATATAACAGAACTCGATTATTAACTTTTTTAAGTTTTCTATTAACTATATTTTTTATAAATAATATCGATGCTGCTGAAGGCGGGCCATGCAAAGATTATGGAGATTGTGATAAATTCAAATACTCTCTCAATGACATGGAGTCACTTCAAAGAGGAGCTTCAACATATATTAATTATTGTTATGGCTGCCATTCTCTAAAATATTCAAGATGGGGCAGAGTTGCTAAAGATTTACAGATTCCTGAAGATATTTTTTTTGAAAATTTAGTGTTTGATAAGTCTATCAAGCCTGGTGATTTAATGACTGGCGCAATGTCAGATAATTCAGTAAATTGGTTTGGCGTTGCTCCTCCCGATTTAACACTAGTGTCAAGATATAAAGGAGATGATTGGATATATTCTTACCTTAGGGCTTATTATGAAGACTCTTCAAAACAATATGGTGTTAACAATCTTGTTTATCCTGGTACTGCAATGCCAAACGTTCTTCTTTCACTTCAAGGCAATCAAAGGTTGGTCTGTAAAAGTGTTCCTGTAATTGCAAATAATGGTGGTGAAAAGAGAGATGAAAATGGAAATACAGTTACTAATGAAAAATGTGGTTTTTTAGAAGTTCAAGAGGGAACTGGAGAATTGACTAAGGAAGAATTTGATACTCTCATATATGATTTAACAAACTTCTTAGTTTATGTCGGAGAACCAATTAAGGCTACAAGAGAAAGAATAGGCTGGTATGTTGTATTTTATTTTTTAATATTTACTGCATTGGCTTCTCTGCTATATCGAGAGTACCATAAGGACTATTTAAAATAACATATTTGGGGAAATTATGATTTTATATTCAGATAGAGACGATCATTATAGTCAGAGGGTGAGAATTGTTTTAGCAGAAAAGGATATTTCTGCAGAAATTAAAGAGTCTAAACAGGACGAAACACCAGATGAAATATTATCAATGAGCCCTTATCATAAACTCCCAATCTTAGTAGATAGAGATTTGATTATTCATGATCCTGCTGTGATGATGGAATACTTGGATGAAAGATTTCCACACCCGCCTTTACTACCTGTCTATCCTGTTGCTCGTGCTAATAGCAGAACTCTTATGTTAAGAATTGATAGAGAATGGTGCCCACTAATAGATACTTTAATTGAAGCAAAAAGTCCTGAAAAAGAGCTTATGAAGGTAAGAGAAGAGCTCCTGCATGAAATATCATCTATCGCACCAACATTTAAAGAATTTAAATTTTTTATGAGTGATGAATTTACTCTTGTAGATTGCTTTTTTGCTCCAATCTTGTGGAGACTCCCTTCAGTTGGTATAAAGTTACCAATTAACAGACACCTTAAACCACTTCTTGATTATCAAAAATCTGTATTTGAAAGACCAGGATTCCTTGATAGCTTATCTTCTCTTGAAAGAGATCTTAAAGAAGATTAGAGAGCACACCTAAATCAACTTTAGAAAAAGATAAATTTCTTTTTATACACTTATTTTTGGTGATTTTTTCTGAAGTCGTTTTTAGAAATATCTCCTGTCTAAATAAGTTGTTTTGATATACCTTTTCAAGAAGCAAATAGTCTGCTATCAACATTTTTTCAAATTCATTCTTAATATTCTTAATGTCTTTTTCTCCGACTATTGTTTTAATCATTTCATCTTGAACGGGTATAAAAATAGACTCAAAATCTGCAAGCTTTTTATAGTCATTTGCATCATGAAAAATTTGAGTTGACGAATATGAATCAATATTTAATGCAAAGTTTTTCACTAAAGGAACAATGGTTTTACCTAGATCATAATCAAGCAAAAAATAAATTTTTGATATGTCATTTCTTATCCTAGGATAATGTTCTATTTCTAAATCTTTATCTAGGTTTGAAATATCTAAGTGTCTATCAATACTCCTATTAACTTCTAAAATTCTTTTTACCTCTTTATCGTAATCACTCTCATCTAATAAATAATATAACTCTTGAGGATATTTTCTTTTGAGATCTTCTGATAGGTTTTCAAATTCTTTAGAATAAATGATCAATACTTTTTTATTAAGATTATCAATCTTATCAAATACCTTTAACTCTAATAAATCATTCTGCTCCTGAGTAAAAGAGCGACAAAAATATTTTAAATTTGATTCTAATAAGTCATTACTTAATCGATACGAATCATTTTTATCAAAATCGATAGAAAATTTAATATTTTCATTGAATAAATACTCTAAAATTATTTCTTTATTTTTATTTGAAGTTTGTAGATCTAAATCAAGAAGCACTTTCTCCTTTTCAGTATTAGTTGAACTAACACATGAGGCTAAGAAAAGCATCGAACATAGTGTCATTAATGTTAAGCTAAACTTCATATTTTTATAAAATTAAATGTTATATTTTATTTCTTCACCAATAGGTAATCTAAATGATATATCACTTAGGGCAATAGATGTTATTGGATCATCCGATTTCCTTTATGCTGAAGATACAAGAAATACCAAAAAACTATTGAATTTTATTAATATTAAAAAAAATTGCAGAAGTTTTCATGAACATAATGAAGATAAAGTAACACTGGAAATAATAAATCAAATTAAAAATAATAAGAATGTTTCCATAATATCTGATGCAGGAACTCCCGCCATATCTGATCCGGGTTATAAACTCATAAAAGAATGCTCAAAACAATTAATTAACTATACTCTTATACCTGGACCTTCATCTGTTATAAGTGCAGCAGTGATGTCAGGATTCCCAACAGATAAATTTACCTTTTTCGGATTTGTACCTAAAAAACTTAACGATCAAGAGGTATGCTTTGAAGGCATAAAAGAAGATAATAAAACAGCAATTTTCTTTGAATCTCCAAAAAGATTAGAAAAAACCATCACCAATTTAATTAAAGTTCTTGGAAAGACAAGAAGAGTCTCAATTTGTAAAGAGATGACTAAGCTACATGAACAAATTTTTAGAGGTAGCGCTTTAGAGATCCTGGAGGATATAAAAAAAGAAAAAATTTTATTAAAAGGTGAAATGGTAATTGTTATTGAAGGTACTCAAAAAAATACTAATAACTTTGTTTTAGATAAAAAGACAAAAAAAGAGTTTTTAAAAAAACTATCTGTATCCGATGCTGCAAAGCTTATCTCTTTAGTAACAGGTCAAAATAAAAGAGATATATATAAAAATCTTATAGAAATATAAAAAATCATTATAATAGTCCTCGAGTTGGTTGGATGATCGCTAATTAAATTAGAGGAAAGTCCGGACTTCATAGAGCAGGGCGCCAGGTAACACCTGGGAGGCGTGAGCTTACGGATAGTGCAACAGAAAGTATACCGCCAATTTATTTGGTAAGGGTGAAAAGGTAAGGTAAGAGCTTACCGCTTGAATGGTAACATTTAAGGCATTGCAAACCCCAGCCTGAAGCAAAACCAAATAGAAATCCATTAAAGCTGCTCGCTTTGGATTTGGGTAGGTTGCTAGAGTATTATGGCAACATAATATCGAGATAGATGATCATCATTTACAGAATCCGGCTTACAAACCAACTCATTTCTTTTAGTACTTAAATTTTTACACTCTTAATGTGTGAAAAAGTGTGCAAAAGTGTTGCAATGTGTGTAAAAAGACTTTATATTTTATAAATGTTTGGTTTTAACACAGTTTCTTTGGATGCAAAGGGCAGGCTCTCAATACCTGCAAGATATAGAACTGATTTTAAATTACAAAAACAGTCTAAAATTGTTATAACAAAAGACCCGCAGTATCCATCCCTAAAAATTTATCCTGGCAAAGAATGGGAAGATATCTCTACAAAACTAGAGTCTTTACAAGGCTTAGACCCAGTTGTCAGAAATATACAATGGACAATTCTCGGAAATGCTTATGAATCTGAAATAGACATAAATGGAAGAATGCTTTTGCGAATTCCAAGTGACCTCCAAAAATACGCAGAAATAGAAAATCAAAAACAAATAGCATTAGTGGGTATGGGAAACAAATTTGAAATATGGAATACAAATAATTGGGAAATGAGACAAACTGGAGGTTCTTTATCTACAGAGATCCTTGATATCGTTCTTCCTGAAAGTATTAAATCTATGTCATTTTAATTAGGGGAAAAAAATGAATTTTGAAGTTATAGAGCAAGAAGTAGAAAACGCTAAGATTAAAGTAGTTGGCGTTGGTGGCGGTGGTGGAAATGCCGTTATTCATATGATTAACCATCATATTGCAGGAGTTGATTTCATTTGTGCAAATACTGATACTCAGGCTCTAAGTGCAACAAAAAGTGCAATAACTTTAAAATTAGGAAATGGTCTTACAAAAGGCCTGGGCGCTGGTGCAGATCCTGACATTGGAAGAAGAGCAGCAGAAAGTGACAGAGTGGCAATTGAAGAATTACTAACAGGCGCGGATATGGTTTTCATTACTGCTGGTATGGGTGGTGGAACTGGTACTGGGGCTGCACCTGTAATTGCGTCTATAGCTAAAGAATTAGGAGCACTTACTGTGGCAGTAGTAACAAAACCTTTTAAATTTGAAGGAAAGAAAAGAATAGCAGCTGCAGAAAAAGGTCTTGCTGCATTGGTTGAAGAGGTAGACAGTCTGGTAACAATACCAAATGAAAAACTTCTTGAGATACTAGGTCCAGATACTCCAATTTCAGATGCTTTTGCAAAATCAGATGATGTTTTAAAAGGAGCTGTACAAGGAATTTCAGATATTATTATGCAGAGAGGGCATGTTAATGTTGACTTTGCCGATGTTAGAGCAGTAATGTCAGAAAAAGGAACTGCAATGATGGGAACTGGTATAGCAACCGGTAAAAATAGGGCAGAAGTGGCTGCAACTATGGCAGTTAAAAGTGAATTACTAGATGATATCAATCTTAAAAATGCAAGAGGCATTTTAGTAAATATAACTGGAAGAAGCCCAACTCTTGGCGACCAAACTGAAGTAACTAATATAGTTGAAGAAATTGTTAGTGAAGACGCACTTGTAATTTATGGACTTGTTTTTGATGACAGTTATAAAGATGATATTAAAGTAACTATCGTAGCAACTGGAGTTGATCAACGAGCTCCAGCATTAGTGATTGATAATGAACCTACTATGACTTTAAATCCAGTTGGTTTAGATAGAAATAGAACAAATCAGGAAGTTGGCACGTCGTCTGCAGAGGAAATTGATTTCCTTGATGTGCCGACTTTTATGAGAAAGCAAGTAGATTAGTATGCTTCATTTTCCAGTTTTACTGGAAGAGTCTATTGATTTATTAATTCATGATAAAAATGGACTCTACATAGATGGAACATTTGGTAGAGGTGGTCATTCAGACTTAATTCTAGATAAAATTTCTACCAAAGGTTTTTTATCTGCATTTGATAAAGATCCAGATGCTGTAAGATTTGCTTCAAAATACAAGCAACCTAATTTCAAAATCTATCATGACTCATTTAAAAACTTTAATAAGTACTTCAAAACAGAAAGTATAGACGGCATTCTTTATGACTTAGGAACTTGCTCGACCCATTTTGATAATTCAGAAAGAGGTTTTAGTTTTAATAAAGATGGCCCTCTTGATATGCGTTTTGATAATACAAAAGGTAATTCACTCTCAGATTGGTTAAATAATGCTCCTCTAGAAGAAATTATTTCAGTCCTATATAAGTATGGTGATGAAAAGCATGCAAAGCTTATTGCAAACACAATTGAGGATGAAAGAAAAAAGAAACCAATTTTAAGGACATGCCAGCTTGCGGAAATTATTAGTCAAAAATATCCTGAGAAAAAAAAGAAAATACATCCTGCAACAAAATCTTTTCAAGCATTTCGGATATTCATTAATGATGAGCTTGAAGAATTTAAATTATCCCTAAATGCAGCAAAAAATATCTTAAAAAAAGATGGAATGATTGTGACTATTGCATTTCATTCTCTTGAGGACAATATTATAAAAAACTTCTTTAAACCCTTTTTTAAATCCTTTCCTAAAGATATACCTTTAAATAATATTGAAGAAAAAAATTTTAAGTGTATAGCAAAAAAAATCAGGCCTTCTGATAGTGAGCAAAAAGATAACTCAAGATCAAGAAGTGCAATTATGAGGGCATTTCAAAAGATATGATAACAAGAAAAATGATGGCAAGTATTTTTGTATTAACAGTTATTATCTTAATTCTGAGCATAGAAAAGATAAAGCTTTCATGGGAAGTAAGAACTTTACATAATAATTATGAAAATTTCAGAGTTGAAAATGAGAATCTTAAAGATTTAAATTTAAGACTAGTAACACAGTTTCATGTAGAAAATTCTCCTGCCAGCATTGAAAAAGCTGCTAAAGAGTCTCTTTTGATGGAAAAGAAAAATCCAAAAAGAATAACGTTAAATGAATACTAAAAATATATTATTGAATTGGAGGTTTTTATTAATATCCTCTGCCGTAATTTGTGCATTAATAGCAATTGTTTTTAAAGTTTTATCTATTCAATTTATTGATAGCAGTTTTCTTAAAGATGAAGGTAATAAAAGATATATAAAGTACAAAGATATAAATCCTGTTAGGGGTACTATTTTTGATAGAAATAATTTTCCATTAGCTGTTTCAATAGTAAATTATGATCTTTATGCGTTGAGTGGTTTTAAAAAATCTCAGCTCTTAAGTGTTGCAGAAGTTATAGATATTGATGTTGATATAAATAAAGATATTTTCATTAAAAAAACGATTTTAAAGAAAGGCTTATCAAATAATGAAATTCTAAGTATAAAAAAATTAAATCTTCGCAATTTTGAGATCGAAGTAAGACACAGCAGGCATTATCCATTGGGTGAACAAATAGCAACTTTAATAGGTTTTTATGGTACAGATGGAGCTCAAGAAGGTCTTGAAAAAAGTTATGACAATGTTTTATCAGGGATTAATGGCAAACAAAAATTCTTTAAAAATGCAAAACAGGAAATTATTTCTCAACCTTTAGAAGTTATTAAGACAGTTCAAGGAGAAGATATTCATTTAACAATTGATGCAACCTTGCAGTTTTATTCATATAAATATCTTGCAGAGGCAATAAAGAAAAATAAAGCTAAATCAGGAACAGTTATTATATTAGATAATAAAAAAGGTGAGTTACTTGCCATGGCAAGTTATCCTTCTTATAACCCAAACAATCCTCAAAGAAAAATTCAAAAAAATAGAGCTCTTGTAGAGGCATATGAGCTTGGATCAGTTCTAAAGCCAATAGTTTTATCAAAAGCATTTGATAATGAATTATTTTTGCCTGATGAAATTGTTGATATTCCAAGAAGATTAAATTTGAATGATAAAGTTATTATAGATTCTAAAAATCATATAGAGTTAACTCCAAAGGAAATTATTGCTGTTAGCAGTCAAGTTGGAGCATCAAAAATAGCCTTAGAGCTTGGTTATAAAGATTTGAAAAAAAATTATTATGATTTTGGATTTACAAAACCAATATCAATTAATTTTCCCTCTAGTTCTTTTGGATATATGAATGTTAAGGAGAAAGTTTTAGATAAAGAACTTGCAAGTTTGGGCTATGGTTATGGAATTAAGGTGAGTCCTTTTCAAATAGCATCAGCATATTCAGTATTTGCAAATAATGGAGTAATAAAAGATTTCCAGATATTTAAAAATCAAAAAGCTACGTCTCAAAAAATTATATCTTCTGAATCAGCCAGTCATATTCTTGATGCCTTGAGAATGGTAGTAGAAGACGGCACAGGAAAAACAGCAAAAATCAAAGGTTTTTCTGTAGGAGGTAAAACTGGAACAGCCCATCAAACTAGAACAGGATCAGGGTATGCTGAAGATCTATATATAGCATCTTTTGTTGGGATAGCTCCAATAAGCGATCAATCATTAACTATATTTGTTTCTATAGAAAATCCAGGACTTAATTCTTATACAGGAGGAGCAGTTGCAGCACCAGTTTTTGCAAAGATTGCTGAAAGCTCACTAAACCATTTAGGATATTTTCAAGATGAGTGAACTAGAGAATATTTTAGGAATTAATTTTAAAAAAGGGACTAAAATTCTTGAAGCTACAAATTCTTCAAAGAAAGTAAAGAATGGGTCAATATTCTTTGGTTTGCCCGGAGTTAAAGAACATGGAAGCAAATACTCTGAAGATGCACTGAATATGGGAGCATCTTTAGTTGTTCACAATGACTCAAATGCACACATAAATAATGATGATATTTTCTATATAAAAGATCTTGAATATAGAATTGTTAATTTTCTTAACGCTTTATATGACATCGATATTAGCAATAATAATTTCTTCGGATTCACAGGAACTAATGGCAAGAGTTCAGCTGCATATCTTTGCCACCAATTACTAATACAGTTTGGCTATGAGTCATTGTATGTAGGAACTTTAGGTATTCAGTTTAATCAGAATAAATTCAACAAAACATTTTCAACAAAAACTACTCCAGATATCTTTGAATTGTTTGATATTCTTAATAATAATAAATTTGAGGATGCTGGAAACATATGCATCGAGATTTCCTCTCATGCGTTAGATCAAAAAAGGCTTAGTAACATTGGTTGGTTTAATTCAACTTCTATATTAAATATAACGAGTGATCACTTAGATTATCATAAAGATATTGAATCTTATAGAGATGCAAAGTTTGAAATCTATAAGATGCAGTCTTCTATAAAACTTATAGATGAGGATTCTTCCAAGTATAAAGATGATTATGATTTTGTTCAAAATGATGAATATAAATTGACCACCATTAGTAATAAAAATAATTTCTCTGACATTTTTTTTAGAATTACAGAAATGTCACCTCACAAGTCATTCTTTTACGTAAGTGTCAATGAGCCGCCTAATGTTTATCAAAGTATTAAAAAAAAGAAATATAAATTTTCTTGCAATCTATTTCCAGAATTTAATATTCACAACCTTATATTTTCAATTTGTTCAATTGGTTTTGATAAGTTTGAGGAAAATATAATAAATGATCTATCCTTTTTAAATCTACCCAAAGGGAGATGTGAGGTAATAAAGGATATACCTTCAAACGTCATTATTGATTATGCTCATAATCCAGAGGCTATTGATAATTTTTTATCATCAATAAGAGATTATTATAAAAATTTGGTAGTGGTTTTTGGATGTGGAGGAGATAGAGATAAATCTAAAAGAACAAAGATGCTTAAAGCTGCTCTAAAAAGCTCCTCAAAAGTAATCTTTACATCTGACAATTCAAGATCTGAAGACTTTGAAAATATTTTTACAGATGCTGCTCATAATAATAATATTGAGGATGTTGTGAAGATAAAAGATAGAAAAGAGGCAATAATATATGCTTCTAAAATCCTGCCAAATAATGGATGTTTAGTAATTCTTGGTAAAGGTCATGAAGAAACACAAGAAGAAAAAAATAAAACAAATTTTTTTAGTGATCATGAGGTTATAAATGAAATATATAAATAACTCCAATGATTTGTCGGTTTATTTAGATTTAAAGATTGCTAAAGATATTCCTATCAAGAATATTTCAATAGACACAAGAACCATAAAAAAAGAATCACTATTCATTGCAATAAAAGGCGCTAGATTTGATGGCAATAATTTTGTTGATGAGGCTCTTTCAAAAGGTGCATCTATAGTTCTTGTGGATAATAAAAGATTTTTAAAGACAAGAAAAAAAAATATTATTTATGTTAAGAATACCATTACTGCTTTAAAGAAAATTTCAGAAAATATTATCAAGAAATATAAGGGTAACGTTATAGCTATTACAGGAAGCAATGGAAAGACAAGCACAACTAATATTCTTGCAAATTCTTTAAGTAATACCTCAAAAACTAAAGGAAATTTTAATAATGAGATTGGGATGCCTTTAAGCTTAATAAATGCATCATCTAAATCAAAAAATATTGTCTTGGAAATTGGAGCGTCTAAGATTGGAGATATAAATTATTTAAGTAAGATCCTTAAACCTATTGTTGGTGTGATTACAAATATTGGAAATTCTCATCTTGAAACATTAAAGAATATTAATGGCGTATTAACAGTTAAATCAGAAATAGTTCATAACATAAAAAAGAATGGATATCTTATTGTTCCTAATGAAAATAAGAATCATTTAAGTCATTGGAGGCTTATCAGAAAGGATATTAATATTTATACCTTTGGGATGACAAAAAGTTCTGATTTTTTTGCTAGTGATATTAGATATAAAAAAGATGGAATGCATTTTAAGGTTTTATCTAAGCTAATTGATAAAGATATTCAGATAAAAACTTTTTTAGAGGGAGAACATAATATAAAAAATATATTGTCTAGTTTTGCAGTTCACTATTGTTTAGATAAAAATTTAGATACTTTCGCTTCAAGGCTAAATTCAAAAAGAATAAAAAATGTAAGACAGATAAAATCAAAATGGCTTAAAGGTTCACTTTTAATTAATGATACATATAATGCTAATCCAGACTCGTCAAAGAAATCTATTGATTTATTAAGTAAATATAAAAAAAATACTGTCTTAGTTATTGGAGATATGCTTGAGTTAGGAAAATTCAAAAAGAAACTTCATAAAGAGGTGGGGGAATATGCAAAAGCTAAGGGCATTAATGTGGTTTTAGGATATGGAGAATTAGCAAAAGAAATAACTAAGGCATTTGGTAGAAAGGGAATTTTTTTTAATAACGAGGATTCATTAAAGAGCTACTTAAAAAAAAATATCACTTCAAAAGATGTTATCTTAATTAAAGGTTCTAGAGGAATGAAAATGGAGAGATTTATAAATGTTTGAATATTTAGGAACAGTGCTTGTTTCAGTTGATTCAGGCTTTGATGTTTTAAGATATCTCACTGTAAGAACTATAGGTGGCACACTTACAGCCTTGCTTATATCTATTATATTAGGACCAGCCATTATAAGCTTTTTAAAATCAATGCAGTTTGAGCAATATGTCAGACAGGATGGTCCTGAATCACACTATAAAAAAACTGGAACTCCTACCATGGGAGGATTATTAATTTTATCATCATTAATTATTTCCACCCTGCTTTGGGCTGATTTAGGTAATAGATACATATGGGTTGTTCTATCTGTAACGATTGGATTTTCTCTTATTGGTTTTTTTGATGATTACTTAAAGATTAAAAAAAAGAATTCGGATGGATTATCATCAAAGCAAAAAATATTCTTTCAATCATTAATAGCATTTCTGGCAATGAGTTATCTATATTATTCAGCAGAAATAATTCCAGAGACTTCTTTTATTGTGCCATTTTTTAAAGATTTAATTATACCCATGTCACCTTTTGTATTTATCTTTACTGGTATGTTTGTTCTAATTGGATCCTCTAATGCAGTAAATCTGACTGATGGATTAGATGGCTTAGCAATTTTGCCCTCTGTTTTAATTGGAGGAGCATTGGGCCTTATAGCATATGCAATGGGCAACCAACTAATATCTGATTATTTATATTTGCCTCATCTGCCTCTATCTGGAGAATTAATAGTCTTTTGTGGAGCTCTTATTGGCTCTGGGATAGGTTTTTTGTGGTACAACACATACCCAGCCCAAATATTTATGGGAGACATTGGCTCTTTAGCTCTTGGAGCAATTCTCGGAATCATAGCCATTATTCTTAGACACGAGCTAGTTTTTGCAATTATGGCAGGTGTATTTGTTATAGAAACTCTTAGTGTAGCAATTCAAGTTATTTCATATAAAACTCGAGGCAAAAGAGTATTTCTTATGGCACCAATTCACCATCATTATGAATTAAAAGGTTGGGCTGAGCCTAAGATTATTGTTCGTTTTTGGATAGTTACTCTTGTTCTAATTCTCATTGCTCTAGCTACTTTAAAATTAAGGTAAGTCCAGGTGAAGTCTCTTATATATGGATATGGAGAGACAGGTAAATCTTTTGAGAGATATTTAAAAAAACAAAATAGAAACTTTGATATATTTGATAACAATATAGATAGATACAATAAAGAACTTAATTTAAATAGCTATGATGAGATTTTTTGTAGCCCTGGCATTCCAAGAAATATATTTAGAAAATTACTCAATGCAAATAAAAACGTATTTACAGATTTAGATATTTTTTTTAAAGAAGATACTTCTATCAAAATAGGTATAACAGGCACAAACAGAAAAAGCACAACCGCATATCATTTAAATCAATTATTTGAGCATTATGATTCTGCTAATTTAATTGGAAATATTGGTAATACAATGCTCGACTATATAAATAATGATAGAACATTTTCAATAATTGAATTGTCTAGTTTTCAACTAGATAAAATGAAAGAAAACAAATTAGATTTTGGAATTCTGCTTAATTTGGGTATTGACCATTTAGATTATCATGGCAATTTAAGTTCATATAAGAAAGCAAAGAAAAGAATTCTTCTAGCAAAACAAATAATCTCTTATGAAACAGATCCATATAAGCTTTTTGAATGGATAACAGAATCAAAACCAAAAAAAATTAAACTTAAGAACCTTCCTTATAGATATGAAATTATCTCGGAAACAGTAATCAATGATTCAAAATCTACTAATTATCACTCTTTATCTTACGCATTAAAAAAAGCAAACTACTTATTTAATAAATCAAAATATTCTCTCATAGTTTGTGGAGATCCAAAAAAAGAAGGTTATAGAAAGATCAAAGTTGATGGCCCAGAGAGGGTATATATTTTTGGTCTACATGCTAAAGATATTACTGAATGCATAGATCATCCAAAAAAAGTAATTGTTAATTCTTTAGATGATGCATTGAGTTATATTTATGATAGTAATAATTCAAAAAATATTCTTTTTTCGCCTGGTTACCCAAGTGGGAATGATTTTAAGAATTATTCTGAAAGAGGAAAATATTTTAATAATAATCTTAAAAAATATTTACCATAATGAATATAACAAAAAATGACATATTAATAATATTACCACTTTCGTTCTTGATAATACTTGGAATGATTATGGTTACATCATCAAGCATATATGTTGCAGATGATATGACATCTAATCCTTTTTATTTTGCTCAAAGACAAAGTTTATTTATAGCAATAGGGTTAATTGCAATGACAAGTTTTTTAGTTATTCCATCTACCTTTTTATATAAAACTGATTGGATCTTTATGCTATTAAGTATTCTACTATTAATTGCTTTGTTTATTCCGGATGTTGGAACTAGTGTTAATGGAAGTATAAGATGGATTAGACTGGGACCTATTAATATTCAGCCCTCTGAAATATGTAAATTTAGTTTAATACTTTACATTTCAGGGTATTCAATAAGAAGAATATCTGAAATAGACTCACTTAGAGGTTTTTTAAAACCATTATCATTATTATTTATTATCTCTATTTTAATAATGAGCCAGCCAGATCTTGGTTCAACGGCAATAGTTTGCATTTTAGTTGTTGGAATTCTTTTTTATGCAGGAATTTCTTTTTTTCAATTAGGCTTATTAATTCTTCTTATAGCTTTACTGGGTTATCTTGCAATAACCACTTCACCAATGAGATTAGCAAGAGTTCTTGCTTTTACAGATCCTTTTGCAGCTGATGTAGTTTTAAATGCAGGATGGCAGCTCTCAAATTCTTTGATAAGTATCGGTCAAGGAGGTTGGTTCGGAGTTGGATTAGGCAACAGTTTTCAAAAAAGTTACTTTCTGCCTGAGGCCCACACAGATTTTATATTTGCAATATTAGTTGAAGAGCTTGGTATTATCGGTGGCATGGTTTTGATTTTATTATTTATAGTCTTATTTGTTGGATTAATATCAATATCATATGATTCATTTAGAAAAAATAGACATTTTCAGGGATATGTTGTTTTTGGAACCTTTCTTCTTATATCAATTCAGATGTTATTTAACATTGCTGTTAACATTGGTTTGTTGCCAACAAAAGGACTTACACTTCCTTTTATTAGCTATGGTGGAACTAGCATTATTATAATGTTGTCCTTAATGGGTATAGTTCTGAGAATAAATAATGAAAATAAATTGCTATAAGTTATGAAATTTTTAATAGTGGCTGCTAAGACAGGAGGGCATGTTTTTCCAGCCGCATCGATTGCTAAAGAGTTAATTAACAAGGATCATAAGGTGGTTTTTCTTGGAACAGGTGCGCAAATAGAAAAAAATGCATTCAAAGATATCTCTTCAACATCCTTTAATCTTTCTATAGAGGGATTTAGAGGAAACAGTTTAATAAAAAAATGTAAGGTTCTATCTCAGGTGCTTATAAATGTTTTTAAAATATTAAGAATAATTAATAAAGAAAAAATTGATGGCATGGTTGGTTTTGGAGGTTTTATTACTGTTCCTGCAGGTCTAGCATTTTGGATAAAAGGTAAACCTATATTTCTTCATGAACAAAATGCCGTATTAGGAACCGCAAATAAATTATTGTCTAAATTTGCAAAGATAAATTTTCTTGGATTTCCTATAAAAGGTATTAAAAAATCAATATTATCTGGGAACCCTATAAGAGATACCTTTTCTGCTATTCAAAGTGTTAATAATAATGAAGGTTTAACCAAGATCTATATAACCGGTGGGAGCCAAGGCGCTGAATATATTAACAAGGAACTTCCTTCAATGTTTAAAGATTTGCCCTACAACATAAAAATCAGACACCAATGTGGGCAAAATAATATTGAAATGGTTAAAAATGAGTACTTGTCCAATAATATAAATGCTGAGGTAAACGATTTTTATGAAAGTCCTGAAGAACAAATATCATGGTCTGACTTTGTTATCTCGAGAGGCGGTGCTTTAACTTTATCAGAGATAACCTCAGTCAATAGAGGCGTGCTTATAATTCCACTTCCAACCTCCATTGATAATCATCAAATTGCTAACGCAAAGATTATTGAAAAAATGAACATGGGAATGGTTCATTATCAAAATGAATCAATAGAAAATCTAAAGCAAAAGATATCGAGTATTATTGAAAATAAAACTTTTAGAAACTGGAAAAAAATTAACAACGAAACTAATTTGAATGCCACTTCCACCATAGTTGCTCATATAGAGGGATATTTTAAGATTAATGAAACCGTTTAAAAAAGTTAAAAGCATTCATTTTGTTGGCATTGGTGGTGCCGGTATGATTGGAATTGCCAGAGTGCTTCTTAAGAAAGGTTATAAGATATCTGGTTCAGATATATCTGACTCTATTGAGTTAAGGAAACTCAAAAAAGATGGAGCGAAAGTTTTTATAGGACATGATAAAGAGAATATCAGAGGAGCAAACTTAATAGTTGTTTCTTCAGCTATTAATTTAAAAAATCCTGAACTTACTCAGGCTAAAAAAGACTCAATAACAATTATTCCAAGAGCAGAAATGCTTGGAAGTATCATGATAGGTTATGAGAGCATTGCTGTAGCTGGCAGTCATGGAAAAACAACAACCACAAGTATGATTGCAAAAATCTTAAGTGTAGCAAATCTAAGTCCAACCTATGTAGTTGGTGGAAAAGTTTTAAGTACTGACGAAAATTCAGACTTAGGAGATGGAAAGTATTTGGTTGCTGAAGCGGATGAGAGTGATGGAACATTTATACATCTTCAACCAGATGTAGCTGTACTAACAAATATAGATGATGATCATCTCGTGCATTACCAAAATATATTTGAAAATTTATTGGATTCATTTGTGGTGTTTGCCGAAAATGTCCCCTTTTATGGATATTTGATGATAAATGGAGATGATAAAAATATAAAAAAAATTTCAGAAAGAATATCTAGAACACAAATAACTTTTGGAAAATCTAGAAACTGTGATTATCAAATCAAAAATATAAATCCAGTTAGAGGAAAACAAGACTTTGAAATTTTTGATAGAAAAAATAAAAAAATTCATAAATTCAAAATAAATCTTCCTGGTAAGCATAATGTTTTTAATGCAGCTGCATCTATAGGAGTTGCGATGGAAGAGGGTATTCCAATTAGTTATATAAAAAAAGGGATTTCAGCATTTTCAGGTGTAGGAAGAAGATATGAAAAACATAAGATTATTATTAAATCTAAAGAAATCATTTTAATTGATGATTACGGACATCACCCGATTGAAATAGAATCAAATATTAATGCATACAAAGAAGAGTATCCTAAGAAAAAAGTTTGCATGATTTTTCAACCTCACAGATTTTCAAGAACAGCTCAACTTTTTGATGATTTCATAAAAGTACTTGCAAAAGCAGATTCATTAATATTGCTCGATATATATTCTGCAAGTGAGAAACCTATAAGAGGAATTAATTCAAGAGCAATTTTAGAAACAATAAAACAAAAAGGTCATAAAGATGTTACCTACGTAAAAAATCATGATGATGTAATTAACTTAATTAATGACAAAAAAGATTACTTTGATATTGTTGTAACACAAGGCGCTGGAAGTGTATCAAAGGTGTGTGAATCAATAAAACATAAATGGAAATGATAAAAAAAATAGCTGTTCTTTATGGAGGCTCATCTTCTGAAAGACAAATCTCTTTGCAAAGTGGAGAAGGAGTTCACAAAGCAATTAAAGAATTAGGTTATGAATCAGAGTTATTAGATTTTAAAAATATAACTAATTTCAATGAGCTAAAAATTTATGATTTTGTATTTATTGCCCTTCATGGGTTTGAAGGTGAAGGTGGAGAACTTCAAAAAAACTTAGATGACTTAGATATTTTATATTCTGGATCAAAAGAAATAGCATGTAGAAATACATGGAATAAGAGACTAACAAAAGAAATATTAAAAAAAAATAATATCACAACACCGCTATGGCTTGAAACAAAGCTCAATAAACAACTTGTTGAAGATGGGTTACAGACTTCTTTTTTCGATAAGTTTAGACCTTATAAATATTTATTTCTTAAACCAGAAGAAGATGGTTCAAGTGTAGATATTTTTAAGATTAGCGACAATGAAAGTCTTAAAAATGCTTATCAAAAATGCATAAATCCTAATAGAAGTTTTCTATTCGAAGAATATATCGAAGGAAGAGAACTCACCGTAACTATAATTAATAAAGAATGCTTGCCACCTTTAGAAATAATTACAAAAAATGAATTCTATGATTATGATGCTAAATATATTTCAGACAAAACGCTTCATGTTGAAGCGGAGTTAACTAAGAATGAATTGGATAAAATTAAATCAATATCTTTAGATGCATTCGAAGCATTAGATTGCAATGGATGGGCAAGAGTAGATTTGTTGCAAGATAAAGAGAAAAACTTTTATATAATTGAAATTAATACGGTGCCAGGTATGACAAGTCATAGTAATGTTCCAAAATCAGGCAGCTTTCTGGGCTTAACTTATAATGAAGTCGTTCAAAAGATTATTGATGCATCTTTTTAATAAAATCATCCCTTTAATATTTTTATTTTCTTCAGGATTATTTGCACAATATCAAATTAATATAAATTATGAGTCTGGATTTGAGTACCGATCTCAAAAATTTCTGATCAATGATATTAAAAATGAGCATTCAAGACGAAACATCCATAGACTTATAGAAAAACAGGATTGGATTAAAGATTACACAATCATTTTTCAGCCAATGAAAAAAAAAGTTTTTATAAGTATAAAAAATAGAGAACCATTATTTATTTTAAATCAGGAATATTTTTATGATGAAGACTTAATAAAATTTAAATACGATCAATCAAATAAAAAACTAATTGAGGTTAGTGGAAGTGTCCCCAGTGTTGAGAGCATAATTTTTTTAATAAAACTAGTTCAGAGCAGTGATCTCATTAATTTTAAAATTGATAAAATAAACTATAGCGTTGTTACTGGTTGGGATGTGATAACGGAATCAACATTAATAAGGTTTGGTAAGGATATTTCTAAAAAAAGAGTTAAAATTTTTGGAGATACTTTAAATTATTTATACGACAATGGAAAAATACCTAGTATCATAGATATGAGATATAAAGATGGAGTTGCATTAGATTATGGCAAATAATGGTAAAAATTCTAACATGATTGTTGGGCTTGATATTGGAACTTCAAAAGTTGTTTGCATTGTTGGTAAATACAATAACGAAAAGAATCTAGAAATAGTTGCTTTAGGAGCCTATCCATCAAGTGGTCTTAAAAAAGGAGTAGTCGTAAATATAGATGCAACTACAGACGCAATTAGTAAAGCAGTTGAGCAAGCTCAATCTATGATTGAAGATAAAATCAAATCTGTGTATGTCGGAATCGCTGGTAATCATATTAAGAGCTTGAATTCACAAGGAGCTGTAGGAATAAAAGATAATGAAGTTTCGTCATATGATATAGATAGGGTTATCGAATCTGCTCAAGCAGTATCTATTCCATCTGATCAAAATGTTTTACATGTTCTACCACAATCTTTTGTAATAGACAATCAAGAGGTTAGTTTAGATCCACTTGGCATGTCAGGAGTTAGATTAGAAGCAAAAGTTCATCTTGTAACATGTGCAAATAGCGCAGTTAAAAATATAGAAAAATGTATAAAAAATTGTGGTTTAGTTGTAGATGGATTTGTTTTGGAGCAACTGGCCAGTTCGCATTCAATTTTATCTGATGACGAAAAAGAATTGGGTGTATGTCTCGTTGATATTGGAGGTGGGACTACAGATATTGCAATTTTTAATTCTGGTTCAATTGTTTTTACAGGAGTTATTCCGATTGCAGGTGATCAGGTAACTAGTGACATTGCACAAGCTTTAAGGACTCCAACCCCGCAAGCTGAGGATATCAAGCAAAAACATGGATGTGCAGTTTCTGAATTTACTAAAGAGGATGAAACAGTTGAAGTGCTAGCTGTAGGTGGAAGACCTCCAAGAGAACTTTCAAGGAGTGCACTTGCAGATATTATACAACCAAGATATTCAGAACTATTTGATTTGATTAAAGCTGAAATCTCCAGAAATGGTTTTGAAGATAAAATATCAGCTGGCATAGTTTTTACAGGTGGAACATCAAAAATGGAGGGTGTTGTAGAACTAGCTGAATCAATATTTCAAACATCTGTAAGACTAGGAATTCCATCAAAGTTTAAAGGCATGGAAACTATCTTACAAAATCCAATATATGCAACATCGATTGGGCTTATTGAACATGGATATAAGCAAATGAATCATGAAATGTTATCAGAACAAAATCAGAGCTTTTTTTCAAAGTTAATTCGCATAGTCAAGAGCGAGTATTGATAAAGTAAAATAATTCAATTAGAATGCATTTTCCTTGGTTTTTACTTATGTAAAAATCTATAACCATAAGGATAAACATGAAAAAATACGAAGCAGTAATAATTCTTAATCCAAACCTTTCTTCTAAGGCTGACGACTTTATAAAAGATTTTAAAAAGCTCTTAGAAGCCAATACTTTCAATATTGTGAAACAGGAAGATGTTGGAAGAAGGCAACTTTCTTATTCCATAAATAATCATAATAAAGGGCATTATTTATTATTTAATATAGAAGGAGATCCTTCTAAACTTATTGAGATTGAAAATAAAATAAAATATAACGAATCAATTATTAGACATCTTTTTATTTCGGTGAAAATTCATTCAGGAGAAGACTCACAGCTACTATTAGATTCAAAAAATAAAAAAAATGAACCAGAAGAAGTTGTCGAAAAACTTGAAAAAGTTAAACAACCTGAAGAAAATAAGAACGAAAAACCGCAACCTGAAGAAGATTTGCAGTCTGAAGTCTCTGACACAAAAGATGAAGATAATTCTGAAGAAAAGGATGATAAAGATGAGTAAATATGAACTACCTAAAAATTTTGGTTACAAGGATGTCAATATCCTTAAACAATTTATTACGGAAACAGGAAAAATTATTCCTGCAAGAGTTACTGGAGTAACTGCATCAAACCAGAGAAGGTTAACAAAAAATATCAAAATTGCTAGATTTTTAGCTTTAATACCATACACGGATATGCACAAATAGATTATGAAAATTATATTACTTGATAAAATTCAAAGACTTGGCGAAATTGGCGATATTGTAGATGTTAACTCTGGCTATGCAAGAAATTTTCTCATACCTCAAAAGAAAGCTGCCTTTGCAAGTGATAAAAATATATCTGAAGTTGAAGCAAAAAAAGATGAGTTAGCCGCTATGTCTGCAGATGTTCTTACCCAAGCAGAGGCAAGAGCAAAAGAATTAGAAGGTTCTGAATGTGAAATTTTGGTTCCAGTTACTGAAGAAGGAGCCCTTTATGGTTCTGTTGGTACTAGAGAAATTTCGGAAGCATTTTTAAGCAAAGAAATACAAATCGATAAGAGTGAAGTACAACTGCCAGACGGACCTCTCAAAGAAACAGGTGAACATAATATTACAATTAGTGTTCATCCAGAAGTAAGTATTGAAGTAATAGTAAAAGTATCACCAGAGTAGTTGTATATTTTTAGATATGATGTAAAAATCATATTCCAATGTCAGATATTGCTACTAATCAAAACGAACAAACAAGAGAAGCTGAAAGAGCTGTTTTGGGCGGTCTCATGCTTGAAACTCACAGATTTGATACTGTTATTCAAGTCATTAAAGAAAATGATTTTGATGGCAAAGACCATCAAATTATCTTTCAATCAATGGCAGAACTCATTGAAGAAAATAAACCCCTTGATCCATTAACCGTATCAGAAAAATTAGATAATAAAAATTTTCTAAATAAAATTGGCGGTAAAGATTATTTAATTGAACTTGCTACATCTACTCCTTCAGCAGCTAATTTAGAAGCTTATGCAGAAATAATCAGACAAAGATCTATCACAAGAAAACTCATGAAAGCTAATTCTGAAATATCAGAATTAATATCAAACCCTCAAGGACAAGAAGGAGCATCTTTGTTAGACAAAGCTGAAAGTATGATTTTTGCTCTTAATGATGAAACAAATCAAAATGATCAGAACCTTAAATCCATGCGCAAACTTATTCCAGACACGATGGATAGACTTTATGAGCTCTCAAATAAATCAGGTGGTCTTATAGGAGATTCCACAGGTTTTAAAGATTTAGATAATAAGTTACAAGGTATTCAAAGAGGTGACTTAATTGTAGTTGCAGGAAGACCAAGCATGGGCAAAACCTCCTTAGCAATGAATATTGCAGAAAATGTTTTAATAGATGAAGACTCTAATGGAGCAGTTCTTATTTTCAGTCTAGAGATGCCTGGTGAATCTTTAACAACAAGATTATTGTCTGGTATGACAAAAATAAATCAACAAAATGTAAGGTCTGGTATGTTGAAAGACGATGAGTTAAAAGTCCTATTACAGCAAAGTGAGAAATTGAAAAATATGCCATTATGGATAGACGATAGTTCGTTATTATCTCCTATGGAACTCAGAGCTAAAGCTAGACGACTTGCAAGATCTGAAGAAAATGGATTATCTTTAATAGTTGTTGATTATCTTCAGTTAATGCAACTACCTTTATCTACAGAAAATAGAGTAAATCAAATATCTGAAATATCCAGATCACTAAAATCTTTAGCAAAGGAACTTAATGTTCCTGTAATTGCATTATCACAACTTAATAGAGCTGTAGAACAAAGACCAAATAAAAGACCAATTATGGCTGATTTAAGAGACTCTGGTGCAATTGAGCAGGATGCTGACGTAATACTATTCATATATCGAGATGAGGTATACAACGAAGATTCCGAGCAAGGAAACAAAGCTGAAATAATAATTGGAAAACAAAGGAATGGCCCAATTGGAACTGTAAATCTTACATTCTTAAAGGAATTTACAAGATTTGAAAATTTTTCTAATGATAGTTATTACGATTCTTTTGAATGACAGCAATAAATTCAGAATTAATAATTGATTCAAAGCTTCTAAGAGAAAATATTTCTTATATAAAATCAAAACTTAGAAACGAGTCAAAGTTTATGGCTGTAATAAAGTCAGATGCTTATGGACATAATTTAGAGAGCGTAACGCAAAGCATTGATAACCTTGTAGAAGGCTATGGTGTTGTTAGAATTAATGAAGCAAAAAAAATTAGAAATCTTTCTAAGAAAAAAATTCTTTTGATGCAGGGCATTTATTCTCAGGAAGAATTTATAGCTGCAAAAGAATTCAATCTTGATGTTGTAGTGCACAATCAAAATCAATTTAAAATTTTTAAAGAAAATAATTATTTTAAAAATCTATGGCTGAAAGTTAATACAGGCATGAATAGACTAGGATTTGAGATTGATGATTTTATGGATATTTATAACAAACATCTTTTTGACAAAAAATTTGTGTTAATGACTCACTTAGCTGCTTCAAATGATAAAAAAGCTATTTCTAACCAAGAGCAATTCAAGGCATTTGAAAATTTGGTAGAAAAAATGCATGAAAATGTTGAAAAAAGTATTGCTAACACAGGCTGTATTATGAATTTTCCTGATAAATCTTATGATTGGGTAAGGTGCGGTATTGGTATTTATGGGGGTTATTTCAAAGATAAAGAAATCATAACAGCAATGACTTTAAGATCTCCAATTGTAAATCTTAGAAAAATAAAACCAGGAGAAAAAGTAGGATATGATGGCAGAGCTATTGCAACAAAGGAGATGCTAATTGCATCTGTCTACCTTGGTTATGCAGATGGACTTCCATTGGCTATAGAAGATGGAACAAAAGTAATGATAAACAATGAAATTGCTAAAGTTTTTGGAAGGGTTAGCATGGACTTAACCACAGTAGATGTAACAAATATCAAAGATTGTGCTGTGGGTGATTGGTGCGAATTTTTCTCGCCTAAATTACCAATCTCGGAAATAGCAAAATCAAATAATTTAATTTCATATTATTTGATGACAGGGATTAAATCTAGAGTAAAAAAAATATTTCAACCAATATAAAAATAATATTGTTTAACAATCATTTGTAATCTGTTATTCTAATATCCCATCATGACTTACTTTAATGATGGCCAAAACTAAATACATTTTTATTACTGGGGGAGTTGTTTCATCTCTTGGTAAAGGTATTGCTGCTGCTTCAATTGGAGCACTTCTTGAATCTAGAGGTTTATCAGTTTCTTTAATAAAGGTCGATCCTTATATAAATGTTGACCCGGGCACAATGAGTCCATTTCAACATGGAGAGGTGTTTGTAACCAATGATGGGACCGAAACAGATCTTGATCTTGGACATTATGAAAGGTTTGTTAGATTCGAGGCCTCAAAAAAGAATAATTTCACAGCGGGTAAGGTTTATGAAACAGTAATAAGAAATGAAAGGAAAGGAAAATATCTAGGAGGAACTGTTCAAGTTATACCTCATATAACAAATGAAATTAAAAAAAGAATTAAATCTGGAGGGCAGGGTAAAGACATCGCAATTGTTGAAGTTGGAGGAACTGTTGGTGATATTGAGAGTCAACCTTTTGTAGAAGCATTAAGACAAATGGCGCTTGAGCTACCAAATTCATCATGGGCATTTGTGCATTTAACTCTTGTACCTTTTATTAATGCCTCAGGTGAGCTTAAAACAAAACCAACTCAACATTCTGTTAAAGAATTAAGATCTTTAGGAATCAGTCCAGATGTCCTAATTTGTAGATCTGAAAAAGAATTACCAAAAGATGAAAAAAGCAAGATCGCACTTTTTTGTTCAGTTCCTAAAAATAATGTTATCTCGATGCATGATGTAGATACAGTGTATTCAATTCCACTATTATTAAATAAACAAAAAGTTGATAAAACAATTATAGAAAAACTAAGAATTCAATCAAAAAAACCTCAATTAAATGATTGGAAAAGAGTTGTTAAAGCAAAACTACTTCCTGAAAAAGAAGTAAATGTTTCGTTTGTTGGTAAATATACAGAGCTAAAGGATTCATATAAATCTATAAATGAAGCTTTAGAACACGCAGGTATTAAAAATAAAACTAAGGTAAATATAAACTTTGTTGAAGCTGAAAATCTTACTACAAAAAATGTTGCAAAAACTTTAAAAAAATCTGATGCGATATTAGTTCCTGGTGGATTTGGTGAAAGAGGTGTCGAAGGAATGATTCTTGCTTGCAAATATTCTAGAGAAAAAAATATTCCATATTTGGGAATATGCTTGGGAATGCAAGTTGCTATTATTGAATATGCTAGAAATGTTCTAAATTTAAAAGGGGCTAATAGTACTGAATTTAATCAAAAAACTAAATATCCTGTGATTGGTCTTATTACCGAATGGAGTGATATATCTGGTAAAAAAGAAAAAAGAAATAAAAACTCTGATCTTGGTGGAACTATGCGACTTGGTGGTCAGCTATGCATTCTTAAAAAGAATTCGAACTCTTATAAAATGTATAAAAAACCTGAAATAATTGAGAGACACAGACATCGATATGAAGTAAATCCAATGTTTAAAGAGGAAATGATTAATAAAGGTCTTGATGTAGTAGGAACTTCAATTGATGGTAAGCTAGTTGAAATGATAGAAATTCCAAACCATAAATGGTTTTTAGCATGCCAATTCCATCCTGAATTTACTTCAAACCCAAGAGATGGACATCCTATCTTTAATAGCTATATTAAAAGTACAATATCAAAATAAAATGAAATTAAGACACTTCAATATTGATAACAAAGACCCTATGGTTCTAATGGGTGGAATGAATGTTTTAGAATCAAGAGACTTGGCTATGCAAGTTGCAGAAAAATTCAAAGAAATAAGTCATAAATTAAATATAAATTATATTTTCAAAGGGTCTTTTGATAAAGCTAACAGAAGTTCAATCAATTCTTATAGAGGTCCAGGAATGGATGAGGGCTTAAAAATACTTGAAGAGATTTCTATAAATTTTGATGTTCCAGTGATAACAGACATTCATGAGCCCAATCAAGCAAAAACTGTAAGTGAGATATGTGAGGTGATTCAAATTCCTGCCTTTCTTGCCAGACAGACCGATCTTGTTTGCGCCGCTGCAAAAACAGATTCAATAATACAATTTAAAAAACCTCAATTTTTATCTGCACCAGAAATGAGTAATATTGTTGAGAAATGCTCATCTGCTGGTAATGATAAAATCACATTGTGTGAGAGAGGAAATTCATTTGGCTATAATAATTTAGTCGTTGACACATTAAATTTTCAAATTCTAAAAAAAATGAACAAACCTGTAATATTTGATGTTACTCATTCACTTCAACTGCCTGGTGGTTTGGGTAGTGCAACTGGTGGTAGAAGAGAATTTGTTTTAAGTTTAGCTAAAGCTGGAATATCACAATCAATTGCTGGATTATTTTTAGAGGCTCATCCTAATCCTGATGAAGCTAAATGTGATGGGCCATGTGCACTCCCTTTATCAGTCTTAGAAGAATTTTTGAAACAAATAAAAGAACTAGATCAATTTGTGAAAAATCAAAAAGACCTTGAAATCACCTAAAAGATGCACAAAATATCGTCAATAAATGCCATCCAAGTATTTGATTCAAGAGGTGTGCCTACCGTCTCTTGCAAGGTATTTCTTGAAGATGGAACTTCAGCGTCAGCTATGGTCCCAAGTGGAGCATCTACTGGTTCAAAAGAGGCGCTTGAGCTTCGTGACAATGATATTTCTTATGATGGCAAAAGCGTAATGATGGCAGTTAATAATATTAATGAAACACTGGCGCCCCTAGTAATTGGAAAAGATCCAAATTATCAAAAAGAAATTGATGATTTATTAATATCGTTTGATGATACTGAAGATAAATCTAAAGTTGGAGCAAATGCAATCTTAGCTGTTTCTCTTTCAGTTGCTCATGTCGCAGCAAAAGCTAACAAAATTTCTTTATATGAACATTTCTCAAGAGTCTACAAAGATATTACTGGCGATCATGCAGTTCACTCTATGCCATTGCCTATGTTTAATATTCTTAATGGCGGAGAGCATGCTGACAACAATATAGACATACAAGAATTTATGATAATTCCTAGTGGCGCAAAAAATTTCGTTGAGGTAATGCAATGGGCTACAGAAATTTATCATAACCTGAAAAAAATACTTCTAAAAAATAGTCATGCTACATCAGTTGGTGATGAGGGTGGCTTTGCTCCAAACTTAGAATCAAATAAAGAGGCATTAAAATTAATTGTTGACGCCATAAAAGAGACTGGATTAATACCTGGTAAAGATGTAAATATTGCTCTTGACTGCGCAGCAAGTGAGTTTTTTAATGGCAAAGAATATGTTTTATCAGGAGAAAATAAAAAGCTTACATCTTCAGAATTTGTAGATTATCTTCATGATTTAACAAACCATTACCCCATTGTATCTATTGAAGATGGTATGGATGAAAATGATACTGAGGGGTGGAGATTGCTTACAGAAAAGTTGGGATCAAGCTGTCAGCTTGTTGGAGACGATTTATTCGTTACAAACAAAAAAATTCTAAAAGATGGCATTAATAAAGAAATGGCTAATTCGATATTAATAAAATTTAATCAAGTAGGTTCAATAACTGAGACAATTGAAACCATATATTTTGCAAATCAAAATAATTTTAAATCAATTATTTCACATCGCTCTGGCGAGACTGAAGATACAACCATCGCAGATCTTGCAGTAGGCTTAGGAATAGGACAAATTAAAACGGGAGCTCCTTGTAGGTCTGATAGGGTTGCAAAATACAATAGGTTGCTGTGGATCGAGGAAGAAAGCGATAATATTTTGCTTAAATGAACAAGCTTTATTATTCACTTATATTTCTAGCAATATTGACCATCATTTTTCTATCTAAAAGTATTTTTTTTGGAGAAAATAGCTATGCAAAGAGAGCTGAACTGATTGAAGACAATACAATTCAAGAAATGAAGAATGAAGAATTAAAGCGACAAAATAAAATTTTAGAATTTGAAATTAAAAATGCTCAAAATTCAAATGATCACATTGAGAATTTTGCAAGAGAAAAATTAAATCTCACATATCAAGATGAAGAATTTATCTATTTTAAGGAAGAAAGCACCAAGGATGATGAAGATGAATAATTTATTAGTAATTATTGCTGCTGCAGGAGTTGGTAAAAGATTTGGAAGTAATATTCCTAAACAATATAGTAAAATAAATGGTAAGACAGTCATTGAAAGATCTGTAAGACCTTTCATTGATTCAGAAAATGTATCAAAAGTAATACTTGCAATTTCAAAAGATGATTTAGAAATAAAAAATCAAGATTTTTATAATTCAGAAAAGATTGAATTTGTATTTGGTGGGGAGACCAGACAGAATTCTATATTTAATGCTCTTACACATGTTAGTAATGAATATGAATATGTTTTGACTCATGATGCAGCTCGTCCAAATGTAATCAAGGATGATATTTTAAATTTATTGAGAGATATTAACGAATCTGGCGCAAGCTGCTCTTATCTATACACCCCAGTATATGATTCAATAAAACAAATCCAAACTGAAGATAAAAATAAATTTCACCTTGTTCAAACACCGCAAATATCAAGATTTAACGATCTAAAATTATCTTTAAAGAAATGTATCGATGAAAATATAGAATCTCCAGATGAGTCTTCTGCAATCGAATATGCAAATTTAAAGACTTCTAGAATTCAAGGAAGAAGATCAAACATAAAGATAACTGAACCCGAAGACTTAGAAATTTTAAATAAATTTTCTACAAGATCAGGAATTGGTTTCGATCTTCACAAATATGAAGATGGTACTGGAATGGTATTGGGTGGATTTAAGATAAATTGTGGATTTAAAATAATAGCTCATTCAGATGGAGATGTATTACTGCATTCTATAGCTGATTCTATTTTAGGCGCTTCAGGTCTTGGAGATATTGGTAAGTATTTTTCAGATCAAGATGATAAAAATAAAAACTTGGACAGTTCAGAAATTATTAGGTTTTGCCTTGAAAAATTAAACGAATTGAACCTTGAGATTTATAATATTGATGCCACAATTATTTGCGAAGAACCTAAAATTAATCCTCATAGAGACAATATCTTGAAGAGTCTATCTTCACTATTAAAAATACCAGTTAATAAAATAGGTTTAAAAGCTACTACCTCTGAAAAAATAGGTATTATTGGAAAGAATCAGGCAATTGCTGTACAAACTATTGTAAATTTGAGAGATAAAAAATGAAAATTTTATTAACTAATGATGATGGGTATGATGCGGTAAATATAAAAAGTCTCTATAAAAAGCTTTCTGAAAATCATGATGTTTGGATAGTTGCACCTAAAAATAATTGTAGTGGAATGAGTGCAGCTATTTCATATTTAAATGAAATTGAAGTTTTTAAAATAGATGAAAAGATTTATGCTGTTGATGGCACTCCAGCAGATTGCTCATATTTAGGTCTTCTAAGTATTGTAGACTTTGAATTCGATATTGTTGTATCTGGCATAAATCATGGTGCAAATATTGGAAATGATGTGCTGTATTCAGGAACCGTTGGAGCTGCCGTAGGTGGAAGAAATTTAAAATATCCACCAATAGCTATATCTGTAGCTTCTTATGATGCAAAAGACATAGATTTTATTTCTAATAAGTCCTCAGAAATCATTGATCGAATAGTAAAATCTGAAAACACCTTTAAAGGTAAGGTAATTAATATAAATTTTCCTGACATTGCTGAAGATGAATATAAGGGAATTAAAGCTACTGGTATATCAAGAAGAGATATTCCATCAAGACCAATAAAATTAGAGACTGAATCTACAAAAACTAATACATATAAGTATAGATACAACCTTTCGGGTGAACCTATAAAAGAAAATTCTTTTGTTACCGATGCAGAAGCAATTAAGAATGGATATGTCTCTTTTTCAGTACTTGATTACAGCCTTAATTCACAAAATTTTATTCATAAAGTAACTGAACTGATTAATGAGTAATTCAGGTTTCACTTTTAGACGTGTAAGAGAGGAGCTTATTGAAAATCTCTTAGATCTTGGTATAAAAGATTTCAGGGTTCTTGATGCCATATCGCAAGTACCAAGACATATTTTTCTTGATGAAGCGCTATGGTCAAGAGCATATGAAAATAGATCTTTGACCATTGGTTATAAACAAACTATTTCTCAGCCATATATCGTTGCAAAAATGACAGAGCTTTTAATTTCACATACGAATTCAAGAGGAAAAATTTTTGAAAGAGTTTTAGAGATTGGCTCTGGGTGTGGATACCAATCAGCAGTTTTATCTTTTTTTAGTGAAAAAGTTGATGCAATTGAAAGAATCAAACCGCTAGTTCAAAAATCAAGAGACAATATGGCTAAATTAAATATCAATAATGTGACATTCAAATTTGGCGATGGATATCAAGATTGGGATAGTTCAGTTAAATATGATGGAATTTTATGTGCAGCATCTCCTAGAGAATATCCAAGGGACTTAGTTTCAATTATGAAAAATGATGCTAAGTTAGTATTACCAGTTGGAGGAACATCTCAAAAATTGAATGTTATAAAAAAATGTGAAAATGATGAGATTGAAGAAAGCTATCATGATGAGGTTTCTTTTGTTCCGATGTTGGCTGGTAAATCAGATGACGGTAATGATGTATGAAAGAGAAAATTAGATATTTTATTGCAGGTATTTTTATTGGCTTATCAGAATTATTACCTGGCATCTCTGGCGCTACTGTTGCATTAATGTTTGGTGTATATGAAAAAATATTAACCTTCTTAAGTAAATTTAAAGAGTTAAATTTAATAATTCCTCTCTTATTCGGAATGGTATTAAGCGTATTTGTTTTCTCTTCATTAATCAATTTCTTATATGAAAATTTCACTAATTTATTTAATTTACTAATATCACTACTTATGATTGGATATGGAATATATTTAGTTACAAATACATATTTAAACGAAAATATTAGTAAAGGAAAAAGTTTTTATTTGAATCTACTTTTAGCAATTTTTATAGGCTTATCCTTAAGTGGATTTTATATTTCAGGATATCCCTCTCAAGAACCGCATCCATTCACACTGTTTGTATTCGGTTTTGCGGCATGCTCATTTTTACTTTTTCCTGGGATATCAGGAAGTGCATTCTTGCTATCTGTCGGAGCCTATCCATTAATAATAGGAAGTATTTCTAATTTTAATCTAGAGGTTTTATTTCCCTTTGGAATTGGTATGTTATTTGCTGTAGCAATAATGCCAAGATTTATCAATATAGCATATCAAAAATATGGAAAATCAATATTAGTGTTTTTTGGCGGTTTAATTTTTGCTGCCGGTATTAATAATTTTTTATAAGAACTGTTTCTTATTTTTTATATCTTTATATTTTTCAGCTTCTGCCAGAGGCTCTTTGGATTCAGTGATATTCTCATATACCTCAGATAGCTTTAGATTGATTTCTATGAAATCAATCTGATCTTTAGGCAATTCATCGTCAGGATAAATTGCTTCGATAGGGCATTCAGGCACACACAAACCACAATCGATGCACTCATCAGGATCAATTACTAAGAATTCAGGACCTTCATAAAAACAATCAACAGGGCAAACTTCTACACAATCTGTGTATTTACATTTAATGCATGATTCTGTTACTACGTATGTCATAATTGTTTGAGAAGTTTGAATTTTAGCGTACTAAAATTTAAATTTACATAAAACTGTTTAAAAAAACATAAATATACTTTATACTGTATAAACATACAGTAATTTAAGGAGAAAATCATGCCTAAATCAAAAGATACAAGTTCAAAGTCATTAAAGGACACTCTTGCAGATATAGATAATCATTTTGGGAAAGGGACAGTAATGCGCATGGGGGATAGAGAAAATCTTGATATTCCATCCATTTCAACTGGATCTCTTGGTTTGGATATAGCTTTGGGAATAGGCGGCATACCAAAAGGAAGAGTAACGGAAATATATGGACCGGAATCTTCTGGTAAAACAACATTAACGCTTCAAATTATTGCTCAATGCCAAAAGGAGGGCGGTACATGCGCATTTATTGATGCTGAGCATGCACTAGATCCTCAATACGCAGAAAAACTAGGCGTTAATGTAGACGAACTACTTCTATCACAACCCGATACTGGTGAACAAGCGCTTGAAGTTGCAGATATGCTAGTAAAGTCAAAAAGTGTAGATCTTGTAATTATAGATTCAGTTGCAGCGCTAGTACCAAGAGCAGAAATCGAAGGAGAGATGGGAGACCATCATGTTGGACTTCAAGCTAGACTTATGTCACAGGCACTAAGAAAAATAACAGGAAATATTCAAAGATCTGGTGCAACAGTTGTTTTTATTAATCAAATAAGAATGAAGATTGGCGTAATGTTTGGAAGTCCTGAAACTACCACCGGTGGTAACGCATTAAAATTCTATTCATCTGTAAGGCTAGATATTAGAAGAATAGGTGCAGTAAAAGAAGGAGATGAAGTCACAGGAAATGAGACAAGAGTTAAAGTTGTAAAAAACAAAGTATCACCTCCATTCAAACAAGCTGAATTTCAAATAATGTATGGCCTTGGAATTAACCAAGAAGGTGAAATACTAGATTATGGAAATAAACTTGGATTAGTAGAAAAATCTGGAGCATTTTATAAGCTTGATGGAGAGACCATAGGTCAAGGCAAGACAAAGGCAAGTTTATTTCTAAAAGAAAATGCAAAAGTTAAAGATAAGCTTGTTAAAGAAATAAGGTCTTCTTACATCGCAAGTAAATCAAAATAATTTTTTTTGCTACAATAATCCCTGTTAATTAATATTAGTAGGGATTTTTTTATGGCAGATAAAGCATATATTGTAGAGGCAGTTAGAACTGCTGGTGGAAAAAGAGATGGCAGACTTAGTTTATGGCATCCAGCAGACTTAGGAGCAAAGGTTTTAGATGAGGTTGTAACAAGATTGGATATGGACCCAGCTCTTGTAGATGATGTTATTTTTGGTTGCGTTGATCAAGTTGGAGCTCAGTCAGGTAATATTGCCAGAAATGCAGTTTTATCGTCTTCTTTTCCGGAATCAGTTCCTGGAACTTCAGTTGATAGGCAATGCGGCTCTTCTCAACAAGCAATACATTTTGCTATACAAGCTGTCATGTCTGGCACTCAAGACATAGTTATTGGTGGAGGTGTTGAGGTTATGTCAATGGTTCCTATAGGCGCAGCTGTTACAGATGGATATAACGCAGGACATGGTTTGCCATTTGATTCTGAAGGAATGAAAGCACGATATCCTGGAGTATTCTTTTCACAATTTACCGGAGCAGAGCTTGTAGCTGATAAATGGAATTTATCTCGTCAAGATCTTGATAATTTTGCATTAGAGAGTCACCAAAAAGCTGCTCATGCGACTGAATCAAAATATTTTGATAGAGAGATATTACCAGTTGAAGGAAGAAATGCTGAAGGTATGAATGATCTGGTAATGGCAGATGAAGGAATTAGATTTGATGCAAGCATAGAAAAATTAGCTGGACTAAAAACTGTAACTGAAGGTGGAGTAATTACTGCTGGAAACGCTAGTCAAATAACTGATGGGGCTGCTGCAGTAATGGTGTGTAATGATGCGGGTTTAAATAAAATTAAAGCTAACCCTAGGGCTGAAATTGTATCAATTTCTGTAGTTGGAGATGATCCTGTATTTATGTTAACAGGTCCAATACCCGCTTCCTTTAAAGCCCTTGAAGCTGCAAACTTGTCAATTGAAGATATGGATTTATATGAAGTTAATGAAGCTTTTGCACCTGTACCGCTTGCTTGGGCATCAGATTTAAAAGCAGATAAATCAAAGCTTAATGTTAATGGCGGCGCAATGGCTCTTGGACATCCCCTAGGAGCAACTGGCGCAAAACTTATGACTACACTCTTACATGAAATGGAGAGAAGAGAAGCTAATTATGGCTTGCAGGCTATATGTGAAGGCGGTGGAACTGCGAATGCAACAATAATAAAGAGACTGTAGAGATAGTTTAAATTATTTATCTTTAAAGAATTCTAATATTGTTTTTATATCTGTAATTGAATTAGATGAGGATTGTCCATCTCTGCCCTTTAATTCAATTTCTTTGTTTTCTAAGAATTTTTTACCAATCACAATATTTAATGGAATACCTATAAGTTCTGAATCTTTCATTTTGGCACCATAACCATCTTTCCTATCATCAAGAAGAACGTCATAACCCATGCTAGTAAGTTCGTTGTACAATTTAATAGAAGCAGATACAATTTCTTGATCTTTTTCAAAACCTATTGAAATGATATTAATATCAAATGGAGCTATGCTATGTGGCCAAATAATTCCGTTTTCATCGAAATTTTGCTCAATGGCAGCTGCTACCAGTCTTGATACACCAATACCATAGCAACCCATATAAACTGTTGAGGCTTTACCTTCATCATTTAAGACATTAGCTTTCATTGATTCTGCATATAATTTTCCAAGTTTAAAAATATGTCCAACTTCAATACCTTTTTTAATTTGTATCGTTCCATTACCATCTGGCGATGGCTTTCCTTCAAGTGAGTTTATATCTTCTCCTTCTTTTAAAAGTAGCTCTGTATTTATTGCAAATTCAGAGGAGTCGCTAATAGCAATAGTATCTTCTCCATTCTCTGCTAAAACATGAAATTCTTCAGAACTATCTCCACCAATTGCACCAGAGTCAGCTGCAGAAATCTTATATTCAAGACCAATTCTTTCTAGGACTTTCTTGTAAGTATCTCGCATATTTAGATAAGTCTCTTGAAGACAGTCTTCATCAATATTAAAACTGTAAGAATCTTTCATTAAAAACTCTCTTCCTCTCATAATGCCATATCGAGGCCTAACCTCATCTCTAAATTTTGTTTGAATTTGATAAATGTTTAAGGGAAGTTCTTTATAACTCTTTACATTAGTTCTTATTATGTCCGTGATAACTTCTTCATGAGTAGGACCTAGACAAAAATCTCTTTCGTGTCTATCTTTAATTCTTAATAATTCAGGCCCCATTTTCTCCCATCTTGAAGTTTCTTCCCATAATTCTTTTGGTTGAACCATTGGCATAAAAACTTCTTGTGCACCAGAGGCATCCATTTCCTCTCTGACGATATTTTCAATTTTTTTTAAAACTTTTAATCCTAGAGGAAGCCAAGTATAGATTCCAGAAGCAACTTTCCTTATCATTCCTGATCTGAGCATTAATTTATGACTGATAACTTCAGCCTCTTGAGGGGCATCCTTTAAAGTAGGTAGTAGTAGCTTTGAGAGTAACATAGTTTATAATTCTATCTTTTTTTAAGGACTTATGCCGATTTATGACTATAAATGTTCAAATTGTGGGCATCAATTAGAAGTTATACAGAAGATCAGTGATGATCCTAAGACATTGTGTCCTAAATGCAATACTAACAGCCTTTCAAAACTAATATCAGCGCCATCTTTTCGATTAAAAGGGAGTGGTTGGTATGAAACTGACTTTAAAACAGGAAAAAAGAAGAATATTTCATCAAATGAATCATCTAAAAGTGATAAATCATCAGAAACTTCTAAAACAAACCCCAAGAAAGCCTCCAAACAAGATAAAATTAAAGATTAAATAGGGAATAAAAATGAAATCTCATTATTGTGGCGAAATAACTTCTGAGAACCTTGAGCAGGATATATCCATTTGTGGATGGATTCACAGAAGAAGGGACCATGGAGGAGTAATTTTTTTAGATGTCAGAGATATTAAAGGCATTTGCCAAGCAGTAGTTAATCCCGATAACAAGCAATCTTTTAAATTAGCAGAATCAATAAGAAATGAATATGTTGTTCAAATCAAAGGAGTTGTCAGAAACAGACTTGAGGGAACAATTAACAAAAATATGCATACAGGTGAAATTGAAATAGAAGTGCAAGATATAAAAATATTAAGCAAAGCAAACACACCAGTATTTCCAATTGATGAATATCAAGAAGTAAATGAAGATGTAAGATTAAAAAATAGAGTTCTTGATTTAAGAAGACCAGAAATGAATGAACGAATTATTACAAGATCAAAAATCACTTCTTTAATAAGAAATTACTTAGATAAAAATGATTTTCATGAAATAGAAACACCAATCTTAACTAGAGCAACACCTGAAGGTGCTAGAGATTATATTCTTCCTAGCAGAGTTCAACCAGGAAGCTTTTATGCTTTGCCTCAATCCCCACAACTTTTTAAACAACTTCTTATGATAGGTGGCTTGAATAAATATTATCAAATTGCCAGGTGCTTTCGTGATGAGGACTTAAGAGCTGATAGACAGCCTGAGTTCACACAAATAGATATAGAAGCATCATTTCTTGATCAGGAAGAAATTATGTCAATTGGCGAGAAGATGATTAAAAATATTTTTAAAGAGTTTTGTAATGTATCTTTAGATAACTTTAAAGTCATAGATTGGCATGAATCTATGAGAGATTTTGGTTGTGATAAGCCTGACTTAAGAATTCCTTTAAAACTAATAAATATTGCAGACGAAGTGAAAGATGAAGAATTTAAAGTTTTTTCTGAACCTGCAAAAAATAAAGATTCAAGAGTTGTTGCGCTTAAAGTGCCTAATGGTAATTCATTATCAAGAGGACAGATCGATGAATACACAAAATTTGTTTCAAAGCTTGGTGCTAAAGGACTAGCATATATAAAGATAAATGATGTAAATGACTTAGAAAATGGTATTCAATCTCCCATATTAAAGTTCTTAAAATCAGAGACAATTGAAAATATAATAAAAACATTGGACATCCAAACAGATGATTTAATATTCTTTGGTGCTGGTAAAGAGTCTGTAGTTAATTTATCAATGAGTAGTTTAATCAAAAAACTTGGTGAAGATCTTAATCTTTACAATGCAAAATGGGCACCATGTTGGATTACAGATTTCCCAATGTTTGAGCGCAATAAGGAAGGCGAGCTGACACCATTACATCATCCATTTACTCTTCCCAAATGTTCAACAAAAGAATTAACTGATAATCCAACTAGTGCAATTGCACATGCTTATGATGCAGTTTTAAATGGATATGAAATAGGTGGCGGATCTTTAAGAATTTATGATACTAAAATGCAAAAAATGATTTTTGATATCTTAAATATATCTGAAGAAGAAGCTCAAAATAAATTTGGATTCTTGTTAAAGGCACTTTCATCCGGTTGTCCCCCTCATGGAGGTATTGCCTTTGGGTTAGATAGGATAGTTATGTTGGTAACAGATACAACAAATATAAGGGATGTTATAGCTTTTCCAAAAACACAAAGTGCTGCATGTCTCTTAACAGATGCTCCAAGTAAAGTGGAACAAGAACAACTTGAAGAATTAAAAATCTTAAGCACCTACAAGGAAGAATAATTTATGGCTGGTCATTCAAAATGGGCTAACATAAAACACAGAAAAGCTAGGCAAGATGCATCTAGAGGTAAAGTTTGGACAAAAGTTATAAGAGAAATAACTGTTGCCGCAAAAGGTGGACCAGATCCTGATGACAATCCAAGACTTAGATTGGCTCTTGAAAAAGCTAATTCAGCAAACATGCCCAAGGATACAATTAAGCGTGCAATTGAAAAGGGCTCAGGTACCGGCGAAACTGGAACATTAGAGGAAATAATTTTAGAGGGATATGGTCCGGGTGGAGTTGCAATTCTTGTTGAGACTATGACTGATAATAGAAATAGAACCGTATCGGATGTCAGACATGCATTTTCAAAATTTGGAGGTAATCTTGGTACAGATGGATCAGTTGCTTATTTATTTAAAAAACTTGGTTTAATTCACATATCAAAAGATTTTTCTGATGAAAAGTTGATGGATTTAGTTATTGAATCAGGTGCAATTGATTATACAGAGGAGGAAGAATTTTTCGAAGTAATCACCGATGCCAATAATTTTAATGATGTTCTAGAAATATTTAAAAAAAATGAGGTCGAATATATTAATGCGCAATTAAGTCTTAGAGCTGAAACATCTGTAGATATCGATCATG